>Ga0208833_1000266_pt1 | contig 14644 bp, 12 predicted proteins | sample DeeseametaMP1788_FD_184181 | JGI IMG/M metagenome (GOLD analysis project Ga0208833, IMG submission 184181) | Marine microbial communities from the Deep Pacific Ocean - MP1788 (SPAdes) | ecosystem: Environmental > Aquatic > Marine > Oceanic | place: North Pacific Ocean | collected 2011-05-03 | reverse complement strand
CACACCCAGGTCGGTATGGCGAGCCACATCTACCTAGTGACCGAGTCGATGGTCGACGACTACTTTTTTTCGGCCGACAGCGAAATGCTGGTGGTGCCGCAGGAGGGACGGCTGCGCTTTGCCACCGAGCTGGGGATCATCGACCTTGAACCCAAGGAAATCGCCATCATCCCGCGCGGCCTTGTCTATCGCGTCGAATTGCTGGACGGTCCGGCGCGCGGTTTCGTCTGCGAGAACTACGGGCAGAAATTCGAGCTCCCGGGCCGCGGGCCGATCGGTGCCAATTGCATGGCCAACCCGCGCGACTTCAAGGCCCCGGTGGCCGCCTTCGAGGATCGCGAGGTACCCTCGACCGTCACCGTGAAATGGTGCGGTCAGTTCCACACCACCAAGATCGACCAAAGCCCGCTGGATATCGTCGCCTGGCACGGCAATTACGCGCCCTACAAGTATGACCTGCGCAATTACTGCCCGGTCGGCGCGATCCTATTCGACCATCCCGACCCGTCGATCTTTACGGTGTTGACCGCGCCGTCAGGGCAAGAGGGCACAGCAAACATTGACTTCGTGCTGTTCCGTGAGCGCTGGATGGTTGCTGAAAACACCTTCCGCCCGCCGTGGTATCACAAGAACATCATGTCCGAGATGATGGGAAATATCTATGGCCAGTACGATGCCAAACCCCAAGGGTTTGTTCCGGGCGGCATCAGCCTTCATAATATGATGCTGCCACATGGGCCCGACCGCAATGCCTTCGAAGGTGCCTCGAACGCCGAACTTGGCCCCGAAAAGCTCGACAACACGATGTCCTTCATGTTCGAGACCCGGTTCCCGCAGCAACTGACGCAGTTCGCGGGCAAGGAGGCACCGCTCCAGGACGATTACATCGACTGCTGGAAGGACATCGAGAAGAAGTTCGACGGCACGCCGGGCAAGAAATGAGGCTCTATTCCTACTGGCGGTCGACCACCTCCTACCGCGTGCGGATCGCATTGAACCTCAAGGGTCTGGCTTACGAGCCGGTCCCTGTCAATCTGGTCGCAGGCGATCAGATTGACAGGGACTATGCCAAACTCAATCCGGGTCAGGGAGTCCCGACCCTTGTACTGGGCGATGGTACGGTGCTGACCCAGTCGATGGCCATCCTTGATTGGCTGGAAGAGACCCAACCCGACCCGGCGCTCCTGCCCTCGCATGCGGTAAGCCGGGCCAAGGTCCGCGCCGCCGCCATGACCATCGCCTCCGACATCCATCCGGTGAACAACCTACGGGTGGTCGCACGACTGAAGGCGATGGGGCACAGCCAGGAAGAGACCGTCGTGTGGATGAATGACTGGATGCTGCGCGGCCTGACCGCCTTCGAGAAATTGATTTCGCCCGACACGGACTATTGTTTCGGCGACACGCCCGGACTGGCCGATCTTTGCCTCGTGCCCCAACTTTACAACGCCCATCGCTGGGGTTGCGATCTGTCCGCCCTGTCACGACTGACCGAGATCGAGGCGCGCTGCCTGGATCATGCGGCCTTCGATGCGGCCCGACCCGAAAACCAACCTGACGCAAATTGACGAAGGATATTCCAATGACCGAGCTTGTCCGTTCCTGGGTCGAGACCGCGAATGACCCCGAAAGCCCCTTTCCGCTGAACAACCTGCCGTTTGGCGTCTTCTCGAAGGGTGCCGCGCCCCGCTGCGCCGTGGCCATCGGCGACAAGGTGCTAGACCTGGCCGCGCTGCAATTGGCGGGTCTCTTGCCCGATTACGGCTTCGAAGAACCCGCGCTCAATACCTTCATGGGCAAAGGAAAGCCGGCTTGGCAGGAGGTTCGCGAAACGCTGACCAATCTCCTGCTTGAGGGGGCCGAAACCGACACAATGCGGAACGCGCTGCATGATATGTCGGACGTCACCATGCATCTGCCGTTTACGGTGACAGAGTACACCGACTTCTACGCTGGTCGCCAGCACGCCTTCAACGTAGGTTCGCTGTTTCGCGACCCGGCCAATGCCCTACCGCCCAACTGGTTGCACATCCCGATCGGCTACAACGGGCGCGCCTCGACGGTGGTCGTCTCGGGCACCGATTTCCATCGACCCATGGGCCAGTTAAAAGGTCCGCAGGACGACATGCCAAGCTTCGGCCCCAGCAAACGGCTCGACATCGAACTTGAGATGGGCGCCGTCGTGGGCACGCCCTCCGAGATGGGCCAGCGGGTCAGCGTAGACGAGGCCGACGACATGATCTTTGGTTACGTACTGCTCAACGACTGGTCGGCGCGTGACATTCAGGCCTGGGAATACCAACCGCTTGGGCCGTTTCAGGCCAAGGCCTTTGCCACAACGATAGGCCCCTGGGTGGTCACCAAGGCAGCGCTCGAGCCGTTCCGCTGTGACACACCTCCGCGCGAACACGAGCTCCTACCGCATATCCGAGACACCGGCCCGATGCTCTATGACGTCGATCTGTCGGTCACGATGGCAGCGAAAGGGGGCCAGCCCACAGTCATTTGCGAAACGAATTACAACACGCTCTACTACTCCGCCGCGCAGCAGCTTGCGCATCACGCGTCCTCGGGCTGCGCCATGCGCACCGGCGACCTGCTGGGCTCTGGCACGATCTCGGGGCCCGACAAGGGCATGTTCGGTTCGCTGCTGGAGATGACATGGGGCGGCAAAGACCCCCTGACGCTGGATGGCGGCGAAACCCGCACCTTCATCGAGGACGGCGATACCCTAGCCCTGCACGGTCATGCACAAGGCGACGGCTACCGCATCGGCTTTGGTTCTTGCGTCGGGAGTGTATTGTCCGCAACGAACACCGGCGAAGGCCAGACGTGACTGTCGAGATAGCGTGAACCCCGTCTAAAGACAGTTCTGTCGCACAGTTTTCGCGGTTGGTTGGACTGGCTCGCGTTTGGTAGCAGCGGAGTTTTAAATTTGGACGCGAGCACCCAACCGTGACGATTGATTTCAAAGGCAACCATTTCCCATAGAACGTGATCCTTCATGCTGTGTTTGTCTATGTCCGCTACGGTTTTTCGTGTCGGGATCTTGAGGAGATCATGGCCGAATGGGGCCTTGAAATCGATCATACCACGTTGAATCGCTGGGTCGTGAAATTCTTGCCTCTGATCGCTGCAAGTGCGCAGGCCAGAAAGCGTCGGTCGGCGGATGGAGGAGACATACATAAAGGTTCGCGGCAAGTGGACCTATCTGTATCGTGCTGTAGGCTGGGAGGGGCAAACCCTTGAGTTTATGCTGTCAGAGCGCCGCAATACACCTGCCGCGCGACGGTTCTTCAAGCGAGGTGCTGGCATCAACGATGTCCCAGACCGAATTGCAATCGACAAGAGCGGTGCCAGCTTAACTGGTCTGTAAAGTCTGAACGTCATCCTCAAATTCACGGGGGTTGGTCGGATCCCAGCAAGCGTTCGCTTTCTGCGATAGCAACGCTTGCTGGGATCGAAACCGCGCACATGATCCGTAAGGGCCGCCTAGCACAAACAGGCATCTCGGCATTCAAGCAGTTTGCGGCTCTCGCAGCATAATTATGTCCATGGAAGACTACTCTTCTGCCAAGTATAAACTTTGCGACAGAACCGCCAGGATGGGAGTCTATTGGAATGGTGCGCTATAGACTACAGCGGTGATCATGTTAATCTACGCTGAGCTCAGGAGTGCAGGACGAATGACATGAAAACAGTCGACAAGGCTCTCTCCGTTCTGGACCAATTCTCAATGGAAAACACGGAAATCGGCTTGAGCGAATTATCCAGAATGGCGGGGCTGGACAAGGCCGCAACGCGACGCTTGCTCGTGGCATTGGCAAAACACGGCTTTATCGAACAAGCCGCTGAAACGCGTAAGTATCGCCTGGGGCACGGGTTTCTCAGACTTGCCCGCATTCGTGAAGCGACAGTCCCGATCGCCCGTGCCGCGCAAGAAGTAGCAGATTGGCTGGTCGATGTGGCCAATGAAACAGCGCATGTCAGCATCCCCGGCGCACGAGGTATGACTACAGTTGCACACAAACTCCCTAACCGCGGCCACGTGGTCAACATCATTCCGTCGCAGGTTTTGTACTATCATGCCACGGCCTCAGGGTTGGCCTATCTCGCCTTTGCGAGTGAGGAGACCGCCAATGCCATCTTGTCGTTGACCCGCGAGAAGATCACCGAAGCGACGGTGACATCAAATGTCGAACTGCGAAAGTTGATCACAGCATTCAGGGAACAGGGGTTTTCCCAGACCCGGAACACATTCGAAACCGATGTCTCAAGCATTGCCATGCCGTTCTTCCAGGATTCGTCGGACCCTGCTGGATCGATCTCACTCGCGCTCCCGAAGAGCGACCTGACAGATGAGCGGCGTGAAGAGTTGCTGCCGCTGCTGAAGGATGCGGTATCACGCATGGAGACGGCATTGACGGGACTCTAGGGCCGGCTTAACTTTTCGGGCGCGCTGGCGCCGTTCCTCGGTAGTGTGCCGTCATCGCCGCAGGGGCATCAGTCTCTTCAACTAACCCTAAAACGACTCCGGTCTGACCGCCGTCCTGGCGCTTCTTGGCGATTTCCGCATCTGACATTGTCACCCGCTGTGACATGCGCAGCGACCAGTCGTGAAGATACGCGTACATTTCCGCCCTAATCCCGGAAAAAGTGTCATTCCTCCCCAGATCTATCAGTTCATTAGGATCATTTTTTAGGTCGAAGAGCATCGGGGGCAAACCGCCCTCGCAATGAACAAGCTTCCAGTCCTCAGTGGCAACCATGAACATCCGCGCATCTTTGGGCAATACGTCAAGTCCGCGACAGACAGGATGGCTGGAATAGTCATATTCGCTGATGACATATGATCTTGGACTTGGATGTTCGCGGTCCTCCAGATACGGCATGAGCGAACGCCCCTCTACGATGTGGGAGGGGACATCGCATCCGGCGGCGTCGATGATCGTCGCGGTCACGTCAATTGCTTCGACCAGATTGGAGCAGGTTGTACCGCGTGTCTTGTCTGCCGTCGGGCGCGGGTCGTAAATAATCAGTGGGACCTTGACGGACGGGGCGTGAAACAGGTCCTTTTCGCCCAGCCAATGGTCTCCAAGATAGTCGCCATGATCTGATGTGATGATAATCATCGTGTCCTTGTCGCGACCGCTATCCTCTAGGTATTGAAGCAGGCGTCCCATCTGATCGTCACATTGCTTGATCAGCCCCATGTAGACCGGGATCACCTTTTCGCGCACATCGTCCCGTGAGAAACTCTTGCCGATGCGACCAGTCGCGAAAGCTTCGTAGACCGGGTGGGGATCCTGTAATTCTGCGCGGTCTTTCACGGCCGGCAAGATGTCTTTGGCGGAATACATGTTGTGATAGGGTGCGGGCACGATATAGGGCCAGTGCGGCTTGATATAGCTGATATGAGCGCACCATGGGCCGGTGGCCGTCTCCATGAACTTGATCGCTTCGGACGTCAGCCACGGCGTCTCGCTATCACCTTCCTCGATATTCGCCGGGCGATCCGCGTTCTTCATGAACCACCCACTGGCGATTTCATCGCCAGAAAGTCCAGCGTTCGAAAAATCCGCCCAAGGGTTTTCGCCACCATAACCCTTTGATTTCAGATATTCGTTGTAAGGGCTGCGCTTGGCATCATAGGGCCCGTCGGGCCCGACGGCCCAGAGACCGTCATCGCGGCACCACACATCAAATCCGCATTCAGCCTGCCGCGCGCCAATGACGCTGTCGGGTGACAGGCCGAGGCGTGCCATTCCAGACTCGTCCGCCTTCATGTGCGTCTTTCCAACAAGCCAGCAGCCGACGCCGCCTGACCTAAGATGATCCCCGAGTGTCAGTTCCCCTACACGCAGGGGATAGCCGTTCCACTGGGCTCCATGGCTGCTTGGATAGCGGCCAGTGTAGGCGCTCATACGGGCGGCACCACAGACAGGCGACTGGGTGTAAGCCTCTGAAAACCTGACGCCTTTCGCTGCAATTCTGTCCATGTTGGGTGTGTGCAGTGCCGGGTGCCCTGCGCAGCTCAGGTAGTCGAAACGCAATTGGTCGAACATGATGTAAAGAATATTCAAGTGAAGCCTCCCTCTAAGGCAGTGCACAGAAAAATGCTCTGGTGCAGATTGACAAAACTCGGACCGATTTGCAATATAATATCCATCGGTGATAATAATGACCTTCTAATTCGGGAAATGCGAAAACCATGAGCTACGATCTTTTGTTCGAACCTGTCCGGATTGGCCCAGTCACAGCCCCAAACCGTTTTTTCGCCGCGCCGCACGCGACGGGCCACGGTTTCTCGTTGCCCGCGGGGTCGACCGCGCTTCGGGCCATGAAGGCAGAAGGCGGGTGGGGAACTGTGGCGGTCCAGATCACCGAGGTCAGCCAGGATTCCGATATGGCAAATCATCCAATCGAGCGCATCTGGGATGATGTCTACCTGGATCAGCATGCAAAACAGGTCGACGCTATCAAGGCACACGGCGCTCTCGCGGCGATCGAACTGGCGCACGGCGGCATGCGGGCGCGGAACTTTGCGACTGGGGTGCCCGTTATCGGTCCGTCAGACCTGCCGATCTTACGCCCCGAGATGCCGGTGCAGGCCCGTGCGATGGATAAGTCCGATATCCGCGAGTTTCGCCGTGCCCACAAGAAGGCCGCGCAGAATGCCAAGGACGTAGGTTACGATATCCTCTATGTTTATGCCGCCCACGACATTTCCCTACTGTCGCATTTCCTGTCGCGCCGCACGAATTTTCGCAGCGACGAATATGGCGGGTCTTTGGAAAACCGCGCGCGGCTTCTGCGCGAGGTTCTTGAGGATACTCTTGAAGTTGCGGCTGGGGAACGTGCGGTTGCCTTACGTTTCGGCGTCCATGAACCCGGTGCGAAACATGCAATGACATATGACGGCGAGGGCAGGGAGGTTGTCGAGATGCTTGCGGATCTCCCGGACCTTTGGGACGTGAACATCTCTGGCTGGTCAGCGGATTCGGCGACATCGCGGTTCACTGAACAAGGCTACCAGCTTGAATTCACCTCGTTCGTCAAAACCATTACAGACAAGCCGGTCGTCGGCGTAGGTAGATTTACGTCACCGGACACGATGGTGTCGGTGATCAAATCCGGAAAACTTGATCTGATCGGCGGGGCGCGGCCCTCGATTGCGGATCCGTTCCTGCCGAACAAGATCAAAGAGAACCGGATCGAGGAAATCCGCGAATGTGTAGGGTGCAACGTTTGCGTCAGCATGGATTCCTACGGTGTTCCGCTGCGCTGTACGCAAAACCCCACGATCGGCGAAGAATGGCGCCGCAACTGGCACCCCGAGATTGTCGGTAAGGCCGAGAAACAGGAAAACAGCCTGATCATCGGAGCCGGTCCGGCTGGGTTGGAATGCGCATTGACTCTTGCGAAGGCTGGTCACCAGGTGACGCTTGCCGATGCCGCGGAGGAAGTTGGTGGACGCGCCCGGCTCGAAGGTGGGCTACCAGGAATGCATGCTTATCGGAGAGTGATTGATTATCGTTTGTGGAATCTCCAACAAATGGGCAACGTTGACATTTTCACCTCCAGTCCGCTCGAAACAGATGACTTGGAAGACTTCGGCGCAGATAATATCATATTTGCCACCGGCGCGTCTTGGCGTCGCGATGGCGTCGGGGGGTCGAATTTCGATCCGGTCGACTGGGCCGAGGGTACGACCGTGCTGACGCCTGATGACATCATCGCGGGCGTGATTCCAGATGGCCCTGTCGTCATTTACGACGACGACCATAACTACATGGCCAGCATCCTCGCAGAGCTACTGCGCGCCAAGGGGTGTGAGACAACCTACGTCACGCCGCTCGCCAGCGTAGCAACCTGGACCGCTCATACATTGGAACAGCGCAGCATCATCGGGCGGTTCAAGTCGCAGGGCATTCCCATACATGTCAACAGCACGCTAAGCGGCTACAGCAACGGCGTTGTGACTGTCCAAGACGCGTATGCCGTGAACAGCGAGCGGCAATTCGAAGCCGCCGCACTACTCTTCGTGGGGGCTCGACTTCCGAACAAGAGGCTATTCGACGGTTTCGCGCGAACCCAGTCAGCGGCCCAAGGCGTTCTGGCGGGCGACTGTCTCGTTCCAGGTATGATCCAAGCGGCGGTCCATTCGGGCCACCGCATTGCAAAGGAGTTGATTTACGGCGGCGCTGGTCCGTTCAAGCTCGAAAAACCTACGTAACTGGTAGATCCTTCAGAGATGTGTGATGGCCTACTAAGTACTGTATAGTCAGCCATCCAGGGAAACACCTTGGGGACACTTAACATAGGGTGTCCTACATAAGATACGCTTTTGAGCTTACGAACACATCCGTACATATTTACCATAATCTATCTTATCGGTTGCGGTAATGTAGGGGGGCGCGCGCTACCCTTAAGTGCGACTCTTTTTAGAAAACAGTAGTTTATCTAATGAGAGGAATCGGTATGGGAGCCGTTTACGACCAACTGAGTATCACAGAACGACGCAAGATTGAACGTTGGAGACACGCAAAGGTCCCTGTCGATGAGATGGCACGCGTTCTGAAACGCTGCAGGTCCACGATTTTCCGCGAGCTAAAGCGCAACCATTTCTCGGACGAAAGCATGCACGGATGCGATGGCTATTACGGTGCCGCGGCCCATATGATGCAAGCGGATCGTCGTGCCCGGGAGCGCAAGCTGATCAAACATCCTGAGCTGTGCAAACGCGTGATTGAGCGCATCAAGAACGGTTTGACACCAGAGCAGCTCAGTAACCGTATGATCCACGAGCGCGCTCCCCTCAGGGTCTGACAGGAAACCATTTATCGCTACATCTATTCCAAGGAAGGTCAGCGTGAAGACCTTTGGTGGTATCTGCCGACGCACCGTATCGCTCGACGTCCCCGCCGCACCAGAAGGCGCAGAGAACCTAAATTCCACCGCGATGTCAGTATCCTTTTCCGACCCGATGATGTCGCGCATCGTCGGCAATTTGGTCACTGGGAGGCCGATTTGATGCTGTCCAAACAAAAGCTTGGCCAGAACAACGTCACCTCACTGGTTGAGCGCGTCAGCCGCTTCACCGTGATCCTGAAAAACCCGAACAAGCGCGCCAAGCCGGTTATGCTCTGCCCGGCAGGCGATTGTGCAGCAATCTGCCGAGAGGGGCAAGATCATGAGTGCCATCAAAGATCTCCCGCTCGTCGCCCGTCGGTCCATCACTTTTGACCGCGGAACCGAGTTTGTCAGTTGACCACACCTACAAACTGAGATTGGAACCCAGACGTGGTTTTGCGACCCCTCCAGCCCCTCTCGGGACATCGCTACGCGATACCCTGTGGACCTGTCGCGGTTTGATGCCGCTCCTTTGATAGCATCTACTGCAACAAAGGAGACTAACTATGGGACTGAAACGCACAGATGAATTCCGCGCTGATGCGGTGCGTATCGCGCTAACCAGTGGACTGACGCGCAAACAGGTGGCTGACGATCTGGGCGTCGGCATGTCGACGCTGAACAAATGGATCACTGCACATCGAGACACGGATGTGGTGTCAAAAGAGGATCTTAGCCTTGCCGAAGAGAATGACCGTTTGCGTCGTGAGAACCGCATTCTCAAGGAGGAGCGGGAAGTGTTAAAAAAGGCCACGGTGTTCTTTGCGAGCCAAAAGCCGTGAGGTTTAAGTTCATTGAAGAACACCGAACAACATTTTCCATCAATCTGATGTGCCGGGTTATGGCAGTCAGCCCGCGTGGTTTGCGGGCGCATCGTAGCCGTCCAGCCAGCCGCAGGCAGCGGTCTGATTTGGTCACGCTGGCCCATATCCACTGCCCGGCAGGGCATCACGCAGTGATGTCCCGAGAGGGAAAGAACAATCCCGTCTCAGTTTGGGCAGTTATGCACTCCACGGCAGGGTATTGCGCAGCAATGTCCCGAGAGTGGCAGGCCGCGTATGACCGAAGAGCTGAAGGAAATTGGTCTGAATGTAGGGCACCGCCGCGTAGGCAGGCTGATGCGTCAGAACGGCATATCGGTCGTAAGAACTCGTAAATACAAGGCGACAACGGACAGCAATCATAAGTTCAATATCGCGCCAAACCTGCTGGATCGTGACTTTAACGCTGATGCGCCCAACCAAAAGTGGGCAGGCGATATCAGTTATATTTGGACGCGCGAGGGGTGGCTGTACTTGGCTGTGATATTGGACTTGCATTCACGGCGTGTAGTTGGCTGGGCGGTCTCGAACCGGATGAAACGCGACCTTGCGATCAGGGCTTTGAAGATGGCCATCGCGTTCCGTCAGCCGCCCAAGGACTGCATCCATCACACGGATCGTGGGTCGCAATATTGTTCGCACGACTACCAGAAGATCCTGCGCCAGCACGGGTTCAAGGTGTCGATGTCTGGCAAGGGAAATTGCTATGATAATGCCGCCGTCGAGACCTTCTTCAAAACCATAAAAGCCGAGCTGATATGGCGGCAGTCATGGGAAACGCGCAGGCAAGCTGAGATAGCGATCTTTGAGTACATCAACGGCTTCTACAATCCGCGACGCCGACACTCAGCATTGGGTTGGAAAAGCCCTGTCGCTTTCGAACGCAAGGTGGCCTAAACGAGCACCTGGGGCGGCACGAAAGCGCGACAGGTCCAGTTGGCCTCTACTGCTTCAGTTGTTGACTAAGTCATGCAGTAGCTTTTGAAAGGTCGGGCTGTGCCCAGCTTTGCTAGTAGCGTTCAGGCGCGCTTTCGCCGGCACGACCCGAATAGGGTCAGCGATACGAGACATGCCGCCGCGTAGAGCCGCTGGGCAGTGCTCCTTAAAACGTTCATGCCGACCGGGGGCGGGTGCATCCAGAACATTGCGAAAGGCGTCAAACCGGTCAGGCTGAAACTCGTGATCTCTGTCTCGCCAAACATTTTGCCAGGGATGGATATGATCGGTCCAAGGTAGCGATCGGCTCCTCGGGTAGCACACTTCGTCTCTTCGCGTTTTAGTGGGACAATTATTCCGAAAAATCTAGTAAAACAATGGAAGGATTGTGTGTCCCACTTTTGCCTAACTACTTGTTCGAAAAGCGTTAGTATTTCCCGCCCCTGGGCACCATTTAAACTCTCCGTTGAAAACTTTCCCGCCGTAGACGCCCGCATTGGCTCCTTCCGCTTCCGATGACCCTCCGGCTTGTAGTTTCCGCTTCTTGGCGCGAGGCTGCGATCGTGGGCGTTCGCTTTGGGAGAGGCGGCGTGGACAGCATAGTTGGGGGAGGACAGACCGATGGCGGTTGATGCGGGGCGGTTGACGGATTTTGCGACGGCAATTTTGGCGTATGCAGGGAAGGATGCAGGGCGGGCGGCGAAGGTTGCGGCGCGGTTGGTGGGGGCTAATCTGGCAGGGCATGACAGCCACGGGGTGGGGATGATACCCGCCTATGTGGACGGTATTCTTGCAGGGCAGTTGGACGCTGCGGCCGATATCGAGCTGGTGCAGGACAAGGGGCCGTTCCTCTTGGTCGATGGCCACCGTGGCTTTGGCCATATCGTGGCAGAGCAGGCGATGACGTTGGCGATTGATCGTGCGCAGACCCACCATTTTGCGATGCTGTCCTTGCGCAACAGCTTCCACCTTGGGCGGTTGGGCGACTGGGGCATTATGGCGGCGGAGGCGGGGTTTATCTGCATCCTTTACGCGAATGTTCAGTCCGTGCGCCCCCTCGTGGCACCGTTCGGCGGCAGTGATGCGCGGTTTGTCACCAACCCTTATTGCACGGCGATACCGGCGACCGAAAAGCATCCGATGTTTGTGCTGGATATGGCGACCAGTACCATCGCCATGGGCAAGGCGCGTGTGGCTCAGCTTAGCGGCAAGCCCGCGCCCGAAGGGGCGTTGATTGATGCGCAGGGCAATGCCACGCGCGATCCGTCGGTGGTATTTGACGGTGCAGGCGGGGCGTTGACGGCCTTCGGGCAGCATAAAGGGTTCGGGCTCGCCTTGCTGGGGGATATCTTAGGTGGATCGTTCAGCGGGGGCGGGGCCTATGCGCCCGAGCGCGAGGTGCCCGACCGGATCGTGAACAACATGATGGCGATCTTGATCGATCCGAATGTCTTTGGTCTTGCGCAAAGCTTTGGTGTGGATGTGGACAGCTATACAGATTGGGTCAAGGCATCCCCCGCAGCGCCCGGAACGGCGGGGGTGCAATTCCCCGGCGACCCCGAAAGGCGCAGTACGGCGGAGCGATCGGCCAAGGGTATTCCGCTGGATGCAGGCACATTGGCGCAACTGTCGGAGGCGGCGCGCAAGGCGGGTGTTCCCGCATCAGAACATCTTTGCTCTACCTCTGATTGACGTCACCCTGCGCAATCGCGCCTCTCGCGGTCTTTTGTTGACTCAAGGAAAGGCGCGCTCTTATCCTTTTCCACAGGGCGGAACCACGTTTCACAAGAAAACGGGCCGCTAACCCTGCCGCAAACGCGAATGTTTTGCGCCGCAGGAATTTCTGGGAGGAAAGATATGAACGTATTGAAGACGACGGTCGTGGCATTTGGGTTCACGGCTTCCATGGGGGTCGCGCAGGATCTGGACCTGCCGCGTCAACTGAGCTGGACAGCCTATGACACCGGGTCGGCGGGCTATAATCAGGCCGTGGCAATCGGTGCTGCGTTGCAAGATGCCGCGGGGGTGAACCTGCGCGTGCTGCCGGGCAAGAACGACGTGTCGCGCACAGAGCCGCTGCGCCAGGGGCGGGTTGAATTCTCGGCCACGGGTGTGGGCGGTAGTTTTATGGCGCAGGAAGGTGTGTTTGATTTCGGGGCCGAAAACTGGGGCCCGCAGCCGATCCGCGTGCTGCTGGCGAACAACGGCGGCGCGATCAACCTTGCGGTCGGTGTCGCGGGCGATCTGGGGATCGAGACCTATGCCGACCTCAAGGGGAAGCGTGTGTCCTATATCGTGGGTGCCCCTGCGTTGAACGTGAACACCGAAGCCTATCTGGCCTATGGCGGCTTGACCTGGGACGATGTGGAGCGGGTTGATTTCGGCGGGTTCGGGGCCAGCTGGACCGGCCTGATCGAAGGGCAGGTCGATGCGGCTTTTGCGTCGACCAACTCGGGCAAGGCATATGAGGCCGAAGCGGGGCCGCGCGGGCTGTTCTGGCCGCCGATTGATCCCGACGACACCGAGGGTTTCGCCCGCATGCAGGAAATTGCCCCCTTCTTCACGCTGAACAAAGCCAAGGTCGGGGCCACCATCGACGGGACCGACGGCTATCAGGGCGCGGGCTATGCCTATCCGGTGCTGACCTCGATTGCGGCCACGGACGAAGCGCTGGTCTATAATATGACCAAGGCGATGGTAGAGCTGTTCCCGAAATATGACGGCAATTCCCCCGGCATCGGTGGCTGGGCGCTGGACAAGCAGAACATGGAATGGGTGGTGCCCTACCACGAAGGGGCGATCCGCTATTTCGAAGAAGTGGGCGCTTGGTCTGACACCGCGCAGGCGCATAACGACAAACTTGTGAAACGCCAAGAAGCGCTGGCCGCGGCATGGGAAGCGACGAAAGCGTCCAACCCCTCTGACTGGGAAGCCGCTTGGTCCGAGGCGCGCCGCAAGGCCTTGGCAGACGGCGGGTTCTCTGTCGTTTTCTGAACCTTTCCAAAGTTCGGGGCGGGCTGGTCATGGTGCCGGCCCGTTCCTGCTGTGCCGCTTACCGGCCCGTACCCCCTAATATGAAAGCGTTTTTATGACCGATCCCGATACATCGCGCGCCCCGCAGCCGAAGTTCGAGGAGGTGGCGATTGACGGTGCCACCCCGGCGGAGCGGATCTCGGGGGTGGCACGTTGGGTCGTGGTGATCACCACGCTGCTGTCGCTGGTGCTGGTGGTGAACCAGCTTTTCAACCTTCAGCTTTTCGGGATTGTGCTGATCGACGGGCGGTATCTGTATATCCTCGGGGGGATGTTCCTGGCGTTGACGTTCCTGATCTTTCAGGGCCGCGGCGGCAAGGGAGGGGAGCCAACACTGCTGGACTGGGTGCTGTTTGCCGCTTCGGTCGGGACCACGGGCTATCTGGCGCAGACCGCGCAGCAGAACCTGTCGCAGGGGTGGGAATATGCAGCCCCTGAAACGGCGCAATATGTCTCGGTCATATTCTTCTTTCTGATCCTAGAGGCAACGCGGCGGGCAGGGGGGCTGGTGCTGTTCCTGATTGTCACGCTCTTTGCGTTCTATCCAACCTTCGCGGGCCACGTGCCGGACCCGTTTTCGGGCTTTCAAAGCACGTTTCTGCAAACGGTGCCTTACCATATCTATTCCGCCGAAAGCTCTTTCGGCATTCCGATGAAGGCGTTTGGCGGTGTTGTCATCGGCTTCATCCTGTTCGGCGCGGTGCTGCAACGGACAGGCGGCGGGCAGTTTTTCAATGATCTGGCGCTTGGCCTCGTGGGCGGCTACCGCGGGGGCGCGGCGAAGGTCTCTATCTTTGCCAGCGGCTTTATGGGGTCGATGTCTGGCTCTGTCATTTCGAATGTATTGACCACGGGGGCGGTGTCGATCCCCGCGATGCGCAAGACCGGATTTTCGGCCAAGACCGCCGCCGCGACAGAGGCCTGTGCCTCGACTGGCGGGG
>Ga0208833_1000262_pt1 | contig 14673 bp, 12 predicted proteins | sample DeeseametaMP1788_FD_184181 | JGI IMG/M metagenome (GOLD analysis project Ga0208833, IMG submission 184181) | Marine microbial communities from the Deep Pacific Ocean - MP1788 (SPAdes) | ecosystem: Environmental > Aquatic > Marine > Oceanic | place: North Pacific Ocean | collected 2011-05-03 | reverse complement strand
CCGGCCCGCCGACAGCATGAGCCCGCCACGCCGCCAGATCAAAACCGACCAACACCAAGGCCGCGCCCAACAAAACAGGCCCTGCGACCTCGCCCGCCAGAAAGGCCGCAACCCCCAGCAGCGCCGCCCCGCCCGCGACCCAAAGCAGGACGGTCAGCGAGGGCTCGGCCCGCAGCGCAAAATAGCTGCCGATCCCCACGGCCAGACACACCGGCACCCAGCCGATCAGATGCCCCCGCTGTGCGCGCATGCTCTGCGCCATATAGGACAACAGCCCCATACTTGCCCCCGTTCTCTGCACTGGGTAGATAGTCGGGGACGCTATCTCCAAAGGAGTTAGCAAATGATAAACGGCACCCCGAACGGGCGTTTTCCGTGAACTTCTGCTGCAAAGGATCCTCCGCCCATGACAACGCCTGTCGTTACCCGTTTCGCCCCGTCTCCTACCGGTTATCTGCACATCGGCGGCGCGCGGACGGCGCTGTTTAGTTGGCTTTATGCGCGCGGTCGGGGCGGTAAATTCCTGCTGCGTATCGAAGACACCGACCGCCAGCGCCACACCCCCGAGGCGACCGAAGCGATTCTGCAGGGCATGGCGTGGCTGGGACTGGATCACGACGGTGACGTGGTCAGCCAGTTCGAAAACGCCCCCCGCCACGCCGAGGTGGCGCTGCAACTTCTTGCCGAAGGAAAGGCCTATAAATGCTTTGCCTCGCAAGAAGAAATCGCCGCGTTCCGGGATCAGGCCAAGGCCGAGGGGCGCAGCACCCTGTACCAATCACCCTGGCGTGACGCCGCGCCCGAAACGCACCCCGACGCCCCCTATGTCGTACGGATCAAGGCGCCGTTGACGGGCGAAACCGTCATCCGCGACGCGGTGCAGGGCGACGTGGTGATCGGGAACGACCAGCTTGATGACATGGTGCTGTTACGTTCCGATGGTACGCCCGTCTATATGCTGGCCGTTGTTGTTGATGACCATGACATGGGCGTGACCCATGTGATCCGCGGGGATGATCACCTCAACAATGCCGCGCGCCAGATGATGATTTACAACGCCATGGGCTGGGACGTACCGGTCTGGGCGCATATCCCGCTGATCCACGGCGCGGATGGCAAGAAACTGTCGAAACGTCACGGCGCTTTGGGCGCGCAGGAATATCAGGCCATGGGCTTTCCCGCGGCCGGTATGCGCAACTACCTCGCCCGTCTGGGGTGGAGCCATGGGGACGACGAATTCTTCACCGACGCCCAAGCGCAAGAATGGTTCGATCTGGACGGTATCCGCAAAAGCCCCGCGCAATTCGACCTCAAGAAGCTGGAAAACATCTGCGGGCAGCACATCGCCGCCGCGGATGATGCTGCATTGCGGCACGAGATCGAGGCCTATTTGACCGCTGCCGGTCTGCCCGCGCTCACAAATGCGCAAGCTGACGGGTTGGAGCGGGCGATGTATTGCTTAAAGGATCGCGCGAAGAAATTCCCTGATCTTCTTGAAAAAGCTGAATTTATCCTCGCCGAACGCCCCATCCAACCGGATGAGAAGGCAGACAAGCACTTGGACAATGTATCCCGTGGTATGCTGACTGAATTGACGCCGCAGTTGCAGAATGTTACTTGGGACAGAGAAACGCTGGAGGAGGCGCTGAACGGCTTTGCCGCCGCTCGGGACACCAAATTCGGCAAACTGGCGGGGCCGCTGCGCGCAGCACTCGCCGGGCGGGCAGCAACCCCATCAGTTTTCGATATGATGCTGGTACTTGGTCGTGACGAAAGCCTTGCCCGTTTAAACGATGCGGCTATCTAAGATATGCAAAAGCATATTCCTGATATGCTCAACAATAACTGAGGGGCGAACCGTTTCGGTATCTCCCCAGTCGACGGCATAACGCACGTCGATAAAACGATAGGAAGGGACTTCATGGCCGAAAGTACAAAATCCGCAACGTTGACCATCGACGGGAACAGCTTTGAACTGCCGATCTATTCCCCGTCGGCGGGCCCGGATGTCATGGACATCCGCAAGCTGTTCTCTCAGGCGAATGTGTTCACATATGACCCTGGCTTCACCTCGACAGCGGCCTGTGACAGCACGATCACCTTCATTGACGGTGACGAAGGCGTGTTGCTGCACCGTGGGTATCCGATCGACCAACTGGCCAGCGAATCCCACTACCTCGAAGTGTGCTACCTGCTGCTATATGGCGAACTGCCCTCTGCCGCGCAGCTGGAAGAATTCGAAAATCTGGTGACCAACCACACCATGATCCACGAGCAGATGATCAACTTCTTCCGTGGTTTCCGCCGTGATGCACACCCGATGGCGATCATGGTCGGCGTTGTGGGCGCGATGTCTGCCTTCTACCACGACAGCACCGACATCAACGACGCGCACCAGCGCGAAGTGGCAACGATCCGTCTGATCGCCAAGATGCCGACGATTGCCGCGATGGCCTATAAGTACACCATCGGTCAGCCGTTCATCTATCCGCGCAACGACGTAGACTATGCCGGTAACTTCCTGCGCATGTGTTTCGCCGTCCCTGCCGAGGATTATGTCGTCGACCCCATCCTTGCCCGTGCGATGGACCGCATCTTTACGCTGCACGCGGACCACGAACAGAACGCATCGACATCGACCGTGCGTCTGGCGTCCTCTTCTGGGGCGAACCCCTTTGCCTGTATCGCTGCTGGCATCGCCTGCCTTTGGGGGCCGGCGCATGGTGGGGCGAACCAGGCATGTCTGGAAATGCTGAAAGAGATCGGCACACCGGACCGCATCCCTGAGTTCATCGCCCGCGCCAAGGACAAGAACGACCCGTTCCGCCTGATGGGCTTTGGTCACCGCGTCTACAAGAACCACGACCCACGCGCGACCGTGATGAAAGAAAGCGCGGACGAAGTGCTTGAGCTGCTGGGTGTCGAAAACAACCCGATCCTGCAGGTCGCGAAAGAGCTTGAAAAACAGGCGCTGGAAGATCCGTATTTTGCAGAGAAGAAGCTGTTCCCGAACGTCGATTTCTACTCGGGCATCATCCTCGAAGCGATGGGTTTCCCCACGTCGATGTTCACGCCGATCTTTGCGCTGGCACGGACCGTTGGCTGGATCTCGCAGTGGAAAGAGCAGATCAGCGATCCTCAGCTGAAAATCGGGCGTCCCCGTCAGCTGTATCTTGGCGAAACACCACGCGACTATGTGGACATCGAAAAGCGCTGATTGTCAGTACATTAGTCAAAACGCCCCGCCCTCACGGCGGGGCGTTTTGCGTTTCAGGGTGGGCTGCTGCTGCTTGGAACGCAGGACAAAGAGAATCACCTGAAAGCCCGCCCAAAAGCGCCCCGTGATCAAAGCGCCTCTTTCCAGCCCACTGTTTCAACTCACTTTTCCCCATTTCGAAACCATAGGGTCCGAAATATGGCAGTTTTGTGTTGTTGTTTCCAAGCTGCGCATAATGGTCAAAATTGATTGACCAACCGCCCCGATCATCCCAGATTCATCGTCAATTCAGCGCAGTTTATCCTGTGCGATGCACAGCAGACCCCAATACGCCCGCTGCCCCCTGCGGAAAGGATGACCGGATGAACGACCCTCGGCCTCGCCTGCAATGGGATAACGCGACCAGTCTAAGCTGCAAGACCGCACGGCATCACCCCGCGCCGCAGGGATCGTTCGTACATGATATCGAACAGAAATGTGACCAGATCGCGGTGGTCTATGACAAGGGCCAGACGCCGCCGCGGATCACGGTCAAGCAGGTGTCAGGCAGCGTGCACACGGTGCTCGCCGACGGGATAGCGGTGGCCGTGGTTGCCAGCGCCTCGCGTCCGACCCTCAACCCCGATGATGTGTTGCTGGTCGAACGCTCGGTCTAGCGGGATTAGCGGCCCTCGAAGCTCGCGGGGCGTTTCTGCATAAAGGCCATTACGCCCTCTTTGAAATCACGTGATTGCCCGCATTTGCCTTGTTCTTGCGCCTCTAGCGACAGCTGATCCTCAAGCGTATTGTCCCAGCTGGCGCGAATGGCGTTCTTGGCAGCAGCATAGGCTGCGGTCGGACCTTGCGCCAGATGCGCCGCCTTGGCGCGCCAATGGGCGTCAAACGCGGCATCAGCCACCGCTTCCCAGATCATCCCCCAGTCATCCGCCTGACGGGCAGAGATTTTATCCGCGAACAACGCCGCGCCCATAGCCTTGGCCGTGCCCATCTGGCGGGGCAACGTATAGGTGCCGCCCGCATCGGGCATCAGACCAATCCGCGTAAATGCTTGCAGAAAATAGGAAGATTCCGTCGCAAAAACCACATCCGTCGCCAGCGCAAGGTTCGCCCCTGCCCCCGCCGCAGGACCATTGACCGCGGCGATCGTTGGCACAGGGCAGTTGGTGATCGCCCGCAGCATGGGGCCGTATTCCTCGCGCAGGGTGCGTTCCAGATCCAGCGAGCCCTTGCTGCTGCTGTCGCTAAGATCCTGACCGGTGCAAAACGCACGACCGGCACCGGTGATGACCACACAACGCGCGTCTTTGCCCGCTTGGGTAAACGCGTGCTCGATCTCTGCCCGCATTTGCGTGGTCAGCGCGTTCATCTTGTCGGGGCGGTTCATGGTGACCACGGCCAGCCCGTCGGTCAATTCATAGGTCAGGGTTTGATAGTCCATGGCACGGGTTCCTCATCTAGATTTCCCCCGCACCTTACCCATACGACAGGCCACCGCCAGTGAAACCCCGCGTTATCGCTTCAGAATGTCGTCCAGCCGCGCCTGTTCTTGCGCGCTAAGCGGGGCCTGTTCCGCGGACGGTGCTTTCGCACGACCGCGCAGGTAGCCAAACCCGACCCCCGCCGCGATCAATAGCATGAGGGGCCCCGCCGCCCATAACACCCAAGTCGATCCCCGCGCAGGCGGGGTCAGCAGGACATATTCACCATAGCGGTCGACGATATAAGCGACCGCCTCTTCGTCGCTATCGCCAGCCACCAGACGTTCGCGCAGCAGGATACGCAGGTCGCGCGCAAGGCTGGCATTGCTTTCGTCGATGCTTTCGTTGCGGCACACAAGGCAACGCAACCCTTTCGACAAGCTCCGCGCGCGTTGCTCAAGCGCAGGATCCGAGAGCACCTCGTCCGGCTGCACGGCCCAGGTCGGCGCAACCGATAGCACAGGTGCTACAAGCAACATCAGGGCGAGTATCAGCGCCCTCATTCTGCAGGTACCGGTTTTGTTTTCGCCGCCCCTGCCGCAACGCGGTAGCGCCGGTCTGAAAGGCTTAGCACGCCACCAAGGGCCATCAGCGCGCAGCCGATCCAAATCCAGTTGGTCAGCGGTTTGACATAAGTGCGCACCACCCAGCCGCCATTTGCCTGTTCATCCCCGATCACGACATAGACATCGCGCAGCAGATTATAGTCGATCGCCGCTTCGGTCGTGGGCATCTGCGCCACGGGATAGAAGCGTTTCTCCGGTCGCAACTGCGCAATCTCTTCCCCGTCGTGGAACAATGTCACGCTGCCGGTCGTCGCCGTATAGTTCGGACCCTGGCCCTGAGTGACATCGTCCAGCTGCACGGTGTAGCGCCCCACATCGTAGGAGTCCCCCAGCGGAACGGCGCGGATGTCATCAATCGACCACGCCGTCAGGCCAGCCACCCCCGCCATCGTCACCCCAAGGCCGGCGTGGGCCACCATCTTGCCCCAATCCGCACGCGGCAACCGCCCAAGCCGGCGCAGCCGGTTACTACCGCGCCCCGTGCGCCCCCACAGGTCAACAACGGTGCCCATCACGATCCACGCCCCCAAGAACAACCCGAGCGGCCCCAGCAAGCTGCGCCCCGACTGCATCGCGTAGGCCAGCCCCCCAATCGCAATCGCCAATACGAAGGCGTAGCGTAGCGGTTTTAGCGCCCGCGAAATCACCGCACGCTTCCAAGGCATCGCCGACCCGATCGGTAGGATCAGCCCCAGCATAATCATGAAAGGTGTAAAGGCGGCGTTAAAAAACGGGGGGCCAACGCTCAATTTTCTGTCGAAGAACATTTCGGCCAGCAGCGGCCACATCGTGCCAATGAACACGACGAAACAGGCAACGGCGAGCAATACGTTGTTTACCAACAAAGCCGACTCTCGGCTGACCATGCTGAACACGCCTTTCGCCTCTAACGCGCTGGCACGCGCCGCGAACAGAACCAGCGCACCGCCCATGAAAAACGCCATGATCATCAGAATAAACACGCCGCGTTCGGGGTCATTCGCAAAGGCGTGGACCGAGGTTAGCAACCCGGACCTGACGATAAACGTCCCGATCAGCGAGAAGCCAAAAGCCAGGATCGCAAGCAGGATCGTCCAGCTTTTCAGGCTTTCTCGTTTCTCCACAACGATGGCGGAGTGAAGCAGCGCCGCCGCCAGAAGCCAGGGCATAAAGCTAGCGTTTTCAACGGGATCCCAGAACCAGAACCCGCCCCAGCCAAGTTCGTAATAGGCCCACCAGGACCCGAGCGCGATGCCGATCGTCAAAAACACCCACGCCGCCAAGGTCCAAGGGCGCACCCACCGGCCCCAAGCGGCATCAATCCGCCCTTCGATCAAAGCGGCAACGGCAAAGCTGAAGGTCATCGAAAGGCCGACATACCCCAAATACAAAAACGGCGGGTGGAAGGCGAGCCCGGGGTCCTGCAAAAGCGGGTTCAGATCCTGCCCGTCAAAAGGGGGTGTCGCCAGCCGCAAGAACGGGTTGGATGTGAACAGGATGAAGGCAAAAAACGCCACACCGATCGCGGCTTGCACTGAAAGAACCCGCGCCCGCAAAGTCGGCGGCAGATTGCCCCCGAACCACGCGGCCATCGCCCCGAATAGCGAGACAATCAGCACCCACAGCAGCATTGAGCCTTCGTGATTTCCCCAAGTACCGCTGATTTTATACAAAAGCGGCTTCATCGAGTGGCTGTTCAACACCACCAATCGCAGCGAGAAATCAGAGGTGACAAAGGCCCACATCAACGCCCCAAACGCCAGCAATGTCAGGGCGAATTGCGCCCCGGCGGCGGGCTCTGCCACGGCCATCCAACCGGGCCAGCGTTTATGGGCACCAATCAGGGGCACGACCATCTGAACGATGGCAACGCCGAAGGCGAGGATAAGGGCGAAATGTCCGAGCTCTGTAATCATACCCCGATCATAGAGCGGTGCTCCGCCCCATACCATGCCGATTCACCGCGAAATCACACGACTGTGCGCAGCAAAGCGTCGCAGGCCCCCCTTACCCTGCAACCCTGCGCCAGTTACCCTGCAGCCCTGCGCCAGTCTGTAAGCGCCGCGTTGTCCGATCTGTCGCGCACTGCGCTAGATACGCCTTCCAGATCCCGCACGGCCCCTTCTTCAACACCATCAACACGTAGCGTTTCCAGCTCTCTGATATGTCGCATCACCGTTGGCGTCTGCGCGACGGTGCGCGCGATAGAGTGTTGAAACTCTTGTGTTTTTACCTGATGCCGCGCGCCAAAATAGAAGGACACGACAACCCCCAGAAGCCACCATAACGGCTCTGGCACCAGCGACACGCCCTGCATCCGGCTGGCAAACCAGACCGGATCAACCATCGCCGTGATGAACAAGCCCAAGGTACCAAGCGCCAGCGCTGGACGCGGAAGCCGGTTCAGCCCGTCCATGAAACGGTCAAACCGTCCCTTGCGGGGCACAGCGAATTCCGCCCCAAATTGCACCATAGCCTGTTCCCGCGCGGTCGCATCACGGCCGGCCGTCTTTTCCGCATTGGCGCGAAATACCTCGACCGTGTCGCGCACCACATTGCGGCCGTCACCAAAGACCAACGCAAGCGCGGTATCAATCATCCCCATGCCGCGACCCTTTCGTTAAAGTCACGGATGCTCAGATGGTACCGCGGTGACATGAATTCCTCTGCCCGTTTGATCCATCCTCCTTTCTTTCCGGCCCTCGTGCGGGCGTATTTGCGACTTGCGGGGCGCTGATCCGCCAGCCCAAAGTAATAGTTGCGCCGCGCCACGGCGTAGGCGTCCACCATCTGCGCAGGTGCAGCGGCATAGGCGCGCCCCGTAGCGCCAAGCGTTTGCGGTCCAAGCACCCCGTCCACGGCCACATCAAACCCCATATCTCTTAACAATCGCTGAAGAATCTTCACCGCATTCGCCCCCGCATTCACGTACATGTCGAAAACGGAGGGCTGGAGCAGACTGGGCAGCTGCGCGATCTTGGGTTTGTGGAAGTAATGGGTGATGAATATCTCGGTCGCTTGATCTTGAGTAAGCTCTTGAACATCGGCGAGATTTACGGCGCCGTCACGGTTCACATCCAGCCCCAGCCGACGAAGTGTGTGGATGGTGACGCCGTGGTTCGTTGCCCCGCCGGGATCATCGGGGTCATTCACAAAGCCCCCCTCACGCGCGACGATGGACTTTGCAATTTCCTCAACAGTTTGCATCAAATTGGCCCTTCTTGCAGGTTGCACTGCTGCAAGAATGACGTCTCAGATGTTAACGAAACCCGGCAGGCCCGTACGTATCACCCCTCGGGGGCAACATAAACGCCTTGCTCTTTCAGGGCGTCGACGACCTCTTTCGGCATGTAGGTCTCGTCATGTTTGGCAAGGATTTCAGTCGCTTCGAAGGTGCCGTTGATGTAACGCCCTGTCCCTACCATGCCTTGATTTTCCTCGAACAGATCGGGCAATACCCCGCTGTAGGTCACAGGCACAGCCGCGCCGCCATCGGTCACGGAAAAGCGGATCGTCAGACCATTCCCGCGCACAAGGCTGCCCTCTTCAACTAGGCCACCGATGCGGAACACCTCTGTCGGGCCGGGGGGTTCGGCGATCACCTGACTGGGCGCGCGGAAAAAGTTTATCCCGTCGCGCATGGCATATCCAATCAGCGCCGTGGACAGCACAAGCGCCACGACCGCGACGCCGATAATCTGGATACGCCGTTGCTTTTTAAGACTTTTCATGCGCCCTCAGGGAAAAAGCGGAGCCATCATCAGCCCCTCGACCTCGTCAATACCTAACATCAGGTTGGCGTTTTGCAACGCCTGCCCGCTGGAGCCTTTGGTCAAATTATCGAGCGCGGCAACCACAATGGCACGGCCGTCAATCCGGTCTGCCACCACGCCGATATGACAGAAGTTCGACCCGCGAATATGGCGCGTGCTCGGGGCCTCCCCCATGGGCAGCACCTCGATAAAGGGCTCGGCATCATAGGCCGCGGCAAGGGTTTTGTGGATCACCTCGGCGTCGCCTTTGACATAGACGGTCGCCAAAATCCCGCGGTTGGCGGGCACCAGATGAGGGGTGAACTGCACCTTAACCGGACGGCCGGCAATGGCGGAAAACTCCTGATCAAACTCACCCAGATGGCGGTGCGTCCCACCAAGGGAATAGGCGTGATACCCCTCGGACAGTTCTGCATGCAGCAGGTTTTCCTTCAACGACCGCCCCGCACCGGACACGGCGCATTTGAGGTCAAGGATGATGTCGTCCAGATCAATCACGCCTTTTTCGATCAAGGGGCGCAGGGCGAACTGGCCGGTGGCGGCGTTACAGCCCGTACCGGCCACAAGACGCGCGGATTTGATCTCTTCGCGGTAGAATTCGGTGAGGCCATAGACCGCCTCTTTCTGCTGCTCCAGCGCGGCATGGGGGTTGCCGTACCACTTGGCGTAAGCCTCGGGGTCGCGCAGCCGGAAATCTGCCGAAAGATCGACGATTTTCAGGTCTTTAGGCAGGTTCGCAATGACCTCTTGGCTGGTTTTATGGGGCAAGGCGCAAAAGCACAGATCAATCTCCGAGAAATCGATCTCTTCAATGGTGACCAATGTGGGCAGGTCGAGATGGCGCAGATGTGGAAACACCTCTGCGATGGTTTGCCCCGCCTTGGAGTTTGCCCCCAAAGCTTTGATCTGCATAGAAGAATGGCCAGCGATCAGCCGGATCAGCTCGGCTCCGGTATAGCCGGAGGCACCAAGGATGGCGATATTATGGGTCATGTCGGGTTCCGTTCGGAAAGTGTTAGCAAATACGTGTTAGGCCGCTTGAAAGGTCAACGGTCGTCGCAAGAATTGCGTGGCACGGCTGCTGACCTTTTTGGGGTCGCCCGTGGTCAGGAAAGCCGCCTCGCCCGTGCCCAGCATATTGGGGTGACGCTTTAGATAGTCGCTCAGACTATGGGCGACCAGATTGGCTTGGCTGAACACTTTGACATCGGGGCCAAGCGCGTCCTGAAAGGTTTCCTGCATCAGCGGGTAATGTGTGCAGCCCAGAATGGCAGCTTCGGGCGCGGGCATCTTGCGTTTCAGCGCGTCCACATGGCTGCGCACCAGCGCTTCTGCGAGGATGAAGTCACCGTCCTCGATCGCATCCACGACACCCCCACAGGCCTGCGCTTCGACATCGACGCCGATCGCCCGAAAGGCCAGCTCACGCTGGAACGCACGGCTTGCCACTGTTGCGGGCGTCGCAAACAGCGCCACGTGCTTGAGATCCACCTCGCGCGGGGGGGAATTGTCGCCCCATTGGCGTTCTGTCATCGCCTCGATCAGCGGCACAAAGACGCCCAACACGCGCTTGTCCGACGGGATCCACCCTTCCTGCATCCGGCGTAGCGCCGCGGCAGAGGCCGTGTTGCATGCCAGGATCACCAGATCGCAGCCCGCATCGAACAGACGCTGGGTTGCAGCAGTGGTCAGGTTATAAATGTCATCCGCGTTACGCACACCGTAGGGCGCATGGGCGCTATCGGCCAAATACACGAAATCCACATCCGGAAGCTGCGCCTGCACGGCATCCCAAACGGTCAGCCCGCCTAGCCCAGAATCGAAAATACCAACTGCCATAACACCTTGCCGTCACCTGTCGGCACGATGCCGATCTTCAAATTCAAACCCCAGATCAAAGGATTTTGCCGGGTCTGGTGACAACTCATACGTCGCTTTGCGCAGGAAATCCATCATAGCTTTTGCGTCTTTTGCCATGGGGTCCAGCACGTTTCTGCCGATGGGGTCGCCGATGACCACGCGCACGGGCGTGTCGACCCGTTTGCGGAATTCCTTGATCAGCAGTCCCATGCGCAGGGTGTGATGCAGATGGCTGGCAATCTGGAAGAGGCGGCTGGTGTGGCCGTCAAAGTAGATCGGCACGACGGTGGCATCCGATTTCGCGATCATGCGGGCGGTAAAGCTGCGCCAGCCCGGGTCCATGGGGCGCGAAAACGGCCGTGCGCTGGTGCTGACGGTGCCCCCCGGAAAGATACCAACCGCGCCCCCCTGCCCCAGATACTCCAGCGCGATCTTGCGCGTGCGCAAGTTCAGCGCCAGCGCGGCCTTGTCCTCGTCAAAACTGATCGGCAGCAAATGGCGGTTCAGGTCGGGCGCGCGGTTAAAGACCGAATGGGCCATGATCTTGAACCCGTCGCGGCGGCGCGCCAACATATGCCCCAGCATCAACCCGTCCAGAATACCGTAAGGATGGTTCGCCAGCGCGATGACAGGCCCCGTTTCAGGGATATTCGCCAGACTGCCGCCCACGACGTCAAGCGTCAGCCCATAGCGCTGCACCATCACGTCAAAGAACCCCATCCCGCGCGCCATGTCGTCTTCATAGCCGGTCGCGCGTTTCATCAGCCCCAACCGCCCTGTGCTATTCTCCATCAGCCGGATGAAAGCACGCGCGGGCCGCGATTTGGCGGAATAGGCATAGCTGATGTCACGCGCTGTCAGAGGCCGAAGATCGGGCTGCAAGAGGGTCAAGGTCGGTTCCTTTTCATGGGCTTTGCCTTGCCCTCTAGCAGTGGATCATGACAGTCGCGTGACAGACAGCCTATTCTGCCTACTCTGCCTACTCTGCCGCGCGCGAGGTTTGCGTGCCCCCTGACCGGATAACGGCCAGCAGTTCTTCGCGCCGCTTTGCGGCCTTGGCTTCATTCGACTGTTTCACCGGACCAAAACCGCGGATCTGCAAGGGAAGCTCTGCCAAGGCGACAATCGCGTCATGGGTTGCGTCGGTCAGCTTGGGCAGAACATCCTTCATGTCGGCCTCGTATTGCGAGATCAAGGACCGCTCCATCCGGCGTTCTTCGGTGCGACCAAAGGGATCGAACGGCGTGCCGCGCAGGAACTTCATCCGCGCCAGCATGTTGAACGGCCCCTCCATCCACGCGCCAAAGGTCCGTTTCATCGGACGGCCATCCGCACCGGTTTTCGACAGGATCGGTGGCGCAAGGTTGAAGGTGAGCTTGGGATCCCCCTCAAAGGCCTCTGCCACTTTGGCGCGGGTGGATTTCAACAGGCGCGCGACCTCGTATTCATCCTTATAGGACAAGAGCTTGTGGTAGCCCAAGGCCACGGCCTCTTTCAGGCGCGCGTCGGTAATGCTGTCCACCATGGTGCCATAGCGCTTCGCCAGCCGCTTGCCCTGATAGGCGATCAGGTGGTCCTTGCGGAAGGCGATCCGTTCATCCAGCGTTTTCGGCAGGGCGACGACATTGGGCGTCATCACGCGCTTGGCATCTTCGGGGTGCAGCACGGCCCAACGGCCCAGTTCAAACGCACGCAAGTTCCGCTCGACCGCGGCACCGTTCAAGGTGATCGCCTGTTGCAAGCTGTCCAGCGACAGCGGGATCAACCCCTGCTGCCACGCTGCGCCGAAGATCATCATGTTCGAATAGATCGAATCCCCCAGCGTCGCCTTCGCCAGATCAGAGGCATCAAACAGCGCGACGTCATCCTTTAGCCGCGCCTCAAGCGCGAGGGTGAGCCGGTCGTAGGGCATCTGGAACTCGGTATCACGGGTAAACTCGCCCGTGATGATCTGGTGCGAGTTCACAACCGCCCCCGTCCGCCCAGCGCGCGTCAGGCCAAGCGTCTTGGTCCCGGCAGAGACAACAAGATCGCCCCCGATCAACGCATCCGCTTCACCCGTTGCCACGCGAATGGCGCTGATGTCTTCGGGACGGTTCGCAATACGGCAATGGATATGTACGGCACCGCCCTTTTGGGCAAGGCCCGCCATCTCCATCATCCCAGCGCCCTTGCCGTCAATCTGCGCGGCTTGCGCCAGCACGGCACCGATGGTCACAACGCCGGTCCCACCGACACCGGTGATCACCACGTTATGTGTGCCATTGATCGCAGGCAGGGTCGGCATGGGCAGGTCGGGAATCTTGACCTCTGTCGTGGGGTCCTTGCGGATCTTGGCCCCTTCCAGCGTCACGAAGGACGGGCAGAACCCTTTAACGCACGAGAAATCCTTGTTGCACGAGGATTGATCAATCGCCCGTTTGCGCCCCAGTTCTGTTTCTTCGGGCACGATCGAGACGCAGTTGGACTGCACACCACAATCCCCGCAGCCTTCGCAGACATCGGTATTGATGAACACGCGCTTGTCGGGATCGGGGAACAGCCCCCGTTTGCGACGGCGACGTTTTTCGGCAGCACAGGTCTGGATATAGACGATAACGCTGACGCCTTTGTGTTTGGCGAAATTCTCTTGCACGGTCTGTAGGTCCGCACGCTCGTACATCGGCACGCCGCCAAAGGCTTTTTCGTCTACGTCTTCTTTCTCGTCATAGACCACGGCGATATTCTTGACGCCCATGGCCTTCACCTCTGCCACGATACGCGGCGCGTCCAGATCGCCTTCGTTGTGCTGGCCACCGGTCATGGCAACGGCATCGTTATAAAGGATCTTGTAGGTGATGTTCGTCTTGGCCGCGATGGCCGCACGGATCGCCAGATTACCCGAATGGTTGTATGTCCCGTCCCCGAGGTTCTGGAACACATGGTCGCGTGTCGAGAATTTGGATTCACCGATCCAGTTCGCGCCTTCCCCTCCCATATGGGTAAAGCCGGTTGTCTCGCGGTCCATCCATTGCACCATATAGTGGCAACCGATCCCGGCGTAGGCGCGGCTCCCCTCTGGTAGCTTGGTTGATGAGTTATGCGGACAGCCCGAACAGAAATAGGGCACACGCGCGGCGATGTCTTCGGCGTTATCGGCACGTCGCGCGGTATCCAGCGCTTCCATACCCGCCTTGATGCCATCGGTGGTCCGGCCTTCCTCGATAAAGATACCGCCCAGCTTTTCGGCAATCCAGATCGGGTCCAACGCGCCACGGGTGGGGAACAGCTCTTCGCCATGCTCCATCCCGGCACCACCGCCTTTGTGCCAGCCATAGACGCGGCGATGCGTATCCGAGAACAGCGCCTCTTTGATCTGCACCTCGATCAGCTTGCGCTTCTCTTCCACGACGATCACCAGATCGAGCCCTTCGGCCCACTCATGGAACCCCTTCATGTCCAGCGGGAAGGTCTGCCCGATCTTATAGAGCGTGATCCCCAGACGTTCGGCTTCGTTCTCGTCGATGTTAAGCAAACTCATGGCGTGGATCACATCCAGCCAGTTCTTGCCGGCTGCCGCGATGCCGATCTTGGCCCCGCGCTTGCCCCACATGCGTTTGTCCATCTTGTTGGCGTGGCTAAACGCCTCTGCGGCAAAGCGTTTATAGTCGATCATCCGCGCTTCTTGCAGATGCGGCGTGTCTTGCAGACGAATGTTCAGCCCGCCCTCCGGCATATCGAACTGCGGGGTGACCAGCTTCATTCGGTTCGGGTCACCATTCACGACCGATGTTGCCTCTACGGTGTCCTTCATCGTCTTG
>Ga0208833_1000260_pt1 | contig 14696 bp, 10 predicted proteins | sample DeeseametaMP1788_FD_184181 | JGI IMG/M metagenome (GOLD analysis project Ga0208833, IMG submission 184181) | Marine microbial communities from the Deep Pacific Ocean - MP1788 (SPAdes) | ecosystem: Environmental > Aquatic > Marine > Oceanic | place: North Pacific Ocean | collected 2011-05-03 | reverse complement strand
TGAACGGTTCTCCAACGTTTGGCCCAGTAATTCGTGGTGGTCTTTCTGCATCAACAGGTGTTGCGGTAGATGACCCATCATTCAACTCGGAAGTATTGGCTCCCTTCATGTTTGCAGCGCAAACGGTAGTTGACTCAGCGGATCCAGTGAATTATGCAGCAATTGCTATCGCTAACAACAAGCCAACACTGGGCATTCAAGTTCAAGGTGATACGGTCGTAACTAACACGGTAGATGGCGCGCCATTAGCTGGTAACACACCTCATGCAGCACTGTATGGGTTGCCAGTAGTCACTGATACGACTCAATCAAGCAGAGGTTCAATTAAAGTCTCTACAGGTACACATGCGACTCCGTTGACTCCAGCAGGCCCAGGTGGTGCGACTCAGTTCATCGATCAGACTACATTGATTCAGAATGCGATTGCCAAGTTCATTGCTTCTGGTGGTGTTTTGATTGAAATTACGGATCCATCGCTTATTGAACCTTAAAGCCTTATCCTTTAGGATGAAAAGCCCTCTTTATAGAGGGCTTTTTTTATGGGTGATGTTTCTGATCCAATTTGCCCGAAATTGCAGTAGAATCACTGCTTATACTATGGCTTCGCCACACTTGAACGATATTAAGGCGAGCATTGATTGAAGGGTACTATGATAGAGTTTATTGCTGAATACGGCTTATTTTTTCTAAAAACAGCCACCATTATTATTGGCATTATTGTGATTTTAGGCATGATTATTAATGCTGGGCACAGGCAACACCCTGTGTCTCGGGGCGAAATCAAGGTGACGAACCTTGGTGAAACCATTAAAGACCACAGCCAAACGATCAAAAACGAAGTGATGTCTAAGCTTCAATATAAGCAAGCGCTCAAGCAAGAGAAAGAAGAAGATAAGAAAAAGGATAAAGAAGAAAAAAAGCAGCTAAAGGCGCAAAAGAAAACGACCAAACAAAGAGGCCCAGACGGTACTTCTGAGAACGATCAGAAAGAAGCTTCTAGTGAGGAGACAACGAGGGTTTATGTGATCGACTTTGATGGCGATATTGAAGCCAGTGATGTTGAGTCCATGCGTGAAGAAATTACCGCTATTTTATCAGCGGCGAATAAAGGTGATGAGGTCATGGTACGACTGAAGAGCCCAGGTGGCATGGTGCATAGCTATGGCTTAGCAGCATCACAGCTACAACGAATTCGTCAAGCTGGTTATAAGCTTACTATTGCGGTTGATGAAGTCGCCGCAAGTGGTGGATATATGATGGCATGTGTTGCGGATAATATCACCGCAGCGCCATTTGCTATCATCGGCTCTATTGGTGTGGTGGCTGAGTTGCCAAACTTTAACCGTTTGCTGAAGAAAGCGAATGTTGACTACGAGCAACATACAGCGGGTGATTATAAACGAACGCTGACGATGTTCGGTGAAAATACCTCACATGGCAGGGATAAGTTCAAAGAAGACTTAGAAGACACGCATCAGTTATTCAAGTCTTTCATTAACCAAAATCGACCACAGTTAGATTTAGACCGGGTTGCTACTGGAGAGCACTGGTATGGCACCAAAGCTAAAGAACTTGGCTTAATTGACGAGCTTGGAACCAGTGATGATCTCATTGTAAAAGCCTTAGATGATAAAGAGGTTTACGCCGTAAAATATACCATCAAGAAACCGATTAGCGAGCGTTTGTCGGTAAGCTTAACGCGGGGTGTAGAGAAGTTATTAACCAAGCTGATTCATCGCTCATCACACCAAGACCTATTCAAATAATTTAAGCGTTACGAAGGGGAGTTTTATGGACTTCGAATTTTGGAGTAATTGCTGGGCGCGACCGACCCAGCCATTCCACCTAACAGCTCCCCATCACTTTCTAACAAAGTATTTCCCGACTTACTTTTGTCATCTAGAGCGTGTTTTGCTGCCTCTGTGTGGGAAAACCCAAGATCTTAACTTTATTGCTGAGCAAGGCATCCATGCTATTGGTGTAGAGTTTAATCCTGTCGCGGTAGAGTCCTTTTTCAAGGACAGTGAGTTAACACCAACCGTTACCCAAGAAAGTGACAAGACACACTACCAAGCTCCAGGTATTGATCTTTGGTGCGCTGACTTTTTTGATATATCAATAGATGATGTCGGGCGTTTCGAGCGTATTTTTGATCGAGCAGCCCTAATAGCTTTACCCGATGAGCTGAGGCCAGCTTATGCACAGCATTTAGTTAAGCTATTAAAAAGTGGTGGGAAAATCCTTCTCGTGACCATGGATTATGTGGCTACCGAAATGTCAGGACCACCGTTCCGTGTTGACATTGCTGAGCTAGAACGATTGTTTCCCAAAGCCACGATAAAAGAGCTCGATCGAACCAGTATCTTAGATTCGCATTCCCGGTGGCGAGAGCTGGAGTTAAGCTATTTGGATGAGGTGCTTTATGACATTCATTTTAACGAATTATAGAAGTGTATGACTGAACAACAGAAAATTGTAAAGCCTTACGGCTTGTGGGAATCCCCAATCAGCGCTGAGCAACTGGCCAGCAAATCTACTCGCCTTGGACAAATACAGGCGACTACAAACGCCCTGTACTGGTTAGAAGGGCGTCCAGAAGAAGAGGGTAGAGGTGTTATTGTCCGTTATGCCAATGGCGAGAGAACTGATATTACGCCAAAGCCTTATAACGTTCGTACCCGAGTACACGAATATGGTGGCGGTGATTTTTGGCTGTGTGAAGACTACTTGTTGTTTGTGGACGATGATCAACAACGGCTCTATCGGCAAGACCTTAAAACGCTAGAGGTGATTGCTTTAACGCCCGAGCCACCGTCGAAGCGTAGCTGGCGTTACAATGATGGTGATATTGATGCTACATCGTCTTTTACCGTTTGTGTAAGAGAAAGGCACGAGTCTGATGAAGTTATCAACGAGCTAGTCAAGATTCCACTAGATGGTTCGCAGGAGATTGAAATCATCGCAGAAGGTTATGACTTTTACTCCAACCCGAGAGTTAGCCCAGATGGTAAGCGGTTAAGTTGGTTATGCTGGAGTCATCCGAATATGCCTTGGGATGAAACAGAAGTTTGGACCGCTGAGATTGTCGATGGACAGATCAAAAATCCTAAAGCTGCGGTGCAGCAAAAAGAGCTATCTGCTTATCAGCCTGACTGGACCCGTCACAATGAACTGATTTATGCTGCTGACTATGAAGGCTGGTGGCATTTATATAAAGAAGGCCAAGAGCAAGCTCTCCATCAATTTGATGAGATCGAATTCGCCCTACCGCAATGGGTCTTTGGTTGCCGTGTGTGGCAGCAGCTCGATGAACAGACGCTGCTAGTCATAGGGACGAAAGAAGGCAAGCAAGCGCTGTATCTAATTGACCTAAAAACCAAGAGCATTGGTCTACTTACCGACAAATGGACCGCGTTTAGCGGCCAAATGGTGGTGAGTGTTAGTGATAATCAAACTAAGGTATATTTTTTAGCGGCAAACCCGACTCAGCCCGAGTCAGTCATTCAGCTCACGCTTAATAGTGAATATCAGATTATTGATAGCCAAGTAATTTCAGAGCTTGATAAGAATACGAATGATGACGATATTTCAAAGGCGCAGCACGTTAGTTTTTCTACTTCGGGTGGTGAAAAAGCTCATGGTTTCTTTTACCCACCAACTAATAGCCAATACCAAGGGCCAGACTCCGAACGACCCCCATTAATTGTGATGAGTCATGGTGGTCCGACAGCCATGGCAGATAGTGGTTTAGACTCAAAAGTGCAGTTTTGGACTAGTCGAGGCTTTGCTGTAGCTGACGTTAATTACCGTGGTAGTACCGGTTATGGCAGAGTTTATCGCGATAAGCTCAAAGGCCAGTGGGGGCTGGTTGATGTGGATGACTGTATTGCTATGGGACAATATTTGGCGCAACAGGGGTTAGTTGACGGCGATCGTATGGCCATCCGCGGTGGCTCAGCTGGAGGTTATACGACCTTGTGTGCATTGACTTTCCACGATGCTTTTAAGGTGGGTATGAGTCGATATGGCGTAGCGGACTTAGTGTCTTTATCGCAAGATAGTCACAAGTTTGAGATTCGTTATCTCGATAGTGTTGTCGGCCCTGCTCCTGATAAAGGGCCAGAGCAAGCTAAGATATATCACGAACGATCGCCGGTGAATCATACGGATCAATTGTCGTGCCCAATCTTAATATTGCAAGGATTAGAGGATAAAGTTGTACCGCCAAATCAAGCAGAAGCCATGGTTAAGGCTTTAGAAAACAAGGGCTTACCCTACGAATACATAACTTTTGAGGGCGAAGGCCATGGGTTCCGAAAACCAGATACCATAATCCGTGCTTTTAACGCTGAATTGGCTTTTTATCAACAGTATTTAATATAAATCTTGCTATACTGTCCCCATAAAGAAAAAAGGATAAGGATTTATGGGGAAAAAACTTCAGGAGCAGTTCGATCTCACCAATCGACAGCGGGAAATCTTAGAGCTCGTCAGTAAAGGCTGCTCCAACGCTGATATTGCACAACTGCTGTCAATTTCACCCAATACCGTGAAAACGCACATAGCCACAATTTTGGAACGGCTTAATGTTTCAAATCGGACGGAGGCGTCTGTATTCTTTCAGCAGCATTTCGGTCACCATGAGGTAGTTGAAGTATCGTCCAGTGATTCAGCTCCAAGGCGCATCATGGTGGAGCTATCAGTTGAAAACAACTCACCTCAATTAAATCAATTCTCAGAAAATTTTATACAGCTACTGAATGCTTATGAAGCAATTCAGGTAATGACTGCTCATGGTGATGACAAAGAACAGGAGTTGGATCGAGACCAGTCGGCTGACTACCAAGTTAATATCCAAGTTAATACTTCCGATCAGTCTAAAGTTCAGGTTGTGTTGTTTGAGGCTACTGGCTCGCAGAGGCAGCTGGATAAGTTAGTGCAAGAGCTGGATGAAATAGAGCCCGATCACTTGGTACAAATCGTGGTGCAGTGTTATCGAAAGATGTTGATGCATTTTGTTGAAAGTGTCGATGACTCAAGAGCAACCCCCTCAAAGCTTCTAATTAAAGCTTTAACCTTGTGTGAGTCTATAAGTTTCGATAAGCAAGATAAAGCGCTGACCCTCTGTAGAGTGTTAATCGAACAGCGCCCGGGTTGGCATTTGCCTTATGCTATTAAGGCGTCGCTTTTATACCGAATGGTTACCCTTGGACAAGCGAAAGATGACAAGGACGCTCTAACTGAGTTGGCTGTATCATCTAAAACGGCCTTCTCAATTAACTCTGAAAGTTCTTGGTCACAGTTGGCTTTTGGTTATTTTGCAATGTTGAGCTCCGATTTGGAGTTGGCTAAAAAGCATTTGCAAGCCTCATTAAAAGCGAATCCTTGCCAATATAAGGCTATGCATTTCCTTGGACAAGTACTTGCTCTAGAGGGTAATACAGCGGAAGGAATTGAGCTTTATCATGAAATGCTGAGAAAGTTTCCACGAAGCGAAGCTGATGGTCTATGCTACGGTGCTTTATCGGTATTGTATTATTGCGCTAAAGATTTTGAAAATAGTAAGCAAGCTGCCCACCGCGCTCTAATGTATCAAGATTCTCCCAAGATACCGTTGCTATTAAATTTAATTAGTATTGCTGAAATTGAGCAGGACCAGTTAAGTTTAGCAACCTGCCTAGAGGATTTGCAACGCCTCGACATTACGCCCGAAACAATTAAAGTCAGCCTCGGAGTCGCCAGTAAAATTGTCCCACCTGAATTGATGCACGACTATTTAGCCAGTCTGAAACGAGCCGGTGTAGCGGTTTAAGCACTTATTTATAATTCAGCATATCCTTCTTTCGGGTGATAGCAACTATCGCCAGCGCACCATATTATGGAAACCGGTAACGTTAAAGGAGGTAACAATGATTGTTGGAAATAAAACAATAATCTTAGATGATTTAGTTGAGGGTGATGTTCTTGTGATGCAAGGGCCCGAAGGGTGGGGCGATATGTCGCTACACCTTGCCTTGGATAAAGCTATTATGTGGTTGACTGATTCGGATGTAACACATGGCGCTATATTCCTAGGTAAGATAGATGATACTCACTACTTAATTGATGATGGCTTAAAAGGAATTGCTCGACACACAATGACCCTGGAGGGAAAAGACCCCATACTTTGGTACGTCAGACGCCCGACGATAGATAAGTCTCTTGCTCCAGTCTTGGATATTGCTAAAAAATACGAAGGAGAGTCTACCGCTTATAACTGGGAGTTATTGGCCATGGTCGGATTCTTACTTCTCTTCAAAAAAATGACGGATAATGATTTATACCACAGGACATTATTGTACTTCCTAAAACAAGCGGTGGTGTATATCGATAAACATACCCATAAAGCAGGTACCAGATACTTTATCTGCTCACAATTTGTTGCGACTTGTTTTGAGGAGGCCGGCGAAGGTTATGCTCTGGAAATCGAAGGAGGTAACTTGCAGTCCAAATCATTAACGCAAGAAGCCACGTTAATTGATTACTGCCTAACCAATAGCAAGTTGGCGTCACAGCAAGTTAAGACTCTACAAACAGAAGATATATCGGAACCGACAGCAGAAGATATCAAAGTGCTAATCGAATCCTATGATGATGATTCTAAGCTACTTAACATGGATGAGCACAATCAGCTGTTTGGTGAACTGGTTAGCGTAAGCGACAGCTTTCTAGAGTTGTTTTTCAAGTTGAACGCGAAAGCTTTAGGCTTAAAGCCGGAAGACTGGGATTCAGCTGAGAAACGTTTCGCTTTGGCCAAACAGTATCAAGCGGACTTTGTAACTCCTGCGGATTTAAAAAGCCACTGTAAGAATTTAGAGAATATTGGGACTGTAATCTTTGTTTATGGTTAGGTTAGGTAATAAAAAAGGGCAGTGTTTATCTGCCCTTTTTGTTACTTAACTAAATCTTAGTCATCGAAGTTGCTTCTATTATTGGTATCGTTAAATGTGTCGATATCAATTTCACCTTCGGACTTGGCGACAATAGTGGTGACTGCCGCATCGCCTGTAATATTGACGGCAGTTCTTGTCATATCAAGCAAACGATCAATACCAAGAATCATACCGATGGCTTCAACTGGCAAGTTAACCTGAGTTAGAACGCCTGCTAGCAGAATCAAACCAACGCTTGGAACACCTGCAGTCCCGATTGAAGCTAACGTGGCTGTAAGTACCACTGTAAGCAATTGTGCCATGCTGAGGTCGACGCTGTAAGCTTGTGCGATAAATAGCGTGGCAATACCTTGCATAATCGCGGTGCCATCCATATTGATGGTGGCGCCAAGCGGCAAGGTGAAAGAGAAGGTGTTTTTATGTACGCCAAGATTCGTTTCTGCGCAGCGCATGGTCACTGGTAGCGTCGCGTTACTGCTTGATGTACCGAATGCAGTTAGCATTGCAGGCCACATACCTTTGAAAAAATTAATTGGGTTAAGGCGTGTAAATAGTGCAATCAATACGCTATACGTAATCATTGCGTGTAACAGTAACCCGACGATCACAAGGATAAAATAACTGCCGAGGGAGCCTACTAAATCTGAGAACGGGAAGGTGGCAAAGGTTTTAGCGATTAAAAAGAATACACCGTATGGTGCGAATCGCATAATGATGTTAACCAATTCCATCACAACTTTGTTGGCGTCTTCGAACCAGTTACCAATTCGCTTTCCTTGCTCACCAGACAGGGTAATGGCTAAACCGACCAATATGGCAAAGACAATAATCTGTAGCATATTGGCGCTAACCATTGCCTCGAAAGGGTTGGTCGGGATGATATTAATAATAACGTCCGAAAGCGGCGGTTTCTCACTGGCATCAAAGCTGGCTTCACCGACCGGCATGCCAACGCCAGGCTGGAAAATTGAGGCTAGAGTTAGCGCTAACGTTAATGCTATAGCTGTGGTTAGCAGGTAAAGACCGATAGACTTAAGGCTTAAACGACCTAGTTTTGACGGATCCGCTAATGAGCAAACCCCACAAACCAAAGAAACTAAAACTAATGGAACCATTAGCATCTTCAAAGCGTTAATGAATAGGCTGCCGCCAATATTAAACAGGCCTTCGACAAAATAGGTATAAGCCCAGCTCTTTTGTTGTATTGCTTGGCACTCTGCTTCAGCAAGACCTTTTGCACATTGGTAGTCACCAAATTGTAGGAAAAGAACCCCAACGATGGCACCGACAACCATAAATATTAGAATTTTGACGCTTAAGTTCATTGTTTTAGTCGTTTATTGAAGATTTTATGAACTCTAAGTCATTGCACAAAAAACTGCAAATATATGCTTGATTTAAATTGATTACAGGTGTAATCTTTAACTTGAGATTACATTTGTAATCAATTCAGTGAACATAATGTTTAAGATAATCTAAACTGAAATGAGTCGAGTATGACGATCAGAGTGAGTGAAGCAGAAAAAAGTGTGATGGATGTTCTGTGGCAGGAATCTCCATTATCCAGTCTTGAAGTGGTTGAGAAATTGCAATCACAAGAGTGGAGTGAAAAAACTGTTAAAACGTTTCTTAATCGTTTGGTTAAGAAGGGCGTGGTGACTTTTGAGAAAGACGGTCGTCGCTATTTGTATTCTCCCGCCATAGAGCGAGAAGAGTTTTTAGCTGACGAAAGCGAAGGATTTCTCGATAAAGTGTTCAAAGGTAACATGAAAGAATTATTAGCGACGTTTGTTGAGAATAAACAGTTGTCGCAGAACGAACTGGATTACTTAAAAGGCTTGCTTGACGATAATAAGGGCGACAAGGAAAGCAACAAGGAGAGTAGAGATGTTAAGTGAACTAAAGTTTAACGGTTGGTTGGATGCTTTTTGGCAATTTAACCTCGATCTTAGTGTGGTCGTATTAACGGTTCTCATCGTCCGTTTTTTTATTCGTAAAACCACAAAAAGTTATAACTCATACCTGCTTTGGCTAGCTATTCCGGTCGGTTTTTTACTGGCTAAAGTCGTTGCCTCAATTGACTTCACAAGCGCCAGTTCGAGCTACATCGGCAATGCGGTTAGCGTTATGATTATGAAGCCTGTCGAAACGTTGCAAAATTATTGGTGGCTCGGCGCATTATGGCTGTCAGGAACGACTTTATTGCTCCTTCGCTTGATTATCCAACATATTGAATTGCGTAAAGACTTAAGAAATATTCAGCGTCCATTAGACGAAATGCCTGGCGCTGATATTTTTAAAGCCAGAAACTATCAAGTTATCGCGGTTGAACATAACGATATGTCTCCAGCCGTGTATGGTTTTATCAAGCCTAAAATCTATTTTCCTGTGCATGTTGCTAAACAACTGTCAGTCGAACAAATACAATTAATTATTGAGCATGAAGAGCAGCACATTAAGCAAAAACACTTATGGTTAAATTTGCTGTGGGATGTGTTGGTGTGTGTCGGTTGGTTTAATCCGCTGATTTACATTGCTCGAAAAGATTTTCGTCATGACCAAGAGTTGTTCTGTGATTACCTAGTGCTGAATAAAACCAGTCAGTCACGAACCAAAGATTATGGGCATGCATTGCTTTCAACAGTTTCTGCCACTCACTCTGTAAGTTTACTTTGCTCATGGAAGGTTTTTAACCAACTTGAGGAACGTATTATGAATATAACCAAACCCATTAACCGAAAAGGAAAGGCTGCATTAACGTTAGGCGCTGGCCTCGTACTTAGTTGTTGCGCTGTTTATGCCGCCAATAAAGAGGTATATGAAAAGACAATCATCACTAGCGAAGATACGGTGCTCGAACTGCGCGATGATGATGGCATGACGTATATCCAAGAAAACGATAATTTTTATATTGAACAAGATGGCCAGCGTCGTGAGATGACTGAAGCTGAACGTGTGGCTTTTGAGCGTAAGCATGAAGAAGCCATGAAAGAGCTAGAGCTATCAGAGCAAGAGTTAATTCTAATAGAAAAAGAAATTGAAGACGCTCATCAGGAGTTGGAACTGCATACTGAGGAAATTGAGTTAGCCCAAAAAGAAATCGAGCATGCTCATGAAGCTATTGCTGAAGCCCAAAGAGAAATTGAGCTGGAGTTCGAAAAAGGCCAGCTGTCAAAAGAGCAAATGCAGGAGATTCGTGAAAGTCTTCAGCAAGCTAAAGAGCAGATGAGAAAAGATAAAGTTCTCATTAAAGTCGATATGGAGAAAGCTAAAGAAGGCTTGAGGAAAGCTAAAGTTGAAATCAGGGAAAAACGTTTAAACAAGCAATATCGCACGCCGAACAGTGATGGCCATCGAGTTATTACCGTAGACGAGAACCTAGTGAAAAATAGCAAAGGACATAACAGTCACGTTATCAAGTTAGTTGATGACAGTGGAAAGGTTTATCTAAAAAGGGATGGTGACTATCGCATTAAAGTTGATGGTGAAGAAAGAGATATGACTTCTGAGGAAAGGGCTTACTTTGATGAAAAAGTTGAAGCAATTCCAGCACCGCCGAAGCCACCTAAACCTGGCGCTGCAAAACGAGTATACAAAAAAGTATCTGCAGCAGGGCCAAAACCGCCTAAGCCACCGAAGGGTGCTAAAAGCCCGGTAGAGCCATTGCATCAGCCAAGCCCTAATTACCCACAGGCAGCGGTAGAGCAAAACATTGAAGGCTATGTGAACTTAACGTTTGATATCAATAACAATGGAGAGGCGACTAATATCCGTGTGGTTGATGCTAGTAATAGCGGACTCTTTAATAAGAGTGCGATTGATGCTGTAAAACAGTGGAAGTTTGCTGAAAAAGATTATGGTAAAAAAAGTATGAATTATAAGATGAAATTTGCTCTAGATTCTTAAAGCTTACAAAAGCTGTAAAAAAGCCCGCCCAACGGTAACGTGAGGCGGGCTTTTTTAGTTATCGAAACTAATCAAGCTGGAACGGGTAAACCGACCCCAGATTTAGGATCTGTGTTAATTCATCAAGCGCGGTGCGCGACTCGGTTAACAAATTAGGATCGGCTAAATCATCTTCTTCCAACGTTTCGCGATAATGCTTATCAACCCATGTATTCAGTTCCGCGAACAAGTCGTCAGACATTAAGACATTTTGATTCATGGCGCTAATTTCATCGTCGTTTAGCACTACGCGCTGGCGTAAGCATGCTGGCCCGCCGCCATTTTGCATTGATTGCTTCACATCAAAGATTTTGACTTCTTTGATCGGCGTATCTTGTTCAACTAACCAATCAAGATACTCTTTCACGGATGGCGTTGTTTCACACTCACCTGGTGCGATAATGACCATATCGCCATTATCCATCGTAACTAATTGGCTATTGAATAAGTAAGACTTAACAGCGTCTTCTACTGGAACGTCATTCGCGCCAACTTCGACTACATGGAACTCTTCGCCATCAAACGCTTGTTCTAGATCGGTGTAAACCTGCATTTGATTTAAGAACGCTTTCTGGTGAGCGAATAACACATTACCGTTGCCCACGGCGATGACGTCATTGTGGAATACACCTTTATCGATGACATGAGGATTTTGCTGAGCAAAAACCGTATTGTCCATGTCTAGCTGGTGTAAACGAGAGACCGCTTGCGAGGCTTCAAAGCTTTGACGTGCTGGGTACTTGTGTGGCGCTGGTTTGCTAGAGTCGAAGGCATGCTTGCCATACACAAAGAAGTGTAAGCCTTTCTTGCCATAACCTTTGTCAGCATTAATATCCACGAAGCGTGTATGGTTAGCAGCACCTTCGTCACCAAAGTGATCGCCCATCGGCAAAGCAGGGTGGTGCGCAAAGTGCTTGTCATCTTTGAACATCGCTTGCAAGATACGGCCCGTGGTGGCGTGTTCTATCGAGCGGTGGAACTTATTGGCTAAGTTAGCAGGCGTGAAGTGTGCTTTACCGTCGCCTGTGTCGCTTGATGGCGCCATAGTACAAGCGTTGGCAGTCCACATGCTTGATGCAGAACTGCACGCTGCTAATACTTTAGGAGCTTGCTTTGAGGCTTTGATGATGACTTGAGCGTCGCTTCCAGTGAAGCCTAGCTTACGCAATGTATGTACGTCAGGGCGCTCCATAGGCGCTAATACGCCTTGCTTTAAGCCCATATCGTGCAATGCTTTCATCTTCGCTAGGCCTTGCTTCGCCGCCTCTTTAGGCTTAGCGACTAGGTTTGCGTTAGACGTTGACGCTACGTTGCCGTGCGATAAGCCCGCGTAGTTATGCGTTGGGCCGACGAGGCCATCAAAATTAAACTCAAAAGCTTTTTTGCTCATTTACAGTTTTACCCCTGGTGTTAGGTTTTCAGGTAAAGAACAGGCATTGTTCTCAATCGATGCAACCGGGTACGCACAGTAGTCTGCTGCGTAATAAGCACTTGGCTTATGGTTGCCTGAATTACCTACCCCACCAAACGGTGCTGTGCCTGCGGCACCGGTCGTTTGGTTGTTCCAGTTGACGATACCCGCGCGAATTTTGGTATAGAATTCGTCGAATTGGGCTCTGTCATCACTTAATAAACCTGCTGATAAACCAAAGCGCGTATTATTGCCTTCAACAATCGCATCTTCGAATTTTTCATAACGAATAACTTGTAGCAGTGGGCCAAAGTACTCTTCGTCTTCTAGCTCAACATCGCTGACGTCCAAGATAGCAGGGTTGACGAAACCTGTACCTTTTTCGAGATGTTCCATTTTGATTAATGCTTTTGCGCCTTTAGCCAGTAGCTTGTCTTGCGCAGCTAGCAAATCGAGTGCTGCCTTTTCTGACACAACAGGGCCAATAAACGGCTGATCATCATCGTTGTAATGGCTGACGCGGATATTTGCAGTAGCTTCCGTTAACTTCTCTAAGAAGATATCACCTTCTTTAGTCTTTGGAACAAACAAGCGTCTCGCACAGGTACAGCGCTGTCCTGCTGAAATAAACGCAGACTGAATAGTGTGGTAAACCGCGCCATTAACATCCTTAATGTCGCCAACGATAAGTGGATTATTTCCGCCCATCTCTAGCGCTAATACTTTGCCAGGCTCGCCACCAAGTTGAGAGTGTAGAATTTTACCGACCGTTTCACTGCCGGTGAATAAAATACCATCCACTTGCGGATGCTGTGCCAAAGCGATGCCGGTATCAACTTCACCTTGAACCAAGTTAATCACGCCTTCAGGTAAACCAGCAGCTTCCCATAAGCGGATTGTTAATTCAGCGGTTGCAGGAGTCAGTTCACTCGGTTTGAAAACGATGGTGTTACCTGCGATTAGCGCAGGAACAATGTGACCGTTCGGTAAGTGAGCAGGGAAGTTATAAGGGCCGAATACCGCTAAAACGCCGTGAGGCTTGTGGCGGACTGCCGTTTGACCTGAAGCTGTTTCGGTTTCTTTAACGCCAGTACGCTCGTGGTAGGCTTTAATTGAAATATCAATTTTCCCCGCCATGGCGCCTGCTTCGGTTAAGGTTTCCCAGAACGGTTTACCGGTTTCTTGAGAAATGATTTCTGCGATTTTTTCTTTATTGTCTCTTACCAGGCTTTCGAATTTTTTGATAACCTCAATGCGTTCATCAAGCGTCTTTTGACTCCATTCCCAACCCGCTTTTTGCGCGGCCATGATGGCGTCGCTAACTTGGTCTGGCGTGGCGCTGTTGGATTCCCACACAGTGCTGCCATCGGCTGGGTTAATGGATTTGAATGACGTGCCTTCGCCAGCAAGCCATTGATTATTAATGAATAAGTTTTTGTGCAACATATATAAACCTGAATTTATTGAGTTTTTTTCGAGCCCGAAGGTCTGAATTTATTAAACAGTGGAACGGCTCTGACCGTATCACCAGCCTGTAATCCAAGCGAATCAATGGATGATTGCGGGATGGTTAATTGATCACCTTCAAGGCGACTCTGGGCGATGACGCATCGGTAATCTTTTAATTTACGATTGCTAATCATGATTGGCAAGGTATTGCCGCTAACTTCTCCAGCCACGAGCTCGACAATGTGACTATTGGCTATAGTTCTGATGGCATTTCGCTGAACTTCAACCGTTGGGCCGCCGTCAAATACGTCAACGTAGTTTTGATGTGTAAAGCCTTCTTTCTTTAATAATGATAATGCTGGAGCCGTATCAGCATGCACGCGACCGATAACAGCGCGAGCTTCCTCAGGCAGCATGTCCACATAAATAGGGTGTTTTGGCATCAGTTCAGAAATAAAGGTATTGCTTCCTAAGCCTCGAACGGCGTCTGCTTTTGAAAAGTCCATTTTAAAGAAGCGCTTACCTAGAGCCTCCCAAAATGGTGAGTAGCCGTTGTCGTCAGAATAGCCACGCATTTCAGCGATAATTTTCTCGGAAAAGCGCTCTGGGTGATCAGCAAGGAATAAAAAGCGAGACTTAGACAATAAATGACCGTTAGTACCGCCACGATGTCCTTCGGCTAAAAATAAGGTCGCAATCTCGGTAGCGCCTGTGTAGTCGTTACCCAATATAAGAACTTGGTGTGGGTTGTAAACGCCCAGGTCTGGGCTAGCACTGACTTGAGTACTTAATTTATAACTAAAGAATGCATCATCCATTCCAACCGCGGCTACTAAAGCGCAAGTTCCGATAACTTTGCTTTCTTCGCTATCTTCAAGCACAAAGAAATAACACTCCGATCCCGGCTGTTTTATCTCTTGAGACAGTGCTTCTTGTGAGTTATCGATTCTATTTGAGAT
>Ga0208833_1000258_pt1 | contig 14780 bp, 15 predicted proteins | sample DeeseametaMP1788_FD_184181 | JGI IMG/M metagenome (GOLD analysis project Ga0208833, IMG submission 184181) | Marine microbial communities from the Deep Pacific Ocean - MP1788 (SPAdes) | ecosystem: Environmental > Aquatic > Marine > Oceanic | place: North Pacific Ocean | collected 2011-05-03 | reverse complement strand
AAGAGTGATAAGCAATTACTCAAAGTGGAGCAAGTGTCAGCGAGCATTAAGTTAATGCCACTGTTGAGCGGTGATATTGAGGTGGGCTCGGTAGAGTTATCAGGAGCAGAACTGAATTTGCTACGCGACAAGAGTGGCCGTTCCAATATCGAAGCTTTAGTGAATGCAAAAGACAAGAAGCCAGCCGCGAATGAAGACGCGACGGATAGCTCGAGTCAGCCTGGCGCTTTAAGTCTTGATAGTTTATCGCTAAAAGATTTCACGCTTAATCAATATGACTACAACCAACAGTTGAGTCAGAGCTTTCGTCTTACCAGTCTGGAAGTCAGTGACTTTGAACCTGAGACGGCAACACCAGTAACTGCTGAAGGCAGTTTACAAGCTGGAAATTCACAATCGGAATGGGGTTTATCAGGTGATTTGTGGGTTGGCTCGGACTTCAAGCAGTTTAAAGTCAGTCAATTAGATGCAGAGCTGGAAGGGCTGAGTAAGCAATTGCAAAACATTGGCCTAACGGGTGATCTTGAGTTAAGCATGGAGGATAAAACCACCAAACTTAGCCATAAAGGAAAGATCGACCTAAATGGTCAGCCGATCGACCTTCAATTAAACGCCGGATTTAGCACCTTTAAAGATATCGACGTTACCCTGAGCACTGAGCGTTTGGAGTTAGAAAACTTCTTGGCGGCTACTGGTGGTAAGAAAGCGCCAGCACAATCTGGAGATTTAGACTTATCGCCTGTCGCGGATTTCTTAAAACGCGCTCGAGTAAAAGGTCAGCTAGAGGTTGGTCAACTGATACTTAAAAACGCGACTTTCAGTAATGTGTCTGCAAACCTGCGCAATAAAGGCACCACGCTTTTCTTAGATCCTTTTAAAGCTGATGCTTTCCAAGGGCACATGGAAACGATTGCCAGTGTGAACTTTGCATCGCAACCCCTCGCCCTTTCGGTACAACCTGACTTCGACAATATTCAGATTGGTGATTTGCTGGCGGCATTCTTTGAGCTGGACAAGCTATCGGGTTTGGGTGAGTTAGACTTGAATATGAAAACCAAGGGGGCTGACGTTAAGCAGATGCTTCAGAACCTTAACGGTACAGGGAATCTGACATTAAGCGATGGTGCCTTTAACGGTATTGATATTGAGAAGCTGATTCAGTCAGGGTTGAGCTTACAGTCTTTGAATAAAGACAGTTATAGCGGGAAAACCAGTTTCGCTAACTTAAGCAGTAATATTAAAGCTAATCAGGGATTGATTGAAATGCCGGACTTTAAGTTACATTCCCCAGTGTTTGATTTGACTGGTAAAGCCTCGACCAATGCCAACAAAGAGACATTAGCGGGTAATTTCCAGCTAGTGTTAAAAGGCAAGCTTAAAGAAGCAATGGAAGCAAAATATCCAAAGCTCAAAGGCAAAAAACTACCATTTGAGCTGAAAGGGACTTGGACGGAGCCGAAAGCGAGCATCGATATTGAAGCCATACTAAAAGCAGAGTACCAGGGAAAGATTGATGAGAAGAAAAAAGAGTTAGAAGATAAGGCCAAGGATGAGTTGAAAGATAAGCTTGGTGACCTCTTCAATCGAAAAAAAGATACAGACCAGTAAACCCTTTGGCTATCGCTTGCATCAAAGGAGTAAATGGTAGCAATAATTGAGGTATGTTATGAAAACAGTAAATAAGTGGCTAGGTGTGGCCTCAGCGGTGGCGCTAGGGATTTCTTCCTTGGCTGTGTTGGCGGATGAAACTAAAAAGTTCTCTAAAACTTACGAGTTCTCTCAGAACGGCAGCATTAACCTAGATAACATCAATGGCAATGTTGAAGTCACTGGCTGGGACAAGGATGAAATTCTTTTGGAGTATACTATCACTGCTGATAGTGCCGATGACATTGAAAATGTCAAAGTTGAGGTAGACCACAGTAAGCAGGACTTTGATGTAGACGTTGATATAGAGTCTAGTGGTTTTATGAACTGGGGCGGTAGTTCTGGCGAAGTTTCCTTTTCTTTAAAGGTGCCTAAAGGCTCGCGCTTAGATTCCATAGAGTCGGTTAATGGCAATATTAAAATTGCCAGTGTTTCAGGTGAAATTAAAGCTGAAACCGTGAACGGTAAAATTGTTATTAAAAACGCTGCACAAGATGTGAAGTTCGGCACCGTGAATGGTAGTGTCGAAGTGCATCTTGACGAATTACATAGCTCAAATCGTATTAAAGGTGACAGCGTAAATGGTGATATTGAAGTTTACTTGCCTGAGAACGATGGCTTTGAGCTGCGCTCAGAAACGGTGAATGGCGATTTAACTAATGACTTCGGAATTGAAGTGGATGAAGGTGATTACGTGGGTGCGGAAATGGATGGCAGCTACAAAAATGGTGGTGCCAGCCTGAAGTTCGATACCGTAAATGGCGATATCGACGTTCGTAAAAAGTAGTATTTTAGCCTTTAGCTAAACTTTAAAAAGTGGCCATGATGGTCGCTTTTTTTTGTGTTAAAAAATAAATACTACGGCTTTCGCAGGATAGCGGTGTCTTTGCCGGGAAACTCAAGGCTGTAACCTAACCAGTCAGCAATCCATTGGAAAGTCTCTTCTGAGAAAAAGCAGATGTGCGTCTGATCGTTTTTATAGTGCCAGTTAGCAAAGGCTTCTTTCCCAGTTGGTCGCTTGGTCATAAAGCCAAGAACGCCTTGTGGTTTTAGTAATGAGTCCATTAACATCAACTCTTGGTGTGGATGGTTAAAATGCTCGATAGCCTCGGTGCACGTTATAAAATCGTAGTGGCTTTCAAGCGCCCCTTCATCACTCGGGTAATAGACGTCGTAATTACTCACGGTAAAGCCTTCTGATTCGAGCATTGGCTTAACTGTTGGCCCTGGACCACACCCAAAATCGAGTCCATTAGCTGCGGTAGGAAGCTTTGATGTTAATGGAATCAGGAGTTTGTTGAGGAACTGTTGATAGCCGACATCTTCGGGGGAGTTCTGGTGGAAATCATAGATTGCTTTTTCTTGAAGGTTGTCTAGGTGGTATTTTTCTGGGACAAAAATTAAATAGCAGCGATTACAGGCAAGATAAGACCTTATTTTGTCTTGAAAATAGCCCTCAGTCTGAACTGATAGGCAAAGAGGGCAAGCGATAGTCATGGTTTTGCGTTAAAATGTCCCAAAATTTTGATGATGTATTTTAATGTCTTTAGTTACCTTACAACAAGTCGAGGTTGGCTACGGTGGTCCAGCACTACTGAATAAAGTCGATTTCACCATAGAGCCAGGCGAAAGAATTTGTATTATCGGGCGTAATGGCGTCGGTAAATCCACACTGCTTAAAGTCGTGAACCGAGAAATTATTCCTGATGATGGCTCTTTGCGTTTTCAAGAAGGCGTCAAAGTCGCCAAGTTAACGCAGGAAGTACCGTCCGATACAACCGGCTCTGTGTTTCAAGTGGTGTCTTCTGGCTTAGGCCATGTCGGAGAGCTACTGCAGCAATTCAGAGAACTCAGTGTCAGTACTGAGGCGTCGGCATTGGACAGAATGGCTCAAGTGCAGCAAAAAATCGAAGCCGAAGATGGTTGGGCGATGGACCAGAGGGTACAGTCTGTGATCAACCGGCTAGGATTAGAGGCCGACGCTGACTTTAAAGCTTTGTCAGGCGGTATGAAGCGCCGAGTATTACTAGCGCAAGCGTTAGTTGAGCAACCTGACGTCTTGTTACTGGATGAGCCAACCAACCATTTGGATATTGAGTCTATCGAATGGCTAGAGGGCTTCTTGAAAGCTTACAAAGGTAGCATTTTATTTATTACGCACGATCGTCGCTTCCTAAAAAGCTTGGCCACACGAATCGTTGAAATTGACCGAGGTGAATTAACGTCGTGGCCAGGAGATTATAGTAATTATCTGCGCCGAAAAGAGGAGCGCTTAGCCGCTGAGGAAAAGCAAAACGCTGAGTTCGATAAAAAACTGGCACAAGAAGAAACCTGGATCCGACAAGGCATTAAAGCCCGACGTACTCGTAATGAAGGGCGTGTAAGGCGTTTAGAAGCGGCTCGCAAAGAACGGTCGGAGCGACGTAATCTGATTGGTAATGTTGACATGAAGGCGCAACAAGCTGAGCTTTCTGGAAAGAAAGTGATTGAAGCCACTAGCGTCAGCATGAACTACCAAGGGCGCCAACTGATTGATGATTTTTCGACGCTGATTATGCGTGGTGACAAAATTGGTATCGTCGGACCTAACGGTTGTGGCAAATCGACCTTGATCAAAGTTTTATTGGGCGACTTGAAGCCGGACCAAGGAGCGGTCACTTTAGGCACTAAGCTAGATATTGCGTACTTTGATCAACACCGAGCACAGCTCGATGAAACGAAGTCGGCAATGGATAATGTGTCCGAAGGCAAGGACATGATGATGATTAATGGAAAAGAACGTCATGTTATCAGCTATATGCAGGACTTTTTATTCACGCCAGAAAGAGCGCGAGCGCCGATTACGGCACTGTCGGGCGGTGAGCGCAACCGTTTACTACTAGCTAAGATTTTAGCGAGACCTTCTAACTTGCTCATTCTGGATGAGCCGACCAACGATCTTGATATTGAAACCTTAGAGTTACTCGAAGACATGCTAGAGAACTATGGCGGTACCATGTTATTGGTGTCGCATGACCGTGACTTTATTAACAACGTTGTTACTAGCAGTATTGTGTTTGAAGGTGAGGGACAAGTAAAAGAGTATATTGGTGGCTATGATGATTGGTTGCGTCAGAGGAAGTCTCCGCAAAAAACATCCAGCAATGATAAAGCTCATAAAGACCAATCTGCGAAAGTTAAGCCACGTCAGAAATCTGCTAAGCTGAGTTATAAAGACCAGCGTGAGCTGGATAAGTTGCCCTCAGATATTGCAGACGTTGAGAAAAAGATTGAGGCGGTACAAGCAGATATGGCGTCTCCAGAGTTCTACCTACAGGATAAGGATACGATTGCTGAGGTAAATGCGGAGTTAGAAAATTTGGAGCAAAAGCTAGAGCGTTGCTTTGAACGTTGGGAAGAGTTGGAAGCTAAGAAAGAGGCGCTTGAAACGGGTGGTTAAGACCAAGATCGTCAATGATGACGGTAACCACTATTGGAATTAAGTTGGTGATGTTATGGCACAAGATGATTTAGACTTATTTAAAAAAGAACTTGGCGATGTTAAGCGGATCAAGAATGATCGTGTCAACTTGCATCAGCCAAGTGATGAGCCTTCTCTATCACAGCTGGCACGACAAGAGTCAGCTGTAGGGCGTAAACCGAGTCATGACCCCAACTACTTAAGCACTGATTTTGTCGAGCCTGTTGAGCCAAATACCTGGTTGGAATATAAACGTTCGGGAGTTCAAGAAGGCGTTTACAAAAAATTGAGGTTGGGTAAGTATGATATACAAGCCCATACCGATTTGCACCGCTTGACCGTTAAGGAGGCGCGAGATGAAGTTTTTTATTTCATTAAAGCCTGCGTTAAACGGGGTAAGCGAATGGTATTGATTACTCACGGCAAGGGTGAAAGAAGTGTGCCTCAGGCTGTATTAAAGAGTCATGTTAATCACTGGTTGCAGCAACATGATTTAGTGATGGCTTTCCACAGTGCGCAACAAAAGCACGGTGGTTTAGGCTCGGTTTATGTACTGCTTAAGAAAAATGAATTGGATAAGCAGTTAAATCGTGAAGTCTATAATAAAACGACTTAAGGATTAACTATGTCACAGAAAGAGAAGGTGTTGGTATTGACTCAAGAAGAGTCGTCGAGCACTTGGCGCAAGACACGTAATTTATTGCTATTACAACTTAAGCTTTGGATTGATGCTTTGAGGGATTTCGCTTTAATGCCGATAGGTTTCGTTTGTTATTTGATGGATGTGTTCGGTAACAGCAAGGAAGACCACCATTGGAACCGGCTGATGAAGTGGGGGCGCCAGAGTGATCACCATATTAATTTGTTCCAACACAAATCTTTCGACAAGAAAAAGTCCGTTACGGTAGATGACCTTGCGGATATTGTAGAGGATGTTTTGAAAAAAGATGTTAAGAATTCGCAAAGTACTCAGCAGTTAGTTGAGACAATTAAGCAGCGTGTGAAAACGCAATTTCGTCAGGATTAACATATAAGGAACTTTAGAATGCGGTGTTTTGTGATGGCGCTGGGCTTATCCCTTTTTTCAATGTCAGCGTTGAAGGCGGAGCCTAAAGACGAGGGGTTTGCTGGAACGAATCCGCAAGTAGGTGAGTTCGCCACTTTGACATTAGAGAATGATCTCTTTGCAGGCAAAGATGGCGGCTACACCAACGGTATTGGTTATAGCTGGGGTTACGGACCTTATGATGATTATGCTGATACCAGCGCTCCGGATTGGTTTATTGGCATGAGCGACTTATTGTTCATTGAGCGCGATGACCCCCGCGAAAAAGCAGTGAGCTTTAGTATTTTTCAGGGAATGCAAACACCTGAGGATATTCAGGCGGAGGGACTGATTGAAGACGACTTACCCTATGCAGGATTACTCGGATGGCGCAGTACCTTGTATGCTTGGGACAACGATGTTGCTGATCAGTTTTCTATTATTCTAGGTATCGTTGGCCCAGCGTCTTTAGCAGAAGATACGCAGAAGGTCGTGCATAGATTGACAGGGTCGAAGAAACCGCAAGGATGGGATAACCAGCTGCATAATGAATTAGTGTTTAGTATTACAGGCCAGCGTAGCTGGCGGTTCGATATGAGCAATGGGGAAGGTTTTGGTACTGACTTTCTCACCTTTGTTAGTGGTAGTGTTGGCACTTATAATTCTGAACTGGCTACTTCTGCCATGGTTCGCTTTGGCTCTGGCTTGGAAGAAACATTCCCAGCGGTAAGCATTTTGCCCGGTCGCGATATCAATCCTTTAGCAGGCTCTGCAGGCGATCATTTTTATATGTTTTTAGGAGCGCAAGCTCGTTATGTGTTTAATGATATCTTTGTTGATGGAAACACTTATCGGGATAGTCACTCAGTCACTCTAAAACACGAAGGGTTTACGGTTTCTGCCGGAGCCGTGTGGAATTGGGAGCAGTGGGGAATGCTGTTTTCGGTTGCTGAAACAAGTTCTCCTTTTGAAGAAAGGGAAGGTAAAGGGCGCTTTGGATCACTGAGTATTACTTATCGCTTTTAGAGGTCTTTAGCAACTTTACTCATGAGGGCTTGGGTAGTGTAAATCCACTATCCATAACCTCTTTGTCTCCTCGGGAAGTTTGACGATAACTTCATCATCCAATTCTTTGCCCAGCAATGCCCGAGCCATTGGCGAGTCGACACTAATATATTCGGGGTGCGCATCAAACTCATCCGAGCCGACAATCCGATAAACGGTTTCGTTGTTATGGTCATCGGACACAGTTACTTGAGCGCCAAAGAACACTTTATTCTGGTTGCTTGGCGTATGTTCTATAACTTGCATTTCAGCCGTTCGTTTTTGTAAGTATCGGACCCGGCGATCAATCTCTCTGAGTTGTTTTTTACGGTAAATATATTCGGCGTTCTCGCTGCGATCACCTTCGGCGGCTGCGGCGTTAATTGCACGAGTTACTTCTGGTCGTAAGTTTTTCCACAGATGGGCTAATTCATTGCGTAAGCGAACAGCTCCTGCCGCTGTAATCAGGTTCGATCGTTTCATGATATAGAATTACTGTGTGTCGTCGTCTTTTTCTTGGTTCTGTGGTTCTAGTTGCTTATTGATAGTATCAACTCGCTTATTCATCTCATCTTCGACGGCTTTGGCTTTGTCTAGTTGACGTTCTTTGTAATCGCTCAAGGTGGTGTTTTCTTCTGGCTCGGAACTGCACCCAGATATTGTCAGAAAGACACTCGCGAGGATTAAATAGCTGTAGTACTTCATGATTCACCTGCTTGTGATTTAAACCCTTATTATAGAAGGTAAGCAGATAACAACAACCATTTGCGATAGGACTGTGAGCTTAGGTCAAAAGTTAATAATGACAAAAAAAAGCTAGCCTAGGGCCAGCAATGGTAGTGGAGACTTGTCTTATTGTAATTGAACTATAGGGGAATGATTGAGCTCTTGAGTGTGATGCTAATTAAAACGAGTACTGCCAACCGAATGTTGCGCTCCAATCACGACCGAGCTGTGGGCCTTCTAAGTTCTGATGAACTGTTTTCGCCAAGTCAATAGCAATTCGGTGGTGTGAGTTAACTTTTATATTGGCACCAATACCAAGATCCCAAAAGTAACCACTGCGTAGGTCCGTACGAGCTGTCGGTACCATCATAGGGTTCAGTGAGTCATCTTGACCTTTGATATCTCTTTGGTTGGTGTAAGCAACCGTTGTATTTAGCGATACGCTCTGGTTTAAATTATGCGCATACCAGCTATTGACGTTAAAACGGTTACCTAAACGGTAGTCTAAGTCATTATAGCCCGTCCTAAATAGCTGTTTAGCTTGTATTCCCCAAGAAGATTGTTCAAAGAATTCCGTATGAGTCGCGCCAACTTCTATGTCGTAAGTACCTGAACCAAGCTGCATGGGGTAGGGGAGACGAGTGTAGCCCATTGGCGTTTGATCTTGCTCTTTGACACTTCCCGTGGGTATCAACAAGGCTAGGTTGATATGACTCGAAGAGTGCTCACTTTGGTTAATATTCAGTAGCGCGCCTAACTTAGTGTCTGATACTCCAGATGTTTCAGTGGTGAAGTTCATGCCCATACGCGTGACATGGTCCATGGAAGTACTGAGATAGTTTGCCATTAACATGAGTGTCACATCATCGCTGGGCGCGTACATAGCGCCGATCATGTGCATATCCATGTCCATAGTTTCGGGAGCAACCATAAAGTCTTGCAAGATCTGCTCAGTGCTCACTTCGTTACTACCTATGTAGTTATCAGCCATATTCATACGCATAAAACGATAAGACACCATCCATTCGCCTTCGCTATGGGTATGATCGCCCATAATGGAAATCGGTGCGTGACTGTCTGGTCGTGAACTGTTATCTGCTAGGGCTGTGGCAGTTAATAGGGTCGTTGATAACGCAAATAATGCTTTAAGTGGAGTATTCATTGTGTCGTGGGGTGGTTAATTAAACTGAGGTGATTTTAGTGTCTTATGGACCATCTGAACATGCGACAAATTGTCGCACCAAACCATAAAGTGAGGGCTAGCTATAGGGAATAGGGCTTGCTTGAATTATAATCAGTCAGAATAACTGCCGCATTAACTGCGAGTGCAAACCATCGTGATCGATCATAAGAAATTTACACAAAGCATTTTAATTTCCTTGAGTTGGATCAGGGCAATCGCGCTTATCATGCAAGTGGTTTACATGCTGTGGTTTGTTAACCCTATCCACATGATGGTGTGGGTGCTGATCGTGGTGCAGGTTTGTCTGCTATTGTCGGGGTGGATTAACCAAAAATTACGGCTAAGTCAAAAGGCACTGTTAATTAACTTACTATTAGATGTCGCGCTTCTTGGTGGTTATGTTTATTTGACTGGTGGCGCATCCAACCCACTGATTTCTTTATTATTACTACCGATTGTTACCGCTTCGGTGGCTTTAAAGCGCTATTTGGCGGTGGTGGTGCTTGTCGCGGCCGGGCTGGTGTACTCTTTATTGTATGTTATCGACCAACCACAACATCATCATGCCAGTAACTTCTCATCCCACCTTCTAGGTATGTGGCTGGTATTTATCGCCAGTGCGGGCTTGATTTTTTATGTCGCAAGTTACTTATCTAATGCCATTCGGCAACAACAAAAGCGAATTCAGCAACACGAGCAGCGCCAGTTGCGAGACGATTATCTGATGGCTCTTGGATTATCAGCAGCAGATGCAGCTCATCAGTTAAATACGCCTTTGTCGTCTTTGACGGTGTTACTCGCTGACATGATGGAAAGTGATCGCCACGACAAACAAGACATGCAACTCATGCAACAGCAGGTTCAGCGGTGCCATCAGATTACGCAATCGATACAGCAACAATTTGACGAGCTTAAATCCGGCCAGTTTAGAACTATCGCGATTAAAGAATTGATAGGTATTGTGTCTCGAAACTTCCGATTACTCTACCCTGACATTCAGCTGGTGATAGATGACCAAGCCATACAGGGCTGGGTGCACAGCCATATTGGCTTGCACAGTGCGCTACTGAATTTACTGGACAACGCTGCTAAAGCATCAAAAGATTCGGACAAACATGAGGTCCACTTGCAACTCAGTGAAGATGGACATTATTGCTGTATTGATATCGTCGATCAGGGAGCAGGGTTAGCAGAAGATGTTATTGAGCATTACGGCTGGCGTCCTCGTGATGAACGCACTGGTCCTAGCGGTATGGGAATTGGCACTTTGATTTCTAATGCCAGTATAGAGCAGGTCGGTGGGCACTTAAGAGTTATGCCACACAAGCCCGGAGCTAAGATTCGCGTTGCTTTACCGCTACAGACTCAGAGTCACGGCAAAGACGAGGGAGACCAGTCTTGAGCGAGAATAAACAACTGTTATTGGTTGAAGATGATGAAGTCTTTGCCCAGGTGTTAAGTCGATCTTTGTCTACAAAAGCCATCAGTGTCGTCGTGTGTCACTCGGTTGAGGAAGCAAAACAGCGACATCAAACGCTTCAACTGGATTACATCATTTTAGATCTCTTTCTAGGAGATGACTCAGGACTTTCAATATTAACAGAGCTACGAGAGCATCACCCCAGCAGTAACATCCTTGTTTTAACCGGATACGCCAGTATTGCCACTACGGTACAGGCGATTAAGCTTGGTGCAGATAATTACCTGCCAAAACCCGCCACAGCGAAGCAAATACTGCAAGCTCTTGAAGAGGCACTAACAGCAACCGATAAGGAGCATGAGGCAGAACCTTTATCAGTTGATAGGCTTGAGTGGGAGCATATCCAAACTGTACTGGCCCAGCATGAGGGCAATGTTTCTGCCACCGCTAGAGCTTTAGGAATGCATCGACGAACCCTGCAACGAAAGCTCGCTAAGAAACCGTCAAAAAAATAAAATATGTGATGGTAATCATTATCATTTAGATTTATAATCTCGCCCGAAAGTCATATTCTATAGATAACCAGTTAGGTAATAACATGAAAGCTCCTTTTCATTTTAGTATCGTGGCCTCTGCCGTGGTATTGGGGATGGCAACTGCATCACCTGCAATTGCTGAAGAAAAACAAAAGGAAGATTTAGAGACGATCACTATTATTGGTGATAGTTCTAGCGCAAAAAAAGTTGCGGGCTCTGCACATATTGTAACGGAAGCTGAGTTAGAGCAATTCAAGTATAGCGACGTCAATCGTGCTGTTCGTCAAGTTCCTGGTGTGTATGTCCAGCTAGAAGATGGTTTAGGACTACGTCCTAATATTGGTTTACGTGGTACGGGTACGAGTCGTACTGGTCGTGTTAGCTTGATGGAAGATGGTGTACTCATCGCGCCAGCGCCTTATGCAGCATCATCGGCTTATTACTTCCCAACCTTTGATCGCATTACCGGCATCGAAGTCTTAAAAGGCCCAGCCAATATTAAGTATGGTCCATTTACCGTAGGCGGCGCAGTTAACTTGATTTCTCGTCAGATCCCACAAGATGGCGAAGGTCAGTTGAAGTTAGAAAAAGGCCAGCATGAAGAGCTTCATGGCTACTTCTATTATGGCGACAGCTTCGATAACTTTGGTTACTTACTCGAAGTGAATGATCATCAGTCTGACGGCTTTAAAACAATTGACCGCATTGGTCAGGACACAGGCTTCGAAAAGTCTGATCAAATCGTAAAGTTACGTTTTAACACAGATTCTGATGCCAACGTTTACCAGCAACTTGATATTAAATTGCAGAACTCTTATGAAGAGTCAGATCAGTCTTACATGGGTTTGACTGACGTTGATTATGCGGCGGATCCATACAGAATGTATGGCGTTTCAGCTGGCGATAACTTCAAGGGTAAGCATCAGCAAGTGGTGTTGAGCTACTTTGCTGACATAAGCGATAGCTTTGATTTGAACATTACTGCTTATCAGAATGATTTTGCGCGTAACTGGTATAAAACGGGTAAGTTTTATGTAGAAGATACGGCTAACCCTGGTAGCTATAACAGTGTTAGTTGGTCGTCGGTGATTGGTGAAATTAATACTAACCGAGGCAGTTCGTTAGCGAATTATTACCAGTCAATCCTTAATGGCGCAGATAGCGGCAATGACTTAATTGATAAAGTTGACGGTAACCGCTCTTATTTAAGTGAAGGTATTCAGGCTCGCCTAGACTGGAACTTTATGACGGGTGATGCAGACCACTACATGCAGCTAGGTATTCGCGTACACGAAGACGAAGCGGATCGATTCCAACGTCAAGGCTTCTTCGCACAAGAAAACGGTCAGCTAGTCGTCGTCGATGCAGGTGTTTGGGGTGATGCGGGTAACCGTATTGATTCGGCAGAAGCTAACTCTTACTACTTAACAGACACCATTACATGGGGTGACTGGACGTTAACACCAGGCGTGCGTTATGAAGACGTTGAGCTAAAGCGTGAAGATTGGAGTTCTGCGCCAGACCGCTCAGCGGCAGCAAGCGTTCGTACTAATAGCGTTTCAGAAGTCCTTCCAGGCTTCGGTGCTGTGTGGGCAATCAATGATACAACGAGCGTATTGTTCGGAGCACACAAAGGTTTTGCACCTCCAGGAAGTAGCGCTAGTGACAAGCCTGAAGAAAGCTGGAACTATGAGATGGGGCTACGCTTTAGTGGTTCTCAGTACTCAAGTGAGTTGATCGCATTCTTTAGCGACTACGAGAACTTACTTGGCGAGTGTACTTTAGCTAACAGTGGTTGTGACATTAACAACGAAGGTGACAAATTTAACGGCGGTAAAGCTGAAGTTAAAGGTGTTGAGCTGTTGGTTACGGGTGAGTTAGCTGAAAACTGGCCTGCACGTTTAAGCTATACATTTACGGATACTGAGTTCGGTAGCTCGTTCGACAGTAACGTTTGGGGCGATGTCACAGCGGGTCAACCGATTCCTTACATCCCTGAAAACCAAGCGCAGTTGATGCTTGGCTACGATAACTCTGAGTGGAGTGTGTTAGCTAGCATTAACTATTTTGACTCGCTTTGCACTAAGCCTGCATGCGGTGAGTTTGAACGCACAGATGAACGCACTTTAATTGATCTATCTGGTGAAATTCAAGCGAGTGAGAATGTCGCTTTCTACGCGACTATTGAGAATATCACTGATGAAGACTCAATCGTTGCTCGTGAGCCTTATGGCGCACGTCCAGACAAGCCAAGAACAGCGAAAGTTGGGGTTAAGCTATCTTTCTAAGCGTGTTCAATAGCGTCACAAGCCCGTCTTATGGCGGGCTTTTTTTATGCCTAGTGGTTAGTAACCGAATCTGAAATTGTGCGTCAAATGGTGTAAAATTGGTCTTAATACAAGAAGGTTAGTGATGCGGATGAAACAGATAGATTGGTTTGATGAATATTTAAAAGTGTTCGATACGATCGAAAAGCGACTGATGGAATTGGGTTTGTGGTCACAAAAGCGACCTGCGCCTGAGGCTCTGGAAAGCTCCATGCCTTTTTGTGTGGATACCTTAAAGCTGGAGCAATGGTTGCAGTTTGTATTCTTACCAAGAATGCGCCGTAGCGTTGAGCGTAAGCAACTACCGCCGGGACCTGCGCAAATAGCACCAATAGCACAAGAAGCGTTTAAAGAAAATCCAGACTCTGACAAGTTGATTGGTGCGATACAAAAGTTTGATGAAGTGTCTCACTTGAGTCATTTACACTAGATTCATAGATGAAAAAGTCTGAAGTCCAAAAATACTCAAAAGATTTAAATCAGCTAGAAGCAGAACTGATGGAGTTTTTAGGCTTGTCATCTGAAGCCAGCCAAGCAGTTGAGTTGGATCAGGCGCGCATGGGAAGAGTGTCCAGAGGTGATGCTATGCAGCAGCAAGCGATGGTTAGTGCGGCCCATCAGCGTGACGAAAAGCGTTTGATTGCTGTAAGAAAAGCTCTGAAGCGAATTGAGACTGATGATTTTGGTTTCTGTTTAGAGTGTGGCGAAGCTATTAACCTTAAGCGTCTTGATGTGGCCCCAGAAACGGAGCTTTGTCTTGACTGCCAGTCGTTACAGGAGCGACGCCAACTGCTTTAATTCTTTACGTTATCTAAAGAACTCCTCAGCCTGCATGCCGTTCTCACCTTTTGATGAGCTGGCTTTCTCCATAAGTGGATGCTCCCAAGCATACTGTTTCAGATCAACTTTACCTTTCACGACTTTAACACCTTCTTGTTCCAGTAAAGTTTGCTGGATAGCAAAGTGCTCGCTATCGGGATTAAAGGCAATTTTACCATCCGCACCAATGACTCGTTGCCATGGAAGCTGCTTTCGGTTGGGGGCAGACCCCAATGCTTTACTGACATGGCGAGCATGTCGAGGGAAACCGGACAACTTTGCTATAGCACCATAACTGGTGACTTTACCTTTCGGTATTTTGCTGACCCAGTAATACACCTGTTGCTTGAAATGCTCCATCCGATCGCTCATAGAACTTCTCTCTATCGTCTTTAGTCGGTACCTAATGATAATGAGGTATCAATAAAAAAAGGTAAATAAAGTTAAAACTTAGGATAGCACTTTTGCCAACAATTTCATCTGGGGGTATAGTTATTTTTTTGTATGGAATCTTAGGAGCGGGTATGCAGGATTTAGTGAATATGGTTTTAGGGTCACAAAACTCAGGGGCTG
>Ga0208833_1000253_pt1 | contig 14862 bp, 13 predicted proteins | sample DeeseametaMP1788_FD_184181 | JGI IMG/M metagenome (GOLD analysis project Ga0208833, IMG submission 184181) | Marine microbial communities from the Deep Pacific Ocean - MP1788 (SPAdes) | ecosystem: Environmental > Aquatic > Marine > Oceanic | place: North Pacific Ocean | collected 2011-05-03 | reverse complement strand
CACGGCGGTGGTTACCATACAAGGGTGAGCACCCAGTGCTTCTATCGCTCTTATATCCGCAACCTGGCCTGCAAGACCCGCCGTATCAGAACCTGCCACCGTCCATACTACTGGCTTAACACAGTCCGACATCAAACGTCGCCTTTATCTTGTTGCCAGAAAGGTGTTCCTAAAACTGGCGTACTTGGTTTCGCAATATCACGCACAGGCATAGCGCCAGCCTCATACGCTCGACGACCAGCCGTTACCCCCTCTTTAAAAGCAGCAGCCATATTCACCGGGTCTTCTGCTTGCGCTACTGCTGTATTCAGTAGTACAGCATCAAAGCCCATCTCCATCGCTTGAGTCGCATGTGACGGTAAACCAATACCGGCATCAATCACCATGGGAATATCTGGTAATCGTTGTCGCAATGTTTGTAGCGCATAAGGATCGCTCAGGCCTCGTCCTGTACCAATCGGCGCTCCCCAAGGCATAAGAATGTTGCAACCAGCGTCTAATAAACGCTGACACAATACTAAATCATCCGTGCAATAAGGAAAGACTTCAAAGCCACGCTTTACCAACTCTTTGGTCGCCTCGACCAATTGGAATGGGTCTGGCTGTAAATTGTATTCGTCACCAATCACCTCTAACTTAATCCAATTGGTTTGGAACAACTCACGCGCCATTTCAGCGGTGGTTACTCCCTCTTTAACCGTATGACAGCCAGCAGTATTCGGTAGCCAGTGGCAATCCAACTGATTAATTTGCTTCCAGAAGTTTTCACCCCCCTGTCCTTCTCGACGAACGGACACTGTCACTACTTCTGCTTCAGATGCTCTAATTGCATCCAGCATAATCTGCGGGGACGGATAAAGTGCCGTCCCTAAAAACAATCGACTGTTAACTTCTTTACCACCGATTTTCAGCATGTATTTACCTTAGCTTGGTATATTCTCAAAAAACTTTGATACCAATATTTTTACTTAACAACAGGTTTCGCTTTTCAGCAACCTTCTACTAGACGGTTACTACCTAATTAAATAATAAAACCATACTGGAAAGACATTCTAGAAAATGGTTTTCACAAAGCATTTCTGATAACTCACTTTAAATTGTCTAAACTAAGTTAAAACGCGGAAAAATTGCTTATTGTTGCAGGAGTTTTCTCTAGCAAATGACTAAAACAAAAAACAATTTTAACAAGGTTCTAACGACGGTTAGCCGATTTAAAATTTTAGCCGCCCTGCATCGGCTGAACAATTTCAACCTTATCGTTTTCCTTTAATGCAGTTTCCGAATACAAAGAACGCGGTACAAACTCCATATTAACAGCCACCGCAAAATTACCATCTTGTTTAAACCATTCAATAAATTGTGCCAAGGTCATACCTTGCTCAATATCCAACACTTCATCATTCACTTTAATTTGCATACTGAACCTTTCTTACGTCTTGCTTCGTTTCCTGCACAAATGCTTCAATTGCTTTTTCTACCACTGCGGGCCCTAGCAAAATGCCATGACGGTAAAGACCATTAACTTGTGTAAGACCATTTTCCGTTTTTATTAAGGGTAAATTATTAGGTAACGCTGGCCGACAATTAACCACGTTTTTTATAATTCTTGCCTCACCAAACCCGCGATGCACACTGTACGCCGCTGATAATAGCTCCAAACTTGAGCGCACCGATACCGGACTATAATCTTCACTTTCAATCTCTGTGGCACCAACTAGATAAACATTATCGGGCCGAGGCACCACATATATTTTGTATCGCGGATGTATTAACCGTGTTAAATGTTGAATATCAACATCAGGTGCTTTTAGCCACAGCAACTCACCTCTTACTGCGCGCAGAGGAAGATCGCTTTGAGCGCCTAATCCACGACAATCAAAGACCCAATCAAATGCTTTATCACCATCTTGTGTTTCCACCTTATGATTAGCAATATGGTTAATGGTTACCCCATTATGGATCTTAACGTTTTTAGCTTTGTTCAGATCATTAAACAGACTGTCCATTAACTCTATGGGATCTATCTGACCTTCCGTAGGTAAAAACAAGCCTTCACCTAAATGGCTAAGATCGTCTTCTTTCTCACTTACAGATATTTTTTCTATTAATGCTTGCTCTGAGTCTTTTGTGCCAACTTTTCTTTTTACCACACGGTAAAAATGTTCTAACTCTACTTTGTCACTACCATGGGCGGTGACTAGAGAGCCTTTTTGTTGGAAAAAAACTGGCGTTGACAGTTCTGATAACCATCGCGGATATAGAGTCATTGAACGGTTGCCCAACATATAAATGTCCTGCTCAGCCATTTCAAGCTCTGCTAAAGGCGATAAAATCCCAGCCGCAGCAAAAGAGCAAGCTTGCTGCTCACCCTTTTTTTGTTTATCAAAGAGCTCTACGTCATAGCCAAGCTTTGACAATCGCCAAGAAAGCAATCGCCCTGCAATTCCGGCTCCCACAACCGCGAGTTTCATCGTCACTATTAATCAGTTAGTTCAACGTAAATTTCGCCACCCTGCTTTTTGAACTCTTCTGATTTTTCTTGCATACCCTCTTCAATCTTTTTCTTTTCCGCCGCATAATCTCGCACATCTTGACTGATTCGCATTGAGCAGAATTTAGGGCCACACATCGAACAGAAATGCGCTACTTTTGCAGAGTCTTTTGGCAAGGTTTCATCATGGAATTCACGAGCAGTATCTGGATCTAAACCCAAGTTGAACTGATCTTCCCAGCGAAATTCGAATCGTGCTTTTGATAATTCATCATCACGATAACGAGCGCCTGGGTGACCTTTCGCTACGTCAGCAGCGTGAGCTGCTAATTTATAGGTAATGATACCTGTTTTAACATCATCACGATTAGGTAAACCCAAATGCTCTTTCGGTGTTACATAGCAAAGCATTGCACAACCGTACCAACCGATCATGGCGGCACCAATGCCGGATGTAATATGATCATAACCTGGAGCAATGTCTGTGGTTAATGGGCCAAGCGTATAGAACGGCGCTTCATCACACACCTCTAATTGCTTCTCCATGTTTTCTTTGATCATGTGCATGGGCACGTGACCTGGGCCTTCAATCATGACTTGCACATCATGTTTCCATGCGATTTTTGTTAGCTCGCCTAACGTTTCCAACTCGCCAAACTGTGCTTCATCATTGGCATCCGCTAAAGAACCTGGACGCAAGCCATCGCCTAGTGAAAAGCTCACATCATAAGCTTTCATGATTTCACAAATGTCTTCGAAGTGTGTGTATAGGAAGTTTTCTTTGTGATGTGCGATACACCACTTAGCCATGATAGAACCACCGCGCGATACGATGCCAGTGACACGGTTAGCCGTTAATGGAACATAACGCAATAACACGCCTGCATGGATCGTAAAGTAATCCACACCCTGTTCCGCTTGTTCTATCAACGTATCACGGAAGACTTCCCATGTTAGATCTTCAGCTACACCATTAACTTTTTCTAATGCTTGGTAAATTGGTACTGTTCCAATCGGTACTGGCGAGTTTCGTAAAATATAGTCACGTGTTGCATGAATGTTTTTACCGGTGGATAAATCCATCACAGTATCACCACCCCAACGAATGCCCCAAACTAATTTTTCAACTTCTTCTTCAATGCTTGAAGTCACCGCTGAATTACCAATATTGGCATTAATTTTCACTAAGAAATTACGCCCGATAATCATCGGCTCTACTTCAGTATGGTTAATATTCGCAGGAATAATCGCACGACCTTCAGCAACTTCTTTGCGTACAAATTCAGGCGTAATTTCATCGGGTGTATTAGCACCAAATGAATTACCTTTTAATCGCTTCTCACGCTCTTCAGATGTTTCAGCATCTAACCACTCTTGACGACGCTGATTTTCGCGTATCGCGATATATTCCATTTCTGGAGTAATAATACCCTTGCGAGCATAATGTAGTTGGGTGACATTCTGCCCCTGTTTCGCGCGCAGTGGCTTTCTTTGTAAATCAGGGTTATGAGTAGCGAAGGCTTTATCATCATCCGTGTAACCATTATCAATAGGTTTAATTTCACGACCTTCATATTCTTCAACATCACCACGACCAACGACCCAATCACGGCGAAGTTCAGGTAAACCTTTTCTTACATCAATCTCAGCGTTTGGGTCGGTGTATGGGCCTGACGTATCGTAAACCGTCACTTTCTCTTTATTCGTCAGTTGTATCTCGCGCATTGGCACACGAATATTCTTATGAATAGAGCCTTCTATATAAACTTTTTTAGACGCTGGAAGTGGATCACGAGTAATCGTGTGCTGGTTAAGTTCGATAGGATCATTTTTCGCCATGCTGGTCTCCAAGAATTGGGATCTCCAAAAATTATGACCGGCGCAAAAAAGATAATAGAACAAGGGGTTGTTCAGACTTTGTTTCACCCTTGAGGCTACTCTTCCCTACGCCGATGCTAATCGGATCAGGTAATACGGGTTCTTGGCTTAATATGTTTTAAAGGCTATGTTTTATCAACATCTTAGCTCAAGTCTCAGCCTAACGCGTGAAGCTATCAGTTAGCTTTAATCGCTACGGCACCCCGAGAGATGTAGCCATTATAGAGATTTTAGTCTTTCACATCTATGGTCTTTGTCTGTTTTTTAGACTTAATAGAAAAAGGCGGCCGAAGCCGCCCTGGTAAGTTATAAACTCTTTTTAAACGATATGTTCAGAGAGAGCGTTTATTTCACTAACTTCATTGAAAATGGGTATTTGTAGACACCACCTTCACTGGCTTTGATTGCCGCCAAGATAGTCACAATAAAGTGGAAAATAATCAATCCGACCATAATTGGAATACCGATTAAGATGAAGCACAGTACAAACGCTACACAGTAGGCGATAAACATTGAAATATTAAAGTTTAAGGCTTCGATACCATTTTGCGCGACTAGTGGCATCTCTTCTTTCTTGAACAACCATACAAATAGTGGCCCCAGAACCATACCTATCAATGGTATAAGCGGTATTAATGCTGCAAACGCTGCGATATGGCTCAGCATCGCCCAGTTCTTCTCTTCTGGGCTTGCAACTTCTCTACTCAGCACTTCTGCTTCGCCATCAACCACATTGTCATCTTGTGGCTCCGAAGTCTGTTCATTTGCTTTTGATTCCTGCTCTGATGCCTGAGGTTTACCCTGCTCTTCTTCAGAACCATCAGTTTTTTTGTCATGTTCGTTAGTCATTTTGTGTCTCCTCAATTAATCACTCGACACAATTAGATTATCAATAATTTATATTTCAATGTGTTACTAAGAGTCATCCTTTTTGACGATAAAAGTCGTCTCTCATTTTTAGTTTTTCAACACATCGCATCCAGCTTAACTTACTGATTTATTTAAATATTTTATATTTATCTTTTCTTATCACTTCTTCTTTCCTAGGTATCTATTACATTATTTCCCTTATAAATTATTGATTAGTATAGGTTTTATTTTTATTAATGGTGTTTAAGATATTAACAGAATGGTATAAGCCTCTGATTTTAAAGATATTTATTTTCTCTATTTTTTGAACACATTCTTTAAACCCTATATTTATAAGGTTTAAATGATTTTTAATGAAGTGAATATATGAATATTATCATTCCCTTGATCTGACATTTTCTGCTTATTTTTTATCCAAACCTTTCCCTTTCGCTTTTTGAGTATTATTTCTTCCTGAACGTTTCGCTATGTACAAAGCTTTATCAGCCCGTTTCACCAAGGAGTCTAGTGATTCCTCGACGTCATACTCAGCCACTCCTAAGCTGATGGTAACTCTGACATGATACTCTCTAACTTTAATATCAAGACTTTCTGTTCCTTCTCTTAGGCGCTCAGCCACCTGATATGCATCCTTGAGCTTTGCATTTGGCAGTACCGCAACAAACTCCTCTCCCCCGTAACGCCCTAACCTATCTTCCCTTCTTAATGCTTCCTCACAAAACTTTGCTAATACTTTGAGAACCTCATCACCCACGCCATGTCCGTATTTATCATTAACTTCCTTAAAGTGATCAATATCGAAAACAATAATACTGGCACTTCTGTTCTCTTTTACCGTCTGCTCGATAACATCTTTGGCATGTTGTTCAATATGGCGCCGATTGGCAATCCCAGTAAGACTATCTGTTAGAGCTAATTTTGCTAAACGACGAGAGTGAGTCGCTTGTTTAATAATAAACACTACTAATATAGCCGTTAACAAGAGTCCCAAAATCATCGCTAATGTTTGCCAATTTTTTACTGCTTTTAGGTTTTCTAACTCTCTAGCTTTCAATTCTTTCTCAGCTATTAATCGCTGGTTTTCAATCTTTTGACGTTCATTATCAAACTGATACCGTAAAATAATGGTCTGCTGTTTATTTTGTTCTAAATTTAACTTTTCGGTTATTTCCTTATACTTTCTTAGTGCTTCAACGACGTCCTTATCCCGACCTAGAGCTCTATAGTTTTCAGCTCGAGCTTCGTATAACCATTTCAAATAGCGCTCATTACCGCTCTCAAGCATTAAGCGTTCTGCCGTTTCAAAATGTTGCTCAGCTTTCTCATACTCTCCTAAACCACTTCTAGCGATACCCGCCTCTAACTCTAGGTTTTCTAAGGTATCAATCGTGCCATACCTTGCAAATTGATTTTCCGCTTTTTCTAATTCATGTAACGCACTTTCAAACTGGTGCAGTTCATTCAAAGTTCCTGCTTTGGCTGTATGAATATTTCCATTCTCAATAAATATATTTTTCTCATCAGCGAGCTCTAACGCTTCATTTTGTACCTCAAGTGCTTTCTGATAATCACCTTGGGCGTGGTAGATATAGCTGATTTGAGTTAATGCTTGAATAACGCCTAGGTCAAGGTCATGGTCTTCCGCAAATGTTTTTGCATCTTCAAAGTACTCTAAAGCTTTATCGTAAAAACCCACCCGTCGGTAAGCAACACCGATATCAAATAATACTGGCTTTCCTGCTTGGTTTCCTTTAACGCTCTCATAAAGTTCTTTAGCTTCTAAGCAATCTGACAAAGAGTTAGCATACTGTCCAATTAACGAAGCGATGGAACATCTAAGCGCTAATATTTCTGCCAGCAATAGTGGCTTATCAAGATTTCGAGCAATCGACACGCCTTTCGTAGCCGAGGATATACCTCCTTTCCAGTTTGATTGTGTAAGGTAATAATGGGTTAAGCAATAATTAAACCGAGCCTCTGCTATTCGGTCATCTGCTGATTGCGCTTCTTTGATTAACGCTTGTATCGACTGTTCTGAAGCATCGAAGTCAGGCCCGTAACCCGCAAGACAGACATAATATTGGTACTGTCTTTTTCTGACATCATCACCTTCAGGAATGGCTTTTCGTAAAGACTCGAGGAAGAACACCAGTTCATAAATCGTTGTAAGATCAGTTTCTTGGTTTTCAGCTTGCTGAAACAGCTCATCAAACTTCCGCTGCTGTTCTTTGTTATTTGGCTCAGCGGCAGACACTTGGCTGATGTCAATGAGTAGCAGGACTATGACTGACAATAATCCTAAGAAAATGCTTTTAAGATGAGCAGTACGCTTTTTCGCTGGTAAATTAGCAGGTAAATTAGAATCCGCTGTTTTTCTTATACCCGCGTTAACAACTGGTGGAATAAGACTGTGTATTGACATTTTTTCCCAGATGCCTCCCCTCCACTTAACCTTATCACAAGCCTTGTCAAAGGCAAAGGTCACAATGTCAGCTTTTTTTACACATTATTCATCGCTCTCTTTTTTGTCTTCTAACTCATCAACCAAGAGCCCCCTTTTCTGGGCACGCTGTAGCCATTGTTCTCTGGCCAGCTTTTGCATGTCTCGGACCTCATCGACTTCATCCATGATTTCCATCCCGAGCAAGGTTTCTACTAAATCCTCTAAAGTGACCAGACCTCGCGTATCACCATACTCATCCACCACTAAAGCAATATGCTGTCGCTGGTTGAGTAAGGTTTCAAGTAAATTTGGCAGTGTCATTTCATCCAATACACAAATCATTTCACGTTGTAATTGTTTTAGCTCCCAATTCTCTTGGCCTTGGGCTTGAGCCATCAGAACGTCATCTTTCAGCACGAAAGCAGTAATATCATCAATGTCCTGACTGTATACCGGAATTCTTGAAAACTTGGTGTTGACGACATGATCGAACACATCATTAATTTTGTCGTTCTCTTGTAGGTAATGAACAACTCGACGTGGCGTCATAATATCTTTTGCCTTTAATGAGCCTAATCGAAATAAGTTATCAATGATTCGTGATTCATGTTCATCAATGTCGCCCGTTTTCTTACCTAAACCTGCCATTGCTAAAAATTCTTCTCGGCTAAAAATGTGTTGCTGTTTGCCTTTAGAGATAAGCTTCGTCAATCCTTCTGATACCCAAATTAAAGGGTATAAAACCTTGGTTAGCCAGCGTACAAATACAGCGGTAACGGGCGCTAACTTTTCCCAATAGACGGCCCCAATGGTTTTGGGAATGATTTCTGAAAAGAATAAAATGGCTAATGTCATTAAAGCAGAAAACAAACCAATCCAGGTATTACCGAATACCACCGTTGCTTTCGCCCCAGCCGCGATCGCGCCTACGGTATGCGCGATGGTATTTAAGGTTAAAATCGCTGCTAATGAACGATCGACATTATCCAAGCGTAACTTTTTTAACAATGCAGCACGCTTTGGTTGCTCTTGTTGCAGGTGCTCGATGTAGGACGGCGTAATACTTAATAAAACTGCCTCAGCGATAGAACATACAAATGAGAACAATAACGCCACAAGAATATAAACAATCAACAGTGCCCAGTCTGTACTGGTTGCCACCATGCTAACGGTTTCTGCGGCAGCGTTAACCGGTATTGATAAGGACAATATACATATAGCGCCAAGTGCACCAATAATAGCTTTCAAGTAAGACTCCGAGTGAATGATAAGCTTGCCATCATGATAAGGGGATCCATCTTTTCTTTCTAGTTACCCCTTTTGACTTTTTCCCCACATTCTGGGCAATACATCTTGTTGGTTTTTACTCTTTCGATGCCATACCGCCATAGCAATATGTCCAACAATAAGCGCTAACAAGATCCAGCCTAAGGTGCTGTGGAAATTACTTCCAAGATCCGTCATCCACTTTATTTTTTCACCTTCGAAACCAGAAAATACAGGTATCCCGAATGGCTCAAACGAGCGTCCAGAACCATACTGTCGTAGTAAAGCTACGATAGGGATAGCTAATAAAAGTAGGTATAGACTGATATGACCCAACTTAGAAATCAGTGTAACGGCTTTTGGTCTATTAACGACATTCACTAACGCCCAGATGACACGAATGACTGCCAGAATTAATATTAAGAAACCTACAGGCTTGTGAGTTGGCCAGAAAAATGCCTCAACCGCGGTTTCATCAAAAAGGAAGTGTGCTCCTGCACTCATAAATTGCCACAAAATCAACAGAGCCATTGCCCAGTGCAGTAAACGACTGACCTGTCCATAACGTTGGCTATTATCTTTTATTGTCATCTTTACCTCTGCATTATATAAGTTATCGCTTTGATAACGTTATATTAATCGCTAAAAAAAGACAATTAAAACAACTATATATGCGACTGTAGCGAGAGTCTAAAGCCGAAGACTGGGAACCCCTTTTGTAGAAAATCTAAATCCATTGATCGCTTGAAACCTAGCTTTTCATACATACCCCAAGCCAGCTTCATGGCTTCTGTGGTATGGATAATTAATTCTTTATTACCGTCTGTTTTCGCTTTTCCTATACAGTAATTTGTCAGTGCTTTGCCTACACCCAATCCACGAGCTTCTTCACTTACAGCTAACAAACGAAATCCTGAGGCATTTTTTTGTTGGGTAGCCGTTCCACCAGAGCCATACTGAGCCATGTCCGAAAAATACACCACACCACCCAATATCTTCTCTCCACTAACTGCCACCAAGACCTCAGTATTCGAGCTATCAGCAAGATCAGCAACATTCGCTAGCATCTTATAGTATTCAGGCTGCTCATCCGGTGTAGGAAATCCAGGCAGGCTAGAATAAACCTCGACCATCAGCTTCCCTAAAACCTGTTTCTCCTTTTTTAAAACCGACCTTATAGTCATTTTATGACTCACTATTTTGCTCTTTATTTTGTATCCCAGGCGGATATAGGATCCAGATACCGACCACCAAAATTGCAAACACCGTATACAGGGTTGTAAATACCCAGCTTGGAAAATCCCAATATAACAATTGTTGTAACCAATACGCTATAAATCCACCAGCATAAGTATCGTCCTCGGCCATGTCTCTAAACCATAGCTCTAAGGTTGTTAACGGACAAGTAAATCCCAGCCAAGCTTCTGCTACCACCAATAATATAATCACTAAGTGAGTTAAGCGAAACCATAACGAGTTCACCCAACTCCAGTGGAGCAAATTTCCAATAATGATCAACACTAAACCAATAACGACAAATAACACCACGATAACATGCAGTAATAAAGTCACATCAGCAAGTATTTGAAATAGGAACGTCTTATCCATTCTCCTAGTCTAGCACTAGAAGCACAGATATCAGCAGGGAGTTATATTGACCACTAACTAATAATTGGCGTCAGATAATTGAGGGCAGAGTCTAGTCCTAATACATTCGGATAATAAAGCAGGGTTAAAACCATAGAAATAAAACTTAACAGATTCTAACCCTGAGCGCTTTTTAGTAGGGTACTTTTTTAGTCAAAGAGTGAAGAAGTTCTGACCTTCTTGCTCTGTGACCATATTTAGACTTTATCTTTAGCATTTCTGTATTTTCATTGAAAGGAGAGTCATTCAATAAAACATCTGCTTTTATCCTATCCACGTCGTGCAAGCAGACCGCTCTGGTCTCAACAGGGTGAAAGTGCGAGTCTAGATTCTCCTCGCCAAACAACTTCTCCAACACCGTTTCTCTAGTGTATTTATACGCACTCAATACCTCGTCATACTTTGACTTATCTTCGGGGTTTAAAGGATCATGATGCATGTAAACTCCCAAATCTTCGCAAAGCATATTATAGCTCACCGTATCCAGTATGTGCGCGTGCCAGAAGTTATCCAACTCTGATGAAATTGCATGGACATGTATTGGATCCAACACAGCTGTAGCATAATACTGCTTAAGAGCGAAGCAGCCCTTTTGGTAATATTCATCATTACGCTTATTACCGCATTCCTTGTCTATTTTTTTCGCTAAGAAAGTAATTATCTCCTCATCTTCCTCTTGTATTCGTTGCAAAGCCAGTTTTTGCACTTTACTTAATTCTACTTTGCACATTTCTAACAAATTCCATCCATTGTTTTTCATAGTATCTCCTTTTCCACTTTGCTATATGTGTATGAGCTCCATCTTCACGGTATAACACTTCTTAATTAAGCCCGTACCTAGATTACCTAGACCTTTAAATTTTGTGTTATATGTTCACTGCTCAATTTTTACTTTAATACTTATCAGTGTTAGTACAAGTTTTATTCACCGCTCGTACAATTTTTTCAGCCATTTCTTACAAGCTTTTAAGATAATATATATGTTTGTCCTTATATTTAATCTTTATATTCCACTTATTATTAGTATCAAGGACAAGGAATGTCACTCGCTGTAGTTTTTTCCCGCGTGGGAATGGGGATCGAGGCGCCGTTAGTTACGGTTGAAGTACACCTGTCTCATGGTTTACCGAGTTTGAACATTGTTGGCTTACCGGAAGCAGCTGTTAAAGAAAGTAAGGATCGGGTTCGTAGTGCTATTATCAATTCTAACTTCGAGTTTCCCGCTCGGCGTATCACCATTAACCTTGCGCCTGCTGACTTGCCCAAAGACGGCGGTCGCTTTGACCTACCGATTGCTTTGGGGATTTTGGCGGCATCAGAACAAATACCCGCAGAACAATTATCCAAGTTTGAATTTATCGGTGAGCTGGCTTTAACAGGGGAATTACGCCCTGTTAAAGGCGCCCTGCCCGTCGCATTAGCCTGCACTGAAGCAACACGAACACTCGTTGTTCCGAAAGATAATGCTGACGAAGCCGGTTTAGTTCCTTCTAATCGCTCACAATTTGCGGAGCATTTATTACAGGTATGCCACAGCCTGAGCTACAACCAGCCATTATCAGATTGCCACTCAAATGCCTCATTGAATGGTCATCACTTTTCTGTGGATATGTCTGACGTTATTGCGCAGGAGTCTGCTAAACGCGCCATGACGATTGCGGCCAGTGGCAAGCATCATTTAATGTTTATCGGTCCGCCTGGCACAGGCAAAAGCATGCTGGCCTCTAGAATGCCGACCATTCTGTCTTCAATGTCAGAAACCGAGGCAAAAGAATCAGCATCGATCTATTCGGTCAGCCACCTAGGCTTTGACGCTCAACAGTTTTTCACTCGCAAGTATAGGGATCCTCACCATTCTTGTTCAGCTCCCGCACTTATCGGGGGTGGCAGTCATCCGAAGCCTGGAGAAGTTAGTCTTGCTCATAAAGGCGTGCTGTTTCTTGATGAGCTTACTGAGTTTTCTCGACAAGTTTTGGATAATTTACGCGAACCGCTCGAGACAGGCCGTGTCACTATTTCTCGGGCTGCCCATCAAGCGGAATACCCTGCTGACTTTTTATTGTTAGCCGCGACCAACCCCTGCCCTTGTGGTCACTTTGGTAATACTAAACAGCACTGTCGATGCACACCGGATAATATTCGTCGCTACTTGAGTAAGATTTCAGGGCCTTTGTTAGATCGTATCGATATGCAGGTCGAAGTCCCGCTACTTTCCCAAGATGAACTGTTAAACGGTAGAAAACAAACACAACGTAGCAGCAATGATATCCGACAGGAAGTCAAAGCCAGTCAAAAGTATCAGCTCGATCGCCAAGGCAAACTTAACGGTCAATTAGAAGCTTCTGAAGTTGATGAATATTGTGCGCTTGGTAAAGGCTCCAAAGAATTACTGACCCAAGCGTTAACTCGACTTAACTTATCAGCACGATCGTACCACCGTATTTTAAAGGTATCTCGGTCTATAGCTGATCTCGAGCAATCTCCCTTAATAGAACCCAAGCACATCAGTGAAACGCTGAGCTATCGAAAAATGGAGCGCTATCTGGCTCAACTTCCTTAGAACCAGTTCACATTTTTCACTACCTCTTTGAATAAATACCTCTCCTCAGCCGTCACCTTTGCGAATGTCGAATAAATAACAGAGAGGTCTATTATGACAATTTTTAAGTATTCTACTATTTTCGCTGCATTAGCACTTACAAGCCAAGTCACTCTATCTGCAGAGGCAGGTGCTGACGCTAACGCAGAGGCCAACACCTCATCCTCAGTGGATGTCTCAACGGCTACCCAAACAACTCAATCAACTACGGCACAGGTAAATCAGACAGCTCGGTCTGGCGTTGCAGCTTCATCTGAAGCAGCATCACAGGCACAAGCAACGGTTATCTCAACGGGCGATACAGCGCAAAATGAAACCAAAGAGCAAGCAACAGATATCAATAGCTCTGTTCAAGCTGAAGGCCAATCAGGAGTAAACACCGTCGCCAATGCAACCAATAATACTTCAGGTAAAGCAAATACAGCAGCTTCTCTTGGTTTGGATACCGCTATAGAAGCAAGCAATAATAGTGGAGCGATGGAATCAGCAGGCGATGATAGTAACGCGGCTGAAGATAATAATGAAGCTAGCACAGAAGGGCGTGCCGAAGGCAATGCAGAAAGTAGCCTAGAGCAAAATACTACGAGTACTCTTTCTGTCGCTGCTGATGCTACTCAAAGCGCCAGCACAAATGCTAATCAAGCTGCCACCGCAGGGGTTAATGCTGCCTCTAGCGCTTTGGAAACGGCAAATGACACCTTGTCAAATGTTAATCAAAACACTGATGTTTCGGCTGACGCGTCAATCAATGCCGAAGTTTCAACCAGCGTCAATGAATCAGTAGAAGCTAATGTTGAATCTGCAATCGGTGCTGAAATTAGCACTTCAGTGAAAGATGCAGTTGATGAAAACATCATCGATAGTATTAAAGATCGCTTACCTATCGATCAATAATGTTTAATACTGAGGCCAGCTCATCTGGCCTCTTTCTTTGTCCCAAAGGAGCTATTCATGAAAAAGCTTTTGTTACCTTTACCGATATTGGCTGTTAGTCATGCAGCTCTGGCAGATATTCAGTCAGAGTATGAGCTTACTGCCGAAGCCGGGATCGTTTACAACTCAGAGTTGGTCGTAGAAGAAATTGATCAGCTTAACAACAATGGTGATACAGCTCGATATTTATCTTTAGATGTAAGCGGCGACTGGATTGTTGCGGACAACTTAAACGTCCAGGCAGGTTATAATTTGTCTGATACAGATTACCAAGACAGTGACGACTTTGATTTAAGAGTCCATCGTCTATTTGGTGATATTGCTTACGACTTTACTGTTCTTACAGTCGGTGCTAGTCATCATGACATTAATGCTGAACTAGCCGGTGACAACTTTTTAGATATGAGTCGCGACAGTTTTTATCTCTCCAAATTATTTAACAACAGTATTTTCGTTCGAGCTGAAGCTATAACCATTGATAAAACATTTGATTCTATTCCAGAGCGTGATGCTACCAACGATGCTCTAGGGGTTGATGCTTATTTTTTCTTCAACCAAGGAAAAAGTTTCTTTTCCATAGGTTACTCTGCGGACGAGGAAGCTGCTAGTTCGGCAGAATACAGTTATGACGGTGACAACTATCGTGCAACTTTATCCAGTAAATTTGGCGCTAATGATAATCACCGAATACAACTACATTGGCGTTATTTTGATCGACAGTATCAAGCGCAACTC
>Ga0208833_1000251_pt1 | contig 14895 bp, 10 predicted proteins | sample DeeseametaMP1788_FD_184181 | JGI IMG/M metagenome (GOLD analysis project Ga0208833, IMG submission 184181) | Marine microbial communities from the Deep Pacific Ocean - MP1788 (SPAdes) | ecosystem: Environmental > Aquatic > Marine > Oceanic | place: North Pacific Ocean | collected 2011-05-03 | reverse complement strand
TAGGCCAGATCGGGTCCCAGTTCTTCCCCCCCTCGGTATAGTGCCACATGCGGTCATTGTTGATCAGCTGGCCGCCCGCCGCCTCGCTGATGGCGATCATGCGGCCATCGACGTGGGCGGGTACGCCGGCGATCATCTCTTTCGGGGCGGGCCCAAGACGTGCCGTCGGCCATGACTTGCGCACCAGCTCGAAATCTCCGCCGATCCCGCCAGAGGTGACAACGACAGAGGGCGCGCGCAGTTCGAAATCGCCCACGATATCACGGTTGGTCTTTTGCCCGCGCGATGCCCCGTCCGCCGCCAGCACCTCGCCCGAGACACCGACCGCGGCACCGTTTTCCATGATGATATGCGAACAGCGATGGCGGAATTTCAGCGTAATTCGACCGGCCTGTTCGTGTTCCCGCACGCGGCGTTCGAATGGTTCCATTGTTCCGGGCCCAACACCCCAGGTCAGGTGGAAGCGCGGCACCGAATTGCCGTGACCCGACCCAAAGCTGCCGCCGCGTTCGGCCCATCCCACGACGGGAAACCACCGCATCCCCATATCGTACAACCAGCTGCGCATCGGGCCTGCGGCGAAATCGACATAGGCCTCGGCCCATTTGCGCGGCCACGCGTCTTCGGGCCGGTCGAATTGCGCCGATCCCATCCAGTCTTGCAGCGCAAGTTCGCGGCTGTCCTTGATGCCCATCCGGCGCTGTTCGGGGCTGTCGATCAGCATCAGCCCGCCAAGGGACCAGAAGGCCTGCCCGCCCAGAAAGGCTTCGGGTTCCTGATCGATGATGGTGACCTGTTTCCCACGATCAGCCAGTTCGGCTGCGGCGACCAGTCCGGCCAGACCGCCGCCCACGAGAATAACGTCAGAGGTGTTCATGCAAAGCTCCTTACGCTGTGCCGATGCGGCGGTATTTCAAAACGACGGGCAGGATGATCAGATACATCAGGATGCCGTAAACAGCCGACGGCAGCGCATAGGCGGTGAACCCACCCTCGCCGCCGACAATGATCGCGGCGACGGCGATCCCCAGGGTACTGTTCTGCACCCCCGTCTCGACCGAGATGGTCTTGGCCTCGGTCACCGACCGGCCAAGCAGCCGCGGCACGACAAAGCCGATGGTGGTCAGCGCGGCCAGCAAGACCAGCAGCGCGGGCCCGATCACCACGATATTTTCCACAAACAGCGCCCAATTCGCCGCCAGCGCCGCCAGCACGATCACCGCAAACAGGATCGTCGCCACCGCGCTCAGTTTAGGCTCGGCCCGGGTCATCGCGGCAGGGGCCATCGCCCGCGCGCCCAAGCCAAGCGTGACCGGCACCACTGTGAGGACAAACATGGTGACAGCAGTTTTGGTGATGTCGATCGCGGGCGCGGCATCGCCCATGAAATATCCCATCGACAGGCCCAAAATCAGCGGCACGGTCACCACACTGGCAAGGCTGATCACCGCCGTCAGCGACACCGACAGCGCCACATCCCCTTTCGCCAGCTTCGAGATCACATTGCTGGTCACCCCACCGGGGCAGGCCGCCAAGATCATGAACCCCACGGCCATTTCCGCGCGGATGCCAAAGGCCAGCACACAGATAAAGGTCACGAGCGGCAGCAGGATGCTTTGGTTCAGCGCCCCGATGAAAAACGCGAGCGGCCGCTGCCCGACACGGGCGAAATCCGCAGGTGTCAGCCCGACACCCAAGGTAAACATGATAAACGCCAAGCCAAGCGGCAAGACGACCGAAATCAGTACATCCACGATTATCCCTCCCAAGACATCTGTGAAAAACAGAATATATTTCCGGTATAGCCGTCAAGTGCCGATTCACCTAAGAGAAATCCGCTCTGCCGTAACGTCGCGCACGGGCCCCCGATGGACCCTTCCCCAAAGTAAGGTTACCTTAGCGTAAGGGAACGAAACAACCTGCGCGCCCGAAGGTGGCGGGCGGGCATTGGCACGATGGGAGTACATCTATTGTCGGATACGGTGATTGCGGATTTTGATCGCAAGCTTGCACGAGAGGCGTTTGAACAGCGCGCGGCGCAGGGTGCTGCGGCGCTGACGCGTCTGGGGGCGGGGGCGGATGTGCCTGTGGCGCTGATCATGCGCAACGATCTGACCCAGCTCGAGGTCATGCGCGCTGCGGCTATGGCCGGCACGATCATCGTGGCGCAGAACTGGCACGCTGCGGCAGAAGAGGCCGGCGCCATTTGTGACGACAGCGGCGCGCAGTTCGTGATCATCCACCGTGACCTGATCGACGCGCTGCGTCCCGCCCTTGAAGGGCGCACGGTCATCGCGGTCACCCCTGATACCGCGCTGCGTCAAGCCTATGGCATTGATGACGCCGCCGCAAAGACCGACCCCGAGACACCGGAATGGTCCGCGCTGGTAGATGCCGCCGACCCCATCACCCCGCGCGAGATGATGCGCCCGCTTATGCGCTATACCTCGGGCTCGACCGGCAAGCCGAAGGGCGTGCGGCGTTTGGGGGGCGGGCCCAAGCGCGACTTTGAAGAGGTGCTTTCGCGTGTAGGCACCGAGATGTTGCAGCTCAAACCCGGCTCGCGGTTCTTTACGGCAGCGCCGATCTATCACTCGGCACCGTCAACGCTGACCTCTGCCGCGCTGGTCACCCCGGGCGTATCGACCTTTGTCGCGCCCAAGTTCGACCCGGAAAGCTTCCTTGCCACGATCGAGGCTCAGCGCATCACTCATATCTATCTGGTCCCCACCATGATGAGCCGGATGCTGAAGCTCCCCCAAGAGGTGAAGGCGAAATATGACCTGTCCACGGTGGAATTCTGCGTCTCGACGGGCTCACCGTGGCCACATGACCTGAAAGTAGCGATGATCGACTGGTGGGGGCCTGTGTTCTGGGAAAGCTACGGCGCGACAGAGATCGGGTTCATGACGATGGTATCCTCGGCAGATGCTTTGGCACGGCCCGGCACCGCAGGGCGGATGCAGATGGGCGGCACGCTGATGATCCTTGACCCCGATGGGAACGAGCTGCCCGCCGGTCAGGTGGGCGAGATCTATGCCCGTATGGATGCCTTCGGCGGGTTCGACTATTCCAACGATCCCGAAAGCCGCGCCTCGGCTGAAAAGCGCGGGCATTTCTCTGTCGGGGATCTGGGATCTGTGGATGAGGACGGGTTCCTGTTCATCACGGATCGCAAGAAAGACATGATCATCTCGGGCGGGGCCAATATCTTTCCCGCCGAGATCGAGGCGGTGCTGATGCGCGCGCCTTTCATCCGCGATGTCGCCGTCTTTGGCGCGCCTGACCCCGAATTTGGCGAACAGGTCGTCGCGGCGGTTGAACTGGCCGACGGGCATAGCGCCGACAAACAGAAGGTGCTTGATTTCCTTGACGGCAAATTGGCCCGTTTCAAAGCACCACGGATCGTCGATTTCCACGAGGCCCTGCCCCGCGAAGACAGCGGCAAGATCTTCAAACCCCGCCTGCGTGCGCCCTACTGGGACGGGGCGGGCCGGTCGATCTGACCCTGACCTGACGCCCTTACACCAACAGGGACCGGTGCGAATTGCGCCGGTCTCCTTGTGTTGGGGCGCGGGGATTCCTACATCGCGCCGGTACACACGCCGCCCCGAGGCGGCCAAAAACAGGATGATCACGATGACCAGCACCCTACTAGAGCAGTTGAACTGGCGCTATGCGACCAAGAAGATGGACCCGTCCAAGAAAGTCCCTCAGGACAAAGTCGACACCATCGTCGAAGCCATCCGCATGACACCCACCTCAAGCGGCACCCAGCCCTTCGAGCTGCTGGTCGTGACCAACCCCGACAAGCTGGCGCAGATCCAGAAAGCCGCCAGCGACCAGACCCAGGTCACCGAAGGGTCGCACCTGCTGGTGTTCGCGGCGTGGGATAACTACACCAAAGACCGCATCGACGCGGTCACCGATCTGAATGTCGAAGCCCGTGGCGACCTGCCCTTGCTCAGCGCCTATTACGAGAACCTGAAAAATAACTACCTGCCCCGCGATGCCGAGGTAAACTACGCCCATGCCGCGCGTCAGGCCTATATCGCGCTTGGGGTGGCACTGGTTGCCGCCGCTGAACAAGAGGTCGACAGCACCCCGATGGAGGGTTTCGACCCAGCGAAGGTAGACGAGATTCTGGGCCTTAAAGAGCGCGGCCTGCGGTCGGTGATCCTGCTGCCTCTGGGCTATCGCGACGCGGAATCCGACTGGCTGGCCCCGATGAAAAAGGTACGCAAGTCGGCGGAAACGCTGGTCACCCATATCGACTGATTGCTGCGGGGCGAACACCCTTTACGCACCGCCATAAGAATACCAACGCGGGGCCGGTTCTTTGCGACCGGCCCCGCGGTTTTCGTCAGATCGCCGCCTCGCGGGTCAGACGTTTTGATGCCATCCCCGGCTCTGCCCCCCATACCGCCACATAGCGGTAGAAGACCGGCGTGAGGAACAGGGTGAACACGGTAGCAAACCCAAGCCCGCCCACGATCACCCAGCCCACGGCGATGCGCGCTTCGGCCCCCGCGCCCGAGGTCAGGATCAACGGCAAGCCGCCAAAGACGGTCGACACCATCGTCATCATCACCGGACGGATCCGCAGACGCAGCGCGTCCCGAATGGCGCTATCGATATCCTGCCCCGCCTCGCGCAACTGGTTGGCAAACTCGACGATCAGGATACCGTTCTTCGCCATCACCCCGATCAGCATCACCAGCCCGATCTGACTGTAGTAGTTCAACGATCCGCCGCTGAGCGAGATCGCAAAAAGCGCCGCCGCCAGACCAAAGGGCACGGTCAGCATGATGACGACAGCGCTGGCGATGCTTTCGAACTGCGCGGCCAGCACAAGGAACACCACCACCAACGCGACGCCGAACACCATATACATCTCTGTCTGGCTGTCGCTCAGCGTCGCCGCTTCGCCGGTAAAGATGATCCCCATCCCGTCGGGCAGGACGCTATCGGCAATCGCCGTCAGACGGGTCATCGCGACGCTAAGATCGATACCGTCGTTCAGGTTCGCCTGCGCCGACACCGCCAGTGACCCGCCCTGCCGTTCGAGCGTGGACTGGCTGACCACGGGCACCAGCTCTGCCGCCGCGGACAGGGGCACATAGGCACCGCCCGGCAACTGCAACTGGATGTTATCAAGATCAGACGGGTCATCGATCGGCGGGCCACCGGGCACGACATTCACATCCGTCTCGATCTCGTCCGCAAAGACGGTGACGGCGACCTTGCCTTGGGTCATTGCGCCGATAGTCTGGGTGATCTCGGCCTCTGTCAGGCCAAAGACGCTCGCCATTTCGGGATCAACGCGGACCTCGTATTGCGCCTGCACCGCGTCGTTGGAAAGTTGCGGGTTCAAAAACGCCTCATCCTGCGCCATCGCCGCGACCAAAGCCTCGGTTGCCGTGGTCATCGCCGCGATGTCCTTGCCTGTCACCGCGAATTGCAAGCCCTGCCCGCCGCCGCGGATATTGAGGCTGTTTGTCCCCCGCGCAGAGGCCTGAACGCCGGGCACTCGCGCCAACTTGCCGCTGATCTCGGCGACCAGTGCGGATTGGCTGCGGTCACGATTGCTCCAGTCATCGAGCCGCGCGATGATAAAGGCGCTGGTGCCACCGCCCACGCCAACGATGCTTTGAACCGAGGTAACCTCGCCGCTTTCCTGATAGGGGGTCAGGAACTCTTCGATCTGCTCAACCTGGGTATCAAGGTAGTCGATCGTGGTATCAGAGGCACCGCGCGCCTGTACCAGAAAGAACCCGCGATCCTCGTCGGGCGTGATGGCAGAGGGCAAAGTGCCCGCCGCCCCCGCCGCCACAATCACAAAGGCGCCCGCCGCCCCCAGCACCACCAACGGCATGCGGATGGCTTTGTCCATCACCGTGTCAAACATCCGCCCGGCCCAGCCTTGCGGCTTTGCCGTTGCCTCAAGCGCGGATTTCCCCGGATCAAGAAAGGCCGCCAGAACCGGTGCCAGCGTCAGCGCGGTGATGGACGACAGCGTGACGGCAAAGGCCAGTACAAAGCCGAATTCGCTGAACACCCCGCCGGCCTGACCGGGCAGGAAAGAGATCGGGATAAACACCGCCGCCAGCGTCGCCGTGGTAGAGATGACGGCAAAGAACACCTCGTTCGTGCCCGCCGCAGCGGCAGCAAATGCCCCCATCCCCTGTTTGCGTTTGCGCACGATATTCTCGATCACGACAATCGCGTCATCCACCACCATCCCCGTCGCCAGCACCAGCGCCAGCAGGCTGATGGTATTGACCGAAAACCCCGTCAGCCAGATCGCGGCGACCGTCCCCACCAGCGACACCGGAATGGTCACCGCCGGGATCATCACCGCACGGGGGGAACGCAGAAAGGCAAAGATCACCACAACCACAATCCCCGTCGCCAAAGCGATGGATTTCATCACCTCGGTCAAGGATCCCCTGATGAATGTCCCATCGTCAGAGGTCACGAAAAGCCGAACGCCGTCGGGCAGCGCCGATTGCAGATCAGCCACCGCAACGGCAACATCTTCCGAGATCGACAGCGTGTTGCCCACGGATTGCCGCGTGATGTCCATGCCGACGGCGGTTTGCCCGTTCACGCGGGTCAGCACGGCGTCCTCTTCCGGCAGCAGCCGCACGAACGCCACGTCAGAAACGCGCGTATTCGCATCAATCGGGATCTGGCCCACGGTATCCACGGTGACATTCGCGTTGCCGACCCGCAGCGCCAAGGTTTGCGCATCTGAATCCAGCGATCCCAGCGGCGTGTCATCGCGCAGCGCTGCCAGCGCATCAGAGACATCGAACAGGGTCATCCCCCGACTAAGCAGCGCGGGCATATCCAGCGTCACGCGGAACTCGTTGGGTTGTTCGCCGCGCAGGGTGACCTCTGCAATGCCGTCGATGGTGGACAGCCGGTCATAGACGACGCCCTCGGCCAGCTCGGTCAACGCATAAAGACTCGCGTCGCCCATCAGCGCCAGCCGGATGATCGCATCCGCGTTGCTGTCGCTTTTGGTCACGGTCGGATCATCCTCGATATCATCGGGCAGGTCGCGCAATGTGGACGAAACGATCTCGCGCGCCTCATTTGCCGCGACATCGACATCGGTGCCTTCGGACAGATCAATGGTGATCCGGCTCGACCCCGTGGTCGAGGTGGATTCCATATAAGATAACCCCTCAAGCGCGCTCAGGGCATCCTCAAGGACTTGCGTCACCTCACGGTCGACGGTTGCGGGCACCGCCCCCTCATAGGTGGTGCGCACGGATAGAACCGGCTGGTCAACGTCGGGCATTTCCCGCACGTCCACAGCCACAAGCGCCGCGAGACCTGCGATCAGGATCAGCAGGTTGATGACGATCCCGAAAATCGGCCGCGAGACGAATAGATCGGCGAGCCCGCCACGGGGCTTTGCAGGGGTATCGCTCATGACGGTGCCTTTTCAGTCTCGGCACCGACCGCGGTGATTTTCGCCCCGTCCCGCAGCTTTTGCGCGCCTTCGGTTACAACCATCGCGCCATCGGCGATGTCGGCCTCGACCCAGACGAATTCGTTTTTACGGTAAAGGATCGTGATCGGCACCCGCACCGCCGTCCCACCGTCGTCCACCCAAACCGCAGCACCCATGCGCGACCACGTCACCGCGGTCGACGGCAAGACCGGCAGCGGTTCGCTTTCATGCAGCAGGCGCACCGCAAAGGTCATGCCCGGCCAGAGGATGCGTTGCGCATTGTCGATCTTGGCCTTCACCGTGACCGAACGCGTGACCGCATCGATCCGGCTGTCGAACGAAAGGATCTCTCCGGTGATCGACCTGCCTACAAAGGCAGAGGTAGAGACCAGCACCTCATGCGCCTGCCCTAGGACACCGATAGCGCGTTCGGGCAGTTCGAATTCGACCACCAGCGTTTCGGTCTGGTCAATCGTTGCAATCACGTCATTGGCGCCAAGGATATCGCCGACCTCAACTTCGCTAAGCCCCAGACGCCCCGAGATGGGCGCGCGGATGGTACGGTCTTCCAGCGCGACTTCAGCCAGACCCACTTCGGCATCGGCCAGCTGCTGCGCCACGCGCGCCTCTGACTGTGCGACATCGGTAATGGTAGAGTTGCCACCGGCCCGCAGCCGGTCATAGCGGTCGACCGTATCGGTCGCCTGCTGCAGATTGGCGCGCGCGATTTCAAGGTTCAGCTCTTGGGTCCGCGCATCCAACCGCACAAGGACCTCGCCCTGTTCAACGTCGCGGTTCGCGGTCAGCCGGGTTTCGACCACTGTACCGGCGGTTTCAGTCACCACATCCGCACTGCGCAAAGAGGATGCTGTGCCGGTGGCGTATAAAGTCACCTCGTAGGGGCGTTGTTCCAGCGCGGTCGTCACCACCGACGTCGCCCCCCGTGCACGCCCGCCCCCAGGGGGGCCACCTGCAGGGCGCCCACCCGCCGCGGACTGAGGCTGCGCCGCCTCGCTTGTGGCATCCGTGCCGGGCAGGCCAAAGGTGATGGCATAAGCCCCGAACAAAAGCCCGACGGCCACCAGGAAACTCACAAATTTCCGCATTATTCCAACTATCCAGATCAGGTCATTAAGCCATTTAACGTGGGCCCTGAAAATTCCGTCGCTGAAAACACGAATAAATGTAGAAAAAAATCGAACTGTCCCGGGGCAGCCTAGTTTTCGGGCTTCACGCTCAGGGTGACCACGCGCCAGGCGTCATCTTCGCCGACCAACTCTTTCGCGCGCGTCGCATCGGGCAGCAATTCGTCGTCGTCACCGATCACCACGTGCAGATAGCGTCCGGCCTCGCGCAGCTTGACGACGGGCGCGCCGTCCATGCCTTTCTGAACACGATCCGCCAGATTCTGACGCTCGGCAGAGCCAAGCTTGCGCGGCGCACCGTCCAACAGCTCCGCGACCGAGATACGCAAGTTGCGTCCACCGTCTTTCAACACGTCCAACCCGATCAACCCCGCAGCTACGGCATCGGCCCACCAGAACCCCATCGAGATACCGATGATGCCCAGAATACCCGCAACGCCGGTCTTCCAGTCTGCGGCGTTCATGTCAGCGTCCGCATGCAACACCTTGTCCTGAATATCAGGCGCGATGGCCAGCTTCTTGCGGCCCAAGATCACTGGCGGGATGATCGAATAGACCAATGCCGCCACCATCAGCCAGCCCATCCAGATCTCGGTGCCGAACAGTTCGATACTGCCGATGGTGGGATGTTCCTGCCGCACCAACGTGACCACCGCGTCATACACCAGATAGCCGCCCATCAAGGTCAGCGCCGCCGCCGAGAGGGCAAAGGCCAGGGTCCCGATACGGTGCAGGCCAAAGGGGTACTTCGGGCTTGGAGGCATCCGTTCAAGCCGCGCGGCGATCAGGAACAGGATCGGCGGCAACAGCGATAACGTGTCTTCGATCCACGCCGCCTGCATCGCCTGACTTGATCCCATGACCATGAACATCACGAAAATGATCGTGACCAGCCAGAACAGCGTCCACCATTCCAGCCGACGCGCTTTCGCGATTTTGTCGGCGATCTCTTGCGGCAGCGGGGGGTAGCGGTTCATTCCTGCGCCTCCCGCGTCAGCGGACGCAGCGCCATATTGGACCGCATGAGAAACCGGTTCTCGCCGCGCCGCAGCAGCAAAACACGTTCGGGACGCTCTGCCCCGACGGTCACATATCCGATGGGGTTGGTCATGCCCGTATGCTCTGTCAGCGGTGAATCTTTCGGTATCCCGCCCGCCAGCAGATGCAGATCACCCCCCTCAAGCGCGTCAAGCATCTGGTGCGGGTTCTCGCGATGCCATTCGATTTCGGCATCCAGTGCCGCGGCGATCAATGTCACCGCCTGCAGATCTTGGTCCGGCAAAGGATCTTGCAACGCGCCGACCTTCAGCACGGCACCCTGCACGGTATCAGTGGTGTTTTCGGGGTCTTTCGGCAACTGGCAGGCAGCCAGAACGACCAAAAGAGCAGCGGCGATGAGGTGGCGGTACATGATCAAAACCCTTCAGGGCGACAACTGCACAGATCATGATTTCGTTCCCGCGGGGCCGACACCCGCAGGAACCAGAGGGGTCACAGCCCTTTCGACAACAGATCACCCGTTAAAGCGGGGTGCCCGTTTTTCGAGGAACGCGGCCACGCCCTCTTTGAAGTCGGGGGTATTTCCCGCTTCTTTCTGCCACTTGCGCTCGTTCGCCAATGCGGTGTCAAAATCAGTGTCGGCGGCGCTCCACGCGGCTTTGCGGATCAAGGCAAGGCTGCGCACCGGCCCATTCGCCAGCTTGGTCGCGATCTCAAGCGCGGTGGCGTCAACCGCGTCATTCTCGACCAGCCGCGTCACCAGCCCCCAGTCAAACGCCGTCGGCGCGGGAATTTTCTCGGCCAGCAGCATCATCTCCATCGCGCGCACGCGGCCCACGGCGCGTGTCAGCAACCACGTCGCCCCGCCATCGGGGATCAGCCCGATCCGCGCAAAGGCCTCAAGGAAATAGGCATCACGACCGGCGACAATCACATCACAGGCCAGCGCAATCGACGCGCCCACACCCGCGACCGCCCCCTGCACGGCAGAGACCACGGGCACCGGCAGATCGCGAAGCGTCATCATCAACGGGTTATAGGCATTTTCAAGCGCGGCACCCGCGTCGAGCTCTTTGCCGCTTTCAATCGTCCCCTGCTTGAGGTTCGCCCCCGCCGAGAACGCGCGCGGCGACCCCGCCAAGACAATCGCCCGCGCTGTCTGTGCTTCTTGTTGCAGCAGGTCACGCAGCTCTAGCGCCATGGCAGAGGTCAGCGCGTTCATCGTCTCGGCATCATCAAGCCGCAGCACTGTCACCGGCCCGTGCCGTTCGACCTTGATCTTATCCGTCATCCTGCTCTCCTCCCACGCATTCTACGGTCTGTGTCGGGGTATCCCACCACGGGAACAGGGCATGGTAAAGGCGCCATCACCGGAACCCGTCGCGTCGAAGGCTGAGCGATCAGGTATCGCCAAACGTCGCGGCGACCCACTTTGGCAAGGTCACCCGTTGCTCGAACACTGTCGATTTCGCCCGCAGCACGTTTTCTTTGGTGTCGCGCACCGGCTCCGCGCTGATCGTGGCATAGGCGTGATCGCGCGCGACCTCCCATGTCTCGTCGCGAAATCCCGCCAATCGGGCATAGAACCGCGCCGCCGTCTGGTCCGCCTCTTTCCACGCGGCACCGGGCAAGCCGCGCCCCGGCATGTTCCCCACATCGACCCGATGCTGGTTCGCCGTCTCTAACGCGTCGATATTGGCGTATTTCAGGTGCATCAAGTAGACACCGCGCGGCAGGTCAAACACCGCCGTTTCAATGCGCTTGGGCCCGACCCATATGCCGTGGCGCCACAGCCCCGTGCCGCGTTTGGTCACCCAAGCCTTGCTGTAGTGCCCCGAGAACACCGCCGTGCGCCGATGGCCAAGAGCCATTTGCCCCGCCGCGAGCACATCATCCTCCAAGGTCTCTGCCACATTGAGACCAAGCGCGAACATCGACTTTGCCGTTGCCGTCTCTAACACCGCGTGCAGTGACGTATATAGTGCGGGATCATAACAGATAAGCTCGTCCGCATCGGTGCGGATCACCCAGTCGAAAGACACAGCCAGCCCATCGGCAAAACTATTCAACACCTGCCCGCGTCGCCGGTCGAACCCTTCCAGCGTTTCGCGGGGCACGGTGATCACGGTCGCACGCGGGCAAAGGCTGGCGACCTTGGCATCGGCCCCGTGGGCGACGATATAGAGGTTATCAAACCCCAGCATACGCCCGTAATGCGCGTACCACTGGGACAGCGCCCAGTAGTCTTTGTAAACCATTGTGATCGCGCAAATATTCATGGTGTCCTTTTACGCGCTTTGCGATTTTCCGAACAGGGTATTTTGTCACGGACCGCCGCGAAGCCTTCGAATTCCCTTACGCAAAAGGGTGAACGCCTTGTTCCAGCCATATTTTATGTTGCTTTTTGGCGACACCGTTGCCATTATGTTGCCTAGGCCGGGGGGCGAACATGTCATTGGAAAAGCTGATTGATTTGGCAGGTGCCGCGAAAGCGGGCACGGGCGATGTTGCGTTTTGGGACAGCTGCACCCAAACCTTCGCCGATCTGGGCGTCACCGGCATCGGCTATGGCATCATCCCTTACGCCAGTGACGCGACCGTGCGCGGGTTTACCCAAGCCGGTTTCTTTCGCCACACCTATCCCCAAGACTGGGTCACCGCAGTCGAGGAACAGGCGCTGGTGGATGACGACATCTCGGTCGAGTTGATCGCCAATGGCACGAAAGAGGTGCTGTGGAATGACGCCAGCCTGCTGGACCACGCGACCGAGCCGCAACAGATGCAATCCGAGCTTGAGAATGACATCGGGATGCAGTTCGGTGCGTCTTTCGCGCTGAACCGCACGCCTGCGGGTCAGGCCATCTCCGGCATCGGTCTTTGGGTGAGCGAGACACGCACCGACCGCGAATTCGATCTTTACTGGCAACAGCATCGCAGCGCGTTACGACGTTTGTCCTTTGCGATGGATGAAGGCATCCGCCGCGATCACATGAGCGTGCTGGTCAACCTCACCCCGCGCGAGCGTGACTGCCTCAGCTATCTTGCCATCGGTCTGCGCCCGGCCGAGATCTGCTGGACCCTCAAGATCAGCGAAAAAACCTTCGAGAAACACATCAAGGGCGCGAAAGAAAAGCTGCGGGCCAGCACACGCGATCATGCGGTCGCCAAATCACTGGTTTTAGGGCTAATCCAACCGTAGATGGGGGTTTTCCCCCGCTTGATCTACCCTTGGGTTACTGGCAGGTAGAGCGCATAGAACGGCATCACGATTTTCTCCAAGCAGGCCGGTGAGATAGGGCATATTCACGCTGCCTTTTCTCGTCATACTGGCATTGCTTCGCAAGTAATTCTTAGACCAAAGCGCGGGGTGGCAGTAATGCCGCCCCCATTTTGTATTCACTAGTCGTAAAACGTGAACCATCGCCCCATCCACAACTGACGCGAGAAGGCCGCTACGTCAACTTATCACAAAGCCGTTAAATCCGTTGCCAGATGCGCATACCGCGATAAAAAGAACGTTAGTTTTTTCACGATTTGCGAAACCTTTGCCGACTTCGGACCGTGGTTTCTTGCAGAAATCACGCGGAGCAGACGACAATGGCAGCGATCAACGGCACCACGGGCACAGATACCCTTCAAGGTACGGCAGAAGACGACCGGATCGATGCAGGTGCCGGCAACGACCGCGTGTCTGGCGAAGGCGGCGACGACCGTATCGACGGTGGCGCGGGCGATGACCTGCTGTATGGCGATGCAGGCGTCGGTACGGCACCGGGCAACGACGCGTCTCCGATCACGTTGTCTTATGCCAGCCGCCTTTTCAACACGGGTAACTCTGCCGACGAAGGCGACAGCGTCTTTTATGACAACGTGGCAACGTTGGACAATGGCGGCGGCGTTTTTGCGCGGCTGGTGCTGGTCGACACCTCGAATGACGACATGCCCATCGACCTTACCGGCGGCACCGGCTTCGAGATCCTGCTGAACTCCGGTGATGGAAGCAGGAGCAGGTATGCCGGTGAAACCGCGACCTTCCGGCTCGAATTCTACGACCGTCAGCACTACATCGATACGGGAGAGTTCAAGCCGATCGCGCTGAATTCCACCGCGACCTTCAACGATCTCGACCGCAACAACCCCGGCGATCAGGAATCCGTGACGCTGGACACCAACAGCTTCACCTCCTTCGCGACCAGCGATGACACGTCGTTGAATGTCACCAATGCCGATGGCACCGTGACCGCAGCGGGGACCGAGGCGAACTCCCCCGACGATCAGGATGCGTGGTTCTCGGGCCAGTTCGAGAACCGCGAGTTTATCGAATTCACGCTCGAAACCCGTTCCACGCAGTCGGGCTTCACCCTATCTGGCGACCTGATTGATGACGCCGTTGTGACCCCGATCGAAGCGGGCAATGACACCATTCTGGGCGGCGAGGGCGACGACACGATCTTTGGTCAGGGCGGGAACGACAGCCTGGACGGTGGCGAAGGCGACGACCAGATTGAGGGCGGCGACGGGCAGGATACAATCACCTCGGGTGGCGGCAATGACCGCGCCGAAGGGGGGCAAGGCTCCGACCTGTTCAACTTTACCTCGGGCGGTGATCACACCATCGTGGGTGGCGAAGATGCCGACGGAACAGATGTCGACGTTCTGAACCTCAGCGGGTTGGATCGGTCGCAGTACACGCTGACCAAAACGGGCCCTGAATCCGGCACCATCGAATTCCGCGATGCCGATGGCAACGTGACCGGCACCACAACATATTCCGAGATCGAAGAGGTCGTGATCTGCTTCACCCCCGGCACCACCATCGCCACGCGACGCGGCGAGATTCCGGTGCAGCAGATCAAGGTCGGCGATCTGGTCGTCACCCGTGACAACGGCATGCAGCCAGTCCGCTGGGTGGGTCGCCGCAATCTGGGGCGCGACAACCTGCTGCGCACGCCCGGCTTCAACCCCGTTCGGATCAAGGCCGGTGCCTTTGGTGAAGGCGTGCCGCAGCGCGATATGATGGTCAGCCCGAACCACCGCATGCTTGTCGCCTCCGAAACGGCCGAGGTGATGTTCAGCGAACGCGAAGTTCTGGTCGCGGCGAAACATCTGGTCGGGCTCGACGGGATCGAAACCATCACGCCGGACAGGGTCAGCTACATCCACATGCTGTTTGACAACCACGAGGTCGTGTTTGCGGATGGCACATGGGCCGAAAGCTTCCAGCCGGGGGCACATTCGATGGCCGGCATTCAGTCCGAACAGCGCAGCGAAATCCTGTCGCTGTTC
>Ga0208833_1000239_pt1 | contig 15502 bp, 10 predicted proteins | sample DeeseametaMP1788_FD_184181 | JGI IMG/M metagenome (GOLD analysis project Ga0208833, IMG submission 184181) | Marine microbial communities from the Deep Pacific Ocean - MP1788 (SPAdes) | ecosystem: Environmental > Aquatic > Marine > Oceanic | place: North Pacific Ocean | collected 2011-05-03 | reverse complement strand
CGGAATAAAGCTGACGGTAATAATTAACAGGCTGAAAAACAGCGCCGGGCCGACCTCAGACGCTGAGCGGATAACAATCTGCCAGCGATTATCATTTGTGACTTTGGTGCGCTCCATATGCTTATGCATATTTTCAATCATCACAATCGCACCATCAATCATGGCACCAATGGCAATAGCAATACCGCCAAGAGACATAATGTTAGCATTAAGCCCTTGAAGCTTCATGATAATAAAGGCAACTAAAATTCCTATGGGTAAACTAATGATAGCTACTAATGATGAGCGTATGTGGAACAGAAACACAATACAGACTAGCGCTACAACACCAAACTCTTCGAGCAACTTATACCAAAGGTTGGTTACAGCGTCTTGAATCAACCCTGATCGATCATACACAGTAACAATCTCAACGCTTTCAGGAAGGCCTTTTTTAAGTTCTTCCAGCTTCTTTTTAACGCCATCAATGGTCGCTTGCGCGTTTTCTCCATAGCGCATAACCACAATACCACCAACGACCTCACCTTCACCGTTGAGATCGGCTATACCCCGCCGCATTTGTGGGCCTGTAGTAATCTCCGCAACATCCCCTAATAAAAGCGGTGTTCCTTTGACATTTGTCCCAAGAGGGATATTTTTTAAATCGCTGGTACTATCAATGTAACCGCTAGCGCGCACCATATACTCTGCTTCTGCTAGCTCTACTACTGAGGCTCCAACTTCTTGATTTCCTTGCTGAATAGCAACTTTAACCATTTCTAAAGGAATGTTTAGTGCACGCAATTTTTCAGGGTCAACTTTGACCTGATATTGCTTGACCATTCCACCCACGGGCGCCACTTCTGATACACCAGCGACTGTCTGCAGTTCGTACTTTAGAAACCAGTCCTGAATGGAGCGCAGTTCACTTAAATCATGTTTACCGGTTTTATCAATCAGTGCATAAAGATATACCCAACCAACACCTGTTGCATCTGGTCCCAGTTGTGGCTTGGCTGAATCCGGTAAACTAGGGGCAACCTGACTTAAATATTCAAGCACCCTACTTCGCGCCCAATAGAGATCGGTCTCTTCATCAAAGATGACATAGACATAGGAGTCGCCAAAGAATGAAAAGCCGCGGACGGTCTGTGCGCCAGGCACTGAAAGCATTGCCGTGGTTAAAGGATACGTTACCTGATCTTCAACCACTTGCGGTGCTTGACCAGGATAGTTCGTTTTAATGATGACCTGAACGTCAGAGAGATCAGGTATAGCATCAACAGGCGTGTTTTTAAACGAATAGACTCCTAAACCCGCGATAATTATTGTGGCTAATAAAACTAAAAAGCGGTTTTGAATTGACCACTTAATGGTTTGATTAATCATGTTGGTGCTCCTTCATTTCATGATGTAACTTCGTAATGAAGAACCCGCTATCACGTATTTCAAAAGTGAAATCGATATTCTCACCAACATTAAATTCATCAAGTGAGATTGAAGCGACCATACTGAAGTCCATCGTCATAGGACCTCGATTCCATTTTTCTATGGCTGCACGAGAAATGTTAACGGTTTGCGCTTCCGTATCGACAGAGTTAACTAGTCCTTTAACTCTAGCCGAGGGTGGCATGTCAGACTTTTGATCAGCCTTGCTATCTGCAAAACGTTTAAAGTCGGATTCGATACTTGATTCCGAGTCGATCAAGAACTGTCCACTCAACACCACGTTATCGCCAGCAACTAAACCATCCAAAATTTCGACCGAATTACTGGTTGTTCGACCAATATCAACACTGACCGATTTGAACTTGCCATCACCTAGAGCTAAGACCACGCGATTATTGTCCTCTGTGCGGATGACAGCATTGTGTGGCACTTGCAAAACTTCTTCATCGGACTCGGTGTTTATAGCAATGTCAGCAAACATATTGGGCTTCAGCTTGTGATCAGGATTATCAAACTCAAGGCGAACTTTTGCAGTTCGATTAGTTGAGTCAACCATTGGGTAAATATAGTCGACTGTCCCCGTCCATGTTTTAGACGGTAAATAATCAAGCTTCATTTGGGCAGTCTGGCCTTCATGAACATAAGGGATTTGACGCTCGAACAACTCAACTTCGACCCATACAGTGTCCAAACTACCAAGGGTCATAAGCCTAGTCCCCGGCTTAATAAAAAAGCCTTCTCTAATATTCAAATTATCGATGACACCATCTGACTCGGCGTAAAATGTGACGTTTTGTAGTGGTTGACGAGTTTGATTAATTTTCTGCAACTCGTCATTACTGAAACTCAATGACTTCAAGCGCTGTTTTGCGGCGCTTAAGAGTGTTTGATTATTGCGTTTTTTTGCTAATAAGTACTCTTGCTGAGCATTGACTAGTGCCGGCGAATAGAGCGTATAAAGGGGTTGGCCTGCTTCAATATACTGCCCGTTATGGCTGACGAAAAGTTTTTCAATCCAACCATCGGTTCTTGAATGAATATGCGTCAACGTGGTTTCATCATACGTAATATAACCAACGGTATTTAATCTATCGATGAGTGATGATTTTTTAGCTTTCCCAGTTTTAACGCTTAAGTTGTTAATGACATCTGGGTGAATCTTTATTGTGCCTGGACTATCCTCGTCATCCCCGTCTTCCTCATAAACAGGAACCAAATCCATCCCCATGGGCGATTTACCGGGTTTGTCCCGACGGTAATTAGAATCCATAGGTGCAACCCAATACAAAGGTTCTTTCTTTGCTGAAGCTTCGGCCCCAGAGCTATGCCTACCATCTGAAATAAATTGATTTGCCACAATCATTGCCGTGATCCCGACGGCAAAACCAGTTATAGCGAAGATGATTGATGTCTTATTCATGGCTTTCTCCTGAAGGATCATGCAGTGTAGATTGATTATTCGGTTTAGAGTACAAGGAGTTTGCTGGTGTATTAATGAGCCCCATAAACTCTTTAGAGTTGCTAGCTTGATAGTAATTAGCGCGAATTTTGGCCTTTTCAATGTCAACCGCGATTTCTAGTGCGGTCAGCTGAACATTGACCTCATCAACTCGAGCTCTAACCAGCTCTGCAAAATCTGCTTCATTGTTACTATAGGCAATCATTGAAGCTTCACCCTGCTGTTTTACCTGTGGAGTTAAAGACTCTCTATATAGAGTCTCTCTCTCTTTCAACCGTTGAAGGCTGGCAAGTTGAGTTGTCATCCCTGAATGAAGTTGCTTTAACAGTAATGCTTTTTCTTCTTTTTTGGCTTCCTTCATATAAGCAGCACTTTTAACATCTTGATCTTGCTTGTTGTCAGAAAAAAGAGGCAAATCAAAGCTGACACCTACACTAAAGAAATCAGGGCGCTCCATTCCATCAGGCGCATTCTCACGAAAGGCATAGCTTCCGTTAACAGCAAACTGTGGCTTATAGCCTTGCTCTTGCAGTTCAATTGTTTTGAGTGAGACTTGTATGTCTTTATCTATTGCTTTAACTAAAGGATGTTGTTGCAAAGCATTATTGCTTTCTAACAATCTAATTTCTGGTAGCGTCTTACTGACAAAGTTTTGATTATCATGTTGCTGATGAGATAAGTAACTTTGTGGCAATGGAACATACTCACTTAATTTACGAATAGAAGTGTCGAGCTGTTCAGAAAATACCGTGAGTTGATCTTGCAACTTGGCAAGCTCCAAGTCAGCACGAATCATTTCCTGTTGGCTGGTCTTAGACAGCGCTGAGGTATAGCTGATTTCGGCAGCTTCTCTGAGTTCTTCAAACAAGTACTGTTTGTCATTAATCAGCGCAATGCTATGTTGAGCCTTGTAAACGTCAAGCCACAAAGTGCCAACCACCATAATCAACTGGTTTTTTCTATTTTCTCTAAGGTGTGGCTCTAAGCCAGCTGTCAGCTTATGGATATCACTTTTAATGTCTAGTGAGTCGCCGCGTGCAAAACTTTGGCTTAAACCTAGCTTGAACTGCGTCATGGCTTGACTGTTAAAACTGAAGTCATCGACAGGCACATTGGCTAAACTAATCGATGCTTTAGGATCGGGTAAGCTGGACTGAGATTTTGCCTGTGATAATAAGGACTTTTCTTTATAGGCACTTTTTTGCAACCATGGGTCACTTTCGAGCGCCATTATCAAGGTTGACTCTAATGTATAGCCATAACCTGACTTCCTAGTTTCTTTGGCATACAGAGCTTTAAATTGAAAAACTCCAATAAATACAACAATCGCAATTTTAAGGGTATTCATAACCTGCGGTCTCTAGTAAGCATTTTGACGTACAGTGACGTCACTAAAGGAGGTTGAGCGATTTATATCGGTTCTAGAAAGAGAGGTATAAATGGCTCACCAATTTCATTTGGATAGATCTATCCTGTGTTAACTGAAAATTGGTGGCTTATAAAAGGAGTGGAGCTCGAATGAGTGAAAGTTTGGTTTATATAAATTGATTAGGCTGGATTGACGGTAAACTTCAGCTTGCCCTGCCGTTGAAGCTAACATCATAGCCACACAAGTTGCCATGTCACAGCCTGAAGACATGTCACAACAAGGCATGGTTTCTCCGGCTGGAACATCCTCTGCATCATGGTTACTATGATTAATAGGACTATGATTAACAGAGCTATGATCTGTAGAGTTATGGTCCATACTGCTATGAGACATGCTCATCGTCATGGCTGTTTTATCATTGTTAGGTTCTGAACCCATATCACAATGCTGATTAAAAGCCGTAAGCTGTCCCGCCACAGAAAGTAGCGTTAATAGCAAAATTATACGAATGGCTTTTGAGTTCATACTGTTAACAACTTGAGTAATGGCTATTATTCTATTGAAGTAACGCCCCAGAGGCAAATCTAATACAGTCTATTTACCTAGGTTTACAGTTAACTATTTCCACAAAAATGGTTGATAAGGCTGTGGATAAAATGACTAGACTCTACTCTGCGGGGGTTCTAGTTAGATTGTTGAATTTTTGACAAGCTCAGAATGTAAACAACTATACCGCTTTGTAATGCCAACTATCTAAATCAATAATTTGTTTAAAATCACTAAAGTTGGTAATTTGGATATAAATATTAAAGGGTTGATGCTCATGAGTGACTTACTAAAATCAAAACCAAATAACGACTGCACTAACACACCCTGCTCATCTATAGAGCAGTTAATTGAGCCAAAAGAGAAAGATCTGGGTGGTTTTTCGGTAAGGCGTTTATTCCCCACCGTAGGTAGAAAAGCAGTAGGCCCGTGGGTGTTTTTTGATCATATGGGCCCAGCTAGTTTTGAAGCTGGTCAAGGCATTAATGTACGCCCACACCCTCATATTGGAATCGCGACAGTAACCTATGTTTTCGAAGGAGAAATCCTGCATAGGGATTCATTGGGTAGCTATCAAACGATTACGCCGGGTGATATCAACTTAATGGTTGCGGGTAAAGGCATCGTGCACTCGGAAAGAGAGCGGCCCGAAATTAGCAGCACAGCCCACAGCCTTCATGCTCTGCAATTATGGCTTGCACTCCCCGAAGATAAAGAAGAGATGGAGCCAGAGTTTCACCACTACCCAGCCGAAAACATACCATGCGTCACGGATGAGAATATTAAACTTCGAATTATGATGGGCACGGCTTACGGCGAATCCTCGCCGGTCAAAACTTTTGCTGAAACCTTGTATGTAGAAGCAGACTTCGCTTCCGAGCAGTCTTTGGCGTTACCCAAAGCGGAAGAACTAGCGATTTATGTGGCGAAAGGCAGCGCAACCGTAGACGGTACCGTCGTAAATGAACACTCTATGGCCGTCATTAATACAGACCTGAATGTAAGCGTTCTTGCGCAGGAAAACACACGGTTAGCTATCATAGGCGGCGAAAACCTTGGAAAACGTTATATTGATTGGAACTTTGTTTCTAGCTCTAAAGAACGAATTGAGAAAGCTAAAGAAGACTGGAAAGCCGGACGCTTTCCTAAAGTTCCTGGAGATGAGGAGGAGTTTATTCCCCTCCCCTGAGCCCTGTCTTAAAGTGTAACTTTTACTGAAGATGAAACACCACGAGCTTTTGCTCGTGCTTTATCAATAGAGTCTGCATTAGCTAAAGCAACACCCATGCGACGCTTGCCTTTGACTTCAGGTTTTCCGAATAAGCGAAGGTGAGTATCAGGCTCTAAAAGTGACTCTTCAAGGTTGCTAAAGCTCACTTCTTTTGACTCCCCTTCAACTAAAATCACGGCTGAGGCTGAAGGGCCGTTTTGTCGAATGACAGGAATCGGCAAGCCCAGAATCGCCCTCGCATGTAGTGCGAACTCTGATAAATCTTGAGAGACCAAAGTGACAAGTCCAGTATCATGTGGTCGTGGTGAGACCTCGCTGAAAATAGCTTCATCGCCCTTAATAAAAATTTCCACACCGAAAAGACCGCGTCCACCCAAGTCATTCGTCACAGCTTTAGCCATGTATTGTGCTTGTTGCAAAGCCTGTGGTGACATCGCCTGTGGCTGCCAAGATTCGCGATAATCTCCATCTTCTTGGGTGTGACCAATTGGTTCGCAGAACTGAGTACCGTTAACGGCTCGAACTGTTAACAAGGTAATTTCGTAATCAAAATCCACAAAACCTTCAACGATGACTCTACCCTCGCCCGAGCGTCCTCCTTCTTGTGAGTATTGCCAAGCTTTATCGATATCGGACTCTGACTTGATGGTCGACTGTCCCTTACCGGAGCTACTCATCACCGGTTTTACAACACACGGAATACCGACTTCTTTAACCGCTGCCTGATACTCTTCGTAGGTATCAGCGAATTGATACGGTGACGTCTTTAGTCCAAGCTCCTCGGCAGCCAAGCGACGAATACCTTCTCGGTCCATTGTAAGATTTGTCGCTCTAGCAGTTGGAATAACGGTAAATCCTTCACTTTCTAGCTCTAACAAAGTTGATGTCGCAATAGCTTCAATTTCAGGCACTATTAAGTCAGGACGCTCCTGCTCCACTAACTGCCGCAAAGCAGCGCCATCCAACATATTGATGGTGAAGCTTTTATGAGCCACCTGCATCGCTGGGGCATGCTCATAGCGGTCAACGGCAATGACTTCAACGCCAAAGCGCTGTAACTCAATAGCGACTTCTTTACCAAGTTCACCTGAGCCGAGCAACATGACCTTCTTAGAAGTGGATGAGAAAGGAGTTCCGATTGTAGACATAGTAATTTTATCGATATTTATAAAGGTCTAAGATTATCAGCGGATGCATGAGAGTGCAATTTCGAAAAGGACTATCTTGGCTATAAACTTATGGCTATGCGATAATCACCTCATATTCATCCTCAATAGCTAATATGCTTAGTAAAGAAGAGCTACTCCAATACAGTCGCCACATTATCTTGCCTGAGATTGATATCGAAGGACAGGAAGCTATAAAAGATAGTCATGTTTTGATTATTGGTTTGGGCGGTCTTGGCTCCCCTGCTGCACTTTATTTAGCCGCTGCAGGAGTTGGTGAACTTACGGTTGTAGACGATGACTCAGTCGAAAGCTCAAACTTACAAAGACAAATTATCCATCGAATAGAAACTATCGGTTCGCCAAAAACAGAGTCAGCGAAAGCTAGCCTAGAGTCGCTCTCAGCAACCATTAAAGTCAACTTACTCACCCAAAAGGCAAGTCCTGAAGTTTTAAATAAATTGGACTCAGAGCGTTTTACCTTAGTTTTAGACTGCACCGATAACTTTAGCAGCCGGTTTTTGATTAATGAATGGTCGGTCTCTAATCAGATTCCATTGGTTTCAGCAACAGCTGTAGCCTTCTCAGGTCAGTTGGCCGTGTTCAATCAAAAGCAGCAACATGCTTGCTACCAATGCTTGTACTCCAATATGAACTTACCAGAGGGTAATTGTGCGGATCAGGGGATTTTATCGCCAGTCGTTGGAACCATGGGTACTTTACAAGCTACAGAGGCTTTGAAGCTTATACTTGGGCTCAATAAAGCGGATACGAGCTTCTTGCTCACATATGACAGCTTAAATACGGCATTTCAGCGTTTCAGTATTACGAAAGATCCAGACTGCTCTGTATGCAGCTAGTACCATTTTTTAAACTTAAACCACACCATTAAACCGATAGCTATAACCAAACACAATCCCGACACAAACCAGAAAGCGTTAGAGTCTTGCGTGCCTGGTAGTCCAGCGACATTCATTCCGAGTAAACCTGAAAGAAACGTCAGCGGTAAGAAAATTGCAGAAATAATAGCCAGTACGTATAAACGGTTGTTTTGCTCATAACCAATCTTGGCTAGTAACTGTTCTTGTAACGCCATGGAGCGTTCTCGGGATAACTCCAAATCTTCGAGTAAACGTGCAATTTTGTCACGGTCATCCCGCATTTCTTCCAGCAAGTCCTCTGTGAGCAATGGACTAGCCGCTCGGCTTAGTTTATCGAGCGCATCTTTTTGTGGGGTTAAGTAACGTCTTACGGTGGCCGCTTGACGACGCAAATTACCAAGCTCGGTTCCAAGCCCCCTACTATCAGCTGTTTCGATGCTATCTTCTTGAGCGTCCAACTGTTCTTCAAACTGCTCAAAGAAGTCCTCAATTCGAATAGCCAGCCTCTCAATTAACACAGCAAGGAACTCTCCCGGTGTTTTAGGGCCGATATCATTCTCTAAGTTTTTAAAGATATCTTGAAGCGATAAACTCGACCGATTGCAACTGGTGATCACGGTGTTATTGTTTGCCCACAAACGTATCGAAATCATATCTTCTGGATCAGCATTCTTGTTTAGATTAACGCCACGTAAGCAGATCAATAAGGATTCATCATCTTGATAAAAAACAGGCCGTGTTTCTGCTTTTAGCAGTTGTTCTTTAAATAAATTATTGAGCAGAGGGTTTTCATCCAACCACTGGCAATCTTCATCAGATGAATAATTCATCCTATACCAACGGTAGGCTCTTGGAGCATCATCGGTTTCGGTGATCAGCCCACCTTTATTCGAGATATCATAATGTTCCATTAGCTATCACCCTTTTCATTGTCTTTCGAATTATCAGCTTTACTACTCCGGTTGATAGTCACAGGAAAGCTAGACTGATTGTCGAATTTAAAATGCAAATCTCGTTGAGGGAATGCAATAACAATACCAGCTTCCTCGAAATGCTTGGTAATGCTGAAGCGTATATCACTTCTAATCACACGCAACTCTCTAACGGCTCCGACACGAGCCCAAAACCAAAGGTCGAAGGTTAGCGCACTGTCTCCAAAGTCTTCGAATATGACAATTGGTGCAGGGTCATCGATGACGGCCTCATGATCTTTTAGGACCTTTTCAAGTATCTCTTTTACTTTTTCAACATCACTGCCGTAAGCGACTCCGACTCTGACCGAGGTTCGGATATTAGGATCGACCAAGGTCCAGTTGATAAGGTTTGCCTGAAGTAGACTACTGTTAGGAACCACCATGTGGGCACCATCAATGCGACGAATCATGGTCGAACGGTTGCCCACTTCAATGACACGCCCTAAATGTCCTTCGTACTCAACAATGTCGTTGATTCTAACTGGGCGCTCAGACATCAATATCCAGCCACTGATAAAGTTATCCATGACTGTCTTGGCACCAAAGCCTACGCCTATCGCTACAGCACCTGACATAAACGCAAAGGCAGTTAAAGGGACATTAAAAAAGGATAAAACCGTTACGGTAATTATCGCGAGCAAGATAAAAAATATGAGTCGCTTTATAATAACCAGGTTATCTTCAGCTAGCTTAAATTTGGTTAAGATCTTTCTAGTGATGAACTTTGAAAAATAATGGCTGAACAATCCAGCAAGGATGATGAACAATATCGCAAGAAGTAACTGTGACATCGTCACATCAAACTTGTCGCCAATTGAAAATAAAGGTTTGGAAAGCAATTCTTGCATCGTTCGGAACCATTATTGATGTTAGTCACAATCATAAAATATTAATAATTCCTTGTACAATAAAAAAAGCCTTAACTATTTGTTAGCTAAGGCTTTTGCATAAACCAAGTTTTTGGTATTAGATGTCTTTGTTTGCTTTCTCAAATGCTGCAATAAGCTCTGGTTTTGCCTTAATAGCGATTAAGTCAGCCAAAATGTTCGCTGCCTCTTTCAATAAGACATCAGGCTCATCTGTGCTTTCTTCCTCAGAGCTAGTATCTTCTTCGTTCTCTTGTTCATCCTCAAGCTCTGCCAAAGGCTCTAATCCTTGCATTTTCCTCTTGATGTTTTCGCGCTGCAAACGAAGTGTGTCATTCTTCTTTTGCTTAGCAAGGCGCTTTTCATAGTTTAGTGAAACGACTTTGTTGTCACGTTCAACTTTAGCTCGCTCGATATCGTCTACAAAAAATGCAAATTCCTCATTAGACTCCTTACGCTTTTCATGGCGATACTGAAGGTATGGCATGAACTCACTAAGCTCACCTGCTCGCTCAAAACTTGCCGAATCGATAGTATCCCACTCTAGAGCATTGTCATACGAACTCTCACCATACTTTTCAGGATCGAAAATCGTTGGGAATTTAATATCTGGTTGCACCCCTTTATTTTGAGTACTTTCACCAGTCACGCGGTAATACTTTTCAATGGTAAGCTTTAAGGCTCCGACGTTAAGTTCTGGGTTGCGTAAATAACGGTTCAAATCAGCAATACTCTGCACGGTACCTTTACCAAATGTATTGTCGCCAATAACTAAGCCTCGGCCATAGTCTTGGATTGCTCCAGCGAAAATCTCAGAGGCAGACGCACTCGAACCATTGACCATGACCGCTAGTGGTCCATCGTAGAGCGTTACACCATCTTCGTCTTCTAAAACTCGTAATTGCCCGCCACTGCTTTGACCTTGTACTACAGGACCTTTATCAATAAAAAGTCCAACGAGATTGACCACTTCGGTTAGCGAACCACCGCCGTTATTACGTAAATCAATAATAAGACCATCAATCTCGCTTTCTTTCTTCAACTTTTTGATTAAACGAGCAACGTCTTGAGTCGTGCTGGTAGTCTCTTTGCCTTCCTCTCCTTCACGAGCCGCTGCTTCTGAGTAGAAAGAAGGCAATTCAATAATGCCTAAATTAACGTTTTTACCGTTTTGCTCAACTTCAATGGTATTTGATTTGGCCGCTTGGTCTTCGAGTTTAATCTCTTCACGAACAATTCTGACCACTTTAGGCATTCCATCACCGGCTTCGGTATATGGAATAATTTGTAATCTTACGACAGTTCCGGCTTCGCCACGGATTAGATCAACAACATCGTCATTTCTCCAACCAATCACATCCACCATTTCGCCTTTATCACCCTGACCAACGCCAATCACTTTATCGTTCTTGTGGATTTGGCCCGACTTTTGAGCTGGCCCTTTGTTCACCACAGAAACAATCTTAGTGAATTGATCTTCTTGAGTTAGAACAGCGCCAATACCTTGCAGTTTAAGGCTCATATTAATGGCGAAGTTTTCAAAGCGACGAGGCGTATAGTAAGAAGTATGAGGATCAATTGCAGAGCTCACGGCATTCATAAAATAACCGAAAACATCTTCGCTGTTAGACTGCGATAAACGTCTAATGGCAGAGCGATAGCGACTGTTCAGCTTTTCTTTTATTTCTTCGTCAGTTTGCTCTGCTAATTTTAAATTTAGAGCATCATTTTTGACCCGCTTACGCCAAATATCATTCAGCTCAGCTTCGCTGGTAGCCCAATCTGCCTCGGTTCTGTCGTAAACATAATTTTCGTCTTTCTCGAAATCCAAGGGCTTCTGAAGTAACTTCAGAGCATACTGATAGCGTTCGCGATAACGCTGTTCAAATATTTCGAAAAAGGAATAGGCAACTTCAATTTTTCCCGTTCTAAGGGCATCATCGAGTTTATCTTCATAAACTTTTAGTTGCTCAATATCACTTTCATAAAAGTAACTGCGGTTGGGATCAAACGTTTTAATGAGTTGCTTGAACGTTTCTTTGGATAACTCATCATTGAATTTAGGGTGTGAGTAATGGCTTTGGTTTAATATAAAAGCTATCAAACGTCCTGTTTCACGAAACTTAGTTTCCGGCTCCATGTCCAGACTTGCTGGTGCAGGTAGCGAGTACACTTCTTCGTGTAATGCCTTATCAAATTTCTTAGGAGATTTGTCGGCACCAGCGTCTGCCACTGCGCCAAAAGAAATACTTAGGGTGAATACGGCTAACAGCCACTTCTTATCTATCATTCAATAACCTTTGTTTTATTGCCACCGTCTTACAAATAGACTGCCTTACACTCCTAAGGTTGCGTAAATTTACGTAAAAAACAAGTCTTAGAGTGTTAAAAAGTGTGATTCTCCTAATTCTCATACGAAAAAAGGGCTCAACGAGCCCCTTTTGTATAAAATTCAAACACTACAAAGTTATTACATGAATGCTTGCAGGCCTGTCTGTGAGCGTCCTAGGATAAGCGCATGGATATCGTGCGTACCCTCATAGGTGTTCACAGCCTCTAAGTTCATCGCATGACGAATAACATGGAACTCATCGCAAATACCATTACCACCATGCATATCACGTGCCATACGGGCTATATCGAGCGCCTTGCCACAAGAGTTACGTTTCACTAAAGAAATCATTTCTGGTGCAAATCGTTTCTCATCAATTAAACGCCCCACACGTAAAGCCGCCTGTAAGGCAATGGTGATTTCCGTTTGCATGTCAGCCAGTTTCTTTTGGAATAACTGAGTTGCGGCCAGAGGTTTATTGAACTGCTTGCGATCTAATCCATATTGGCGAGCAGCGTGCCAGCAGAACTCAGCAGCCCCCATAGCACCCCAAGCGATACCATAACGCGCACGATTCAGACAACCGAATGGCCCTCTTAAGCCTTTAACCTCTGGGAACATATTCTCTTCAGGCACAAACACACCATCCATGACAATTTCGCCGGTTGTAGAGGCTCGTAGAGAGAATTTACCATCAATTTTAGGTGCCGATAGACCTTCCATGCCTTTTTCAAGGACAAAGCCACGGATATCACCTTCATCATCTTTCCCCCACACCACAAAAACATCGGCAATTGGTGAGTTGGTGATCCACATTTTAGTGCCGCTCAATGAATAACCGCCCTCTACCTTCTTAGCACGAGTTTTCATGCTGGCTGGATCTGAGCCTGAGTCAGGTTCTGTCAGACCAAAGCAACCGACCCATTCGCCCGTAGCGAGTTTAGGTAAGTATTTTTCCTTTTGAGCCTCAGTACCGTACTCATTAATGGGATGCATGACTAAACTTGACTGAACAGACAGCGCCGAACGATAACCGGAGTCTACGCGCTCTACTTCACGCGCTACCAAACCATAGGCAACGTAAGATGCGCCGGCACAGCCGTAGCCATCAATAGTCGAACCAAGTAACCCAAGCTCACCTAATTCCGTCATAATTTCACGATGGAAGTGTTCATGGCGATTAGCCTCAAGCACACGAGGCATCAACTTATTTTGGCAATAGTCACGAGCGGTATCACGAATTAATCGCTCTTCTTCCGTTAACTGCTCATCAAGTAGTAGGATGTCATCCCAATGTTCTAATAAGGCTTTAGACATATTCGTTTTAGTTCTAATAAATGTTGAAAGGAATATACGCAATCTTAGCAAATTTAACCAGTTCATAGCGACTGGTCTGATGAGAGTCCAGTAAAGACTGCTATAAGCATAAAAAAGCCAGCTAGAAAGCTGGCTTATGAGAATAAAAAAACCGTCCCTGGCTAAAAGCCTCCCACTGGAGATTTAAATTCTTAATTGTTTTGCGACAAGTAGTAACGGCTCATTGCTACCGCAAAGTCTGCGCGGCTCATCAACTCTTGAGGAGAGAAGTGAGCAACGATAGTAGGCTCTAGGTCAAACGGTCCTTGCTCAACACTGAAGCTTACTCCTAGCACACCACGGTCAATCGCATGCTGTACATAATGCTTAAGACCTTCTGGAACCATATCTTGGTCAGCAATGACAACTCGCTCATCACCAAATGTTGCTGTTAGGTTGGTGCCATCGTAACTAGACTCTACACCCTCTAGACCGAGTGACTGCATTAAAGAATAAGCCACGTCAAGCTTGCTGACTTTTCCTTTAGGGTCAAAGGTTGAGGCGCTACCAGTCATTACAGGAGCTTGTGTTTGCTCGCGGTCTTTCAATGCACCGCCCGTCTGAGTCACAGCGTTGACACTCGCTGAGTTAGCAGCTTTGACATCAATAAATGTTTTGTCCGCAGCGTCATTCGACTGACGAATACCCGCACCTAGTGTCAGGAAGTCAGCCATTTCAGCACGAGTTAATAAACGATCCGGTTTGAAGCCATTAGCAGTACCATCAACCAGTTGCTCGCTTACCGCATGCTCAATGAAACCTTGCGCTGGGTGACCGACAACATCATCTAGACCAACAAAACCATCAGTACGAATCATTTTGATATTTGCTTGGATAGTGCCTGGAGCTGCATAACCATTAGTCACTCCTGCTGGGTCTAAAGCAACGCCAGATACAGAACCAATACCGCCTGCTTTAATAACCCACTCACCTGGCTCACCTGGAGCTACTACCGCGATGTTCTCGCCTAATACTGGTAACGCGATGCTTGAACCATAACGCTTGCCTGTAGGGCTGGTTAACGTAAGAGCAACGGTGTTATCAGGAACTTGTGCACTCGCCATAACCAGTGAAATATCACCGTCTACGTTGAAAGTCGTTCCAGGGTTATCTCCTGCTGGAGCAAATGGAACGCTTGTCGGAAAGTCACGCGCTAAAGACGTTAATGAAGCGGCGTTGAAGTCACGGTTAATCTTGGTCGTTTGACCAAAATCTTGGCTTTCTTCAAGGACTGCTTTTACTGCTGCATATGCGTTTACATAACCCGCACCAGCTTCCCATGGCTCTAGACCAGGCATGTTAGTAGCGGTATTTTGAAGAATGCGTTTCACATCTCTCCAATTCAATGAAGGGTCAGCTTCTAGCATCAAAGCAACTACGCCAGAAATATGTGGCGCTGACATTGAGGTACCACTAGAGTGTGTATAGTAAGGAACTTGTGCTGGCGGTAGTAAATCAATATCACTATCAATGCTTAACCATGAAGTACTGCCTAGCGATGCACGAGCTGAAGCAATATCAACACCTGGCGCTGTGATAGTTGGGCGATCAACCCATTCAAACGTTTCGCCGTCTATTTCAACGGTGCCGCCCTTACCTTTCACACCTCGTGAACTGAAATCTGCTAAATTACCATCTTTATCGCCTGCCGCAACGGTTACGACCCATGGTGCTTTTTTGAAGTTACCTGTAATAGTACCTTCGCCGTTACCTGAGTTACCGGCAGAGAACACAACGATGACGCCGTTATCACTTAGTTTCTTAGTGATGACGTTTGTTGGATGGTCTGGGTTGAAGTCAGAGCCAACATCACTAGTACTACCGAAAGAGTTCGAAATCACACGGATGTTGTACTCGAATTGATGACTAAGCGCGTAATCAAAGCCGCCAAGCG
>Ga0208833_1000237_pt1 | contig 15542 bp, 15 predicted proteins | sample DeeseametaMP1788_FD_184181 | JGI IMG/M metagenome (GOLD analysis project Ga0208833, IMG submission 184181) | Marine microbial communities from the Deep Pacific Ocean - MP1788 (SPAdes) | ecosystem: Environmental > Aquatic > Marine > Oceanic | place: North Pacific Ocean | collected 2011-05-03 | reverse complement strand
ATCCAAAGCAGCTGCAATTGAGCGGTTTTCATCACTGGCAATTCGGCGTTCTTCACCGCTATCTAATGCAATCCAAAAAATGCCGGACGGTCTATCTTCGCCCCAAATAGGTAACGATGCAGATTTCAGTAAGCTAGTAATCGACTGTTTATCGAAGGTTGCTTTAAGCAGCAGCGGTTTCTCATAAATCATCTGTTCAGCAGCTGATAACCGCTGATAAGAATAACGACGAAGGTAACTATCAGCATTTGATAATGCCGATTGAACGGCTGGCGAGCGCACAACATCTTTACTACCGCTGGCTCGGATCAGGGCTTGCTGGAGACTATTTTTAATAGCTTGAGTTCGAGCTGAGGTCGCCTGACTATCTACTGGCCAAGTTGCCGTGTATAAATCACTTAATTTTTCAGCTTTAGCAGGCATGGCAACCAAGCATGCTATAAAAGTCATACTGGCCACGAGTAATAGCTTTAAGCGAGAATCTATCATATCCCTTATCCTACCGGTCTTTGCACTTTGATTGGCGGGGCTAATTATTTGAAATAATGGGTAAAACTAGCCAATAAGCCCGAATTTACCGGCTATTTTATCAGCTTTTAGGTTTGACGCTAGGCCATGCTCGTCGATCTTTAAATTTATTACGCTTTCAATACACATCTAAAAAACCATCGAAGCTTCAACACCAGTTGTTTATACTAGCCCCATGACACTCAATCACAAAGATCGTGATAGATACCGTGAATCAAAAAGAAACGCTGAACCTGAATTTAGAAACCGACGCTGACCTGATCATCAGTGAAGACAAAATTGACCAAGCCATTATAGTTCTGGCAAAACAGCTTAATGATTATTTCAATCAACCAGAGTTTAGCGATCAGACGATTGTAGCCTACTGTGTCATGAACGGGGGCCTTTATTTCTCTGGCCAATTACTACGCTATTTAAGCTTCCCTCTACAATTGAGTTACCTACACGCCTCTAGGTACGGCAACAATACCAGTGGCTCAGAACTACACTGGGCCGTTTGCCCAACCAAAGAATATATTGAAGGTCGCCACGTCATATTACTAGATGATATTTTCGACCAAGGGTTAACCCTTGAAGCTATTGATAAAGAGTGCCGTAGCCTTCGCGCTGCAAGCGTTCATTCTGTCGTCTTGACTGACAAGTTGCATCACATAAAGCCAACCAGTGGCTTTAAGCCTGACTTTGTTGGATTAGAGGTTGAGAATCGTTATATTTTTGGCTGTGGAATGGATTATCAGGGTTTATACCGAAACCTACCTGCCATTTACGCACTGAAGTCCTAACTTCTTGAAATTGTGTAAATTCAGGGGAATATTTTGTGGCCTGCGTCACAGTTAACCTTCTGTTACCACATAATTTTCACGGTCAATTGATATAGTAAGTTCAATTCAGTTTGCATTCACCTAATCTTTTTATAATGCAATCAAACTTTGGGGAAACACGAGGATATTACCAATGAAGAAATTTACCTCTATGAAGAAAACATTCGTTACAGCTACGCTTGCAGCGTTAGTTGCTTCTGGCTGTACCGTATTAGACCCTTATACGGGTGAAGAAAAAACCAGTAAAGCTGTAAAGTATGGTGCTGTTGGCGCTGTTGTTTGTGGCTTAATTGGTGCAACGGAAAACAGCAAGCATGCTCGTAACGCAGCCCTTGGTTGTGGTGCTATTGGTGCCGGTGTTGGCGCTTATATGGATCACCAAGAAGCTGAACTTCGTGAAGAGTTGGCTGGTACAGGCGTAGGTGTTCAACGTAATGGCGATAAAATTCAATTAATTATGCCGGGCGACATCACTTTTGATACTGACCGTCATGACGTTAGCGCTGATTTCTACCCAGTATTAGATTCTGTGGCAAAGGTCCTATACAAATATGTTGATACAGACCTTGAGGTTGCTGGCTTTACTGACTCAGTAGGTTCAGATGCTTACAACCAAACTTTATCTGAAAAGCGTGCCTCAAGCGTTGCAAGTTACTTACGCCAGCGTGAAATTCAAGCAGCTCGCTTACATGTTAAAGGGTTCGGTGAGCGCTATCCTATCGCTTCGAACGAAAACTCAAGCGGACGCTCAAAGAACCGCCGAGTTGAGTTAACGATTATCCCTCAGGAACCGCGTTAATTCAGATAGTTTAAGCAATTATTGACAAAGTCTGGTATCTACCCCTGTTTAAACCAGACTTTCTCCCCCTTAAAAGCGGCTTCGGCCGCTTTTTTTATGTATCTTTCTTCTTATCTGGCTTTCTATAGCCGCCCGCTTCTAGTAAAATTGCGACTTTACTCTACAGTCATTAGTTTTTAGGAAGTTCAATGAGCGACAAAAAGTCTCTAAGTTACAAAGATGCGGGTGTTGATATCGATGCTGGTAATGCCTTGGTTGACCGCATTAAAGACGTTTGTAAAAAAACTCACCGCCCAGAAGTATTAGGTAATATCGGCGGGTTTGGCGCTCTTTTTGATCTACCTCGTGGTTATGAAGAACCAGCATTGGTAGCCGGAACCGATGGCGTAGGGACAAAATTACGTTTGGCATTAGATTTAAACAAGCATGACACGGTCGGTATCGACCTTGTCGCTATGTGCGTAAACGACCTTATCGTGCAAGGCGCTGAGCCGCTATTCTTCTTAGATTATTACGCTACTGGCAAGCTAGACGTCGACGTCGCTGCAGATGTTGTTACTGGTATTGCCGAGGGTTGTCAGCAATCAGGTTGCTCGCTTATTGGCGGTGAAACAGCGGAAATGCCTGGCATGTATGAAGGCGACGACTATGACTTAGCCGGCTTTTGTGTCGGAATCGTTGATAAGAAAAAAATCATCGATGGCAGCAAAGTTAAGTCTGGCGACGTCCTGCTTGGCTTAGCTTCTAGTGGCCCTCACTCTAATGGCTATTCGCTTATCCGCAAAATTCTTGAGGTCAGCGGCGCCGATGTAAACGAAGAGTTCGACAACGGTAAGACACTGGGTGAAACCTTGTTAGAGCCAACCAAAATTTATGTGAAGCCTCTTCTGCGCCTCTTCAAAGAGGTTGAGATTAAAGCTTTATCACACATTACTGGCGGCGGCTTGCAAGAAAATCTGCCTCGAGTTCTACCAAAACAAGCAAAAGCTGTGGTGAACACCAGCGCTTGGAGCTTACCGAAGGTGTTCCAGTGGTTACAGCAAGAAGGTAATGTCGATCGCTTAGAAATGTATCGCACCTTTAACTGTGGTATTGGAATGATCTTAGTGGTCGGCCAAGAAAATGCTGAAAAAGCAAAAGATATGCTGGAGTCGATGGGCGAGACAGTTTACACCGTTGGCCACATCGAAACACGAGAAGACGGCGAAGACTCAGTCGCTCTATAACGGTAAACTCCATTGGCAACTCAACATACTAGCTCGATAGGCGTTAAGCGTATTGTTGTCCTGATTTCAGGTAGCGGCTCTAACATGCAGGCCTTAATCGACGCCATTGAACTGGGCGCTATTAATGGCCAAATTGTTGCTGTAATTAGCAATAAGCCTGATGTTCAAGGCCTTGCTCGAGCAGCCCATGCCAATATCCACTCAATTGTGATCGACCATCGTCAATTTGATGGTCGTGAACCTTTTGAAGCTGAACTATCTAAAACCATTGATGAGCTTCAACCTGACTTAATTGTGCTGGCTGGATTTATGCGTATCTTAAATTCAGAGTTCGTTCAGCCATACGAAGGTAAAATGCTCAATATACACCCTTCTCTATTGCCAAAGTACAAAGGCTTGCATACACATAGGCGAGCATTAGAGAATGGTGACAAGGAACATGGCGTCAGCGTTCACTTTGTCACTGCCGAGCTAGATGGTGGTCCAGTGATCGCCCAACGAACAGTTAAGGTGGAAGATAGTGATACCGAGCAAAGTTTACAGCAAAAAGTACAGCGACAAGAGCATCAGCTCTACCCAGAAGTGGTCGCACGCTTCTGCAATGAGCGACTCAGCTACCAAAACGGTAAAGCCTATTTGGATGGACAACCAATCCAACAGCCGTCTTTACTCGCTTAGCAGCTTACTATTCTTTGTAATAGCACTGTTCATTTCTCCCTTGGGTCAAGCTGAAGATACCACTTCGGCACTAGCGCCCTACTCAATCAAGTACCAAGTAATACACGACGGCGACGACGTAGGCACAGCTTCACGGCAACTGACTCAGCTCAGCAACGGTCAGTGGCAAATTTCAATGCAGTCTGATATTAGCTATTACTTTTTATCTGACAAACGTCAAGAAACCAGTCGATTCGCATTAAATGAGAATGGACAAATTTTACCTCTGGTCTATCAACGTAACTCAGAAACGAGCTTACGCTCGGATACGACTTTGCTACAAAATTTTGACTGGGACAACTTAATAGAACAGGGCTCTTATAAAGATGACCAGTGGACTCAACCTTTAAAGCTTGGATATTTAGATCAGCTAACCCAGATCACGTTAGTTCGTGAGCACTTGATGACTCAAAAACCTGTTCCTGCTATTGATATTAGTTATCGCGGCAGTATCCGTCACCATGAATTTAAGGTTATCGGACAGGAAGTAATAAAAACTGGCAAAGGCGATGTTATGACAGCCAAAGTTCAGCTCAACGAAAAGAAGCGTGATCGCCAAACCAATTTCTGGTTTTCCCTTGAAGACAACATGCTCCCCCTACAAGTTCAACGAATTAAAGAAGGCGAAGAACAAGCAAAACTTGTTGCCCAAGATTGGTAGTTTTAAAAGTAGTTGGAAATTTAAAAAGTAGAAGGAAATCTTAATGAAACAAAATATAGCCCTCACTCTTACCGCTTTGTTTTTTTCATCAGCGTTAGCAGCTAATAATTATGAACGCGATGCATTAACTATTGATAAAAGCGTTCATCAAGATATCGAGTTCCAGTTCCCTAATGACGATAACATCTTCCCAGAGGTCAGTGACTTCGAAGTCGTTAACTATGTCACCATGAGTAATGAATTCGGTGAGCGGAAAGTTACTATTACCATACATAACAGTTCAACTGGAAACCGTATTTTCGTCAGCGACCAAGTCATGGCACTTTATGCCAATGGTCAAAGAGTTTCTCCCTTCGAAGAAAAAGTTAGCTTTAAAGGTAAAGAGACGCAAACGCTGACTTTAACCTTCAATAGTAGCAAGTTCCCTATTCTAAAAGTCTACACACGTAATTAGTCGCGAGTTAATGCGGCTGCTTTCTCAATTGAAATCAGTCGCCTATCACTTTATTATCTAGGTGACTCTTTTAGGGAAGCATCTGGATGACAACACTAATCTTTATAATCGTAGCCATCGCTCTATGGGGGCTATGGAGCTACAACACCATCATAACGCTTAAAAACCAGGTCAGCTCAGCCTGGAGCGATATTGACGTACAACTCACTCGACGACACGACTTAATCCCACAATTAGTCAAAACGGTTCAAACCTACAAGGACTACGAGCAGGAAACCTTTGAATTAACGACCCTACTGAGAAGTGCAGAAGATAACCACTCTCCATCTTCACAAGAAAGCTTAGAAACTCAGATCAATCAAAAGCTTGGCAAACTGATTCTACTTCAAGAAGCTTACCCTGAACTTAAAGCCAATCAATCATTTTTGGAACTGATGCAGGCGCTTGCTGATACGGAAGACAAGCTCCAGTACGCCCGTCGCTACTACAACGGCAGTGTCAAAGTCTATAACACCAAACTGCAACAGGTCCCCGACAACCTTATTGCCAACCTATTTCGCTTCAAAGACGCCGAATTCTTTGAAGTGGCATCACCAGATATTCGTGCAGCCATTGAGGTCAAAACGAATGACTAAATTTATAGCTCTATTGCTCATTGCGGCTTCCACACTTTTAGCAAACAGCGTTCAAGCGAGAGAAGAAATTCGCCGCTTCGATAGCGTGATTGATATTCACGAAGACTCCACACTCACTGTCACCGAAACAATCACAGTCAAAGCAGAAGGCATAAACATACGCCGAGGCATATACCGTGAGTTCCCAACGAATTATCAAGATAAGTTTGGTAATAACTATCAAGCAGATTTTGATATTGAATCGGTGACGCAAGATGGCAAACCGGTTGACTGGACCACCAAAGACTTGAGAAACGGCGTAAGGCTCTACATTGGCGATGCAGATAAGTATCTTCAATCAGGAGTATATACCTACCGCATCAAGTACAACACCAACAATCAGTTAGGCTTTTATGAAGATGTCGACCAACTCTACTGGAATGTCACCGGTAATGACTGGAAGTTTAGAATACTCGACGCATCCGTTTCCGTAAACTTCCCTGCAGAGATCCCAAAAGAAACCATCAAGCAGCAAGCTTTCACAGGCTATTACGGCAGTAACGATAGCCACGTTGAACTGACATCCTTGACCAATACCGGTATCACTATAGAAACAACTAAAGCTTTACTGCCTAGCCAGGGCTTTACGATCCAGTTAGGGCTACCCAAAGGATATATTTCAGCACCAAGTGGATTCGATCAGTTTCTTAGAGTAATGTCACAAAACAGACACCTGCTAATATTCTTTATCGGTATATTCATTACCTTCGCATATTATTACTACGTTTGGTCAAAGCACGGTCGTGATCCAAAGCCCGGCGTCATCATTCCGCTTTACGATCCACCGAAGAAAGAATCTCCAGCAGCAATGCGCTACATTCTTAACAGTGGCTATGACTCCAAAACCTTTACAACGGGCTTATTATCTCTTGCCGTTAAAGGCTACATTACAATCCAAGAGTTAGACGACGACAACTATGTCATCAAAAGACATAAAAAGAATTCGTTCGTGAAGTTTTCAGCTGGGGAGTCCAGTCTAGAGAAAGCTTTATTTAGCGAAAGCGACGAAGTAAGCACAAAGTCGTCTAGCGATAAAGCTGCGTTTAGAGCTGCAATGGTAGCCCACAAAAAATCATTAGCTTCAGATTACAAATCAACTTACTTCAAAATTAACGGGCAGTATATAGCGTGGGGCTTAGTTTTATCCGCAGTCACGATTTTGCTCGGCATAAATCTAAAACACCCTTTCGCCTCAATCGCAATATCGTTTATTGTGGCGGGTGGAGTCCTCATGCTGATGAATATCGTCTTTGGGATATTACTCAAAGCACCAACAGCTATCGGTCGGCAGTTCATGGATAAAGCCGAAGGCCTAAAACATTACTTAACTATTGCAGAAACAGACGCACTAAGGAGCCGATACCCTCTTGATAAAACGCCACAATCGTTTGAGCGTTACCTGCCCTACGCCTTCGCGCTTGATATCGAAAAAACATGGGGCGACATGTTCAATCATGTGCTATCACCGCAATTACAATCAGAAGATAAACAAGACGTCAGCATGAGCATGATCCCAGCATGGTACCTAGCGTCATCGTCAACAGGGTTAAGCTTTGGAAATCTAACTAACAGCCTGTCAGATAGTTTTTCTACCACGGTTTCATCTGCAGCAGCCCCTTCCGGCTCAAACTCGAGTAGCGGATTCTCTGGCGGTGGCGGCTTCTCTGGTGGCGGTGGAGGCGGCGGCGGAGGTGGCGGCTGGTAAAGGCTAACATTACACTAAAAATACTTACTGGAATAAAAAGATGGAAAATCAAAACAAATATAAAACAGGCTTGAAACGATTTTTTGCTGCATGGGCAGACGGCTTTATAATGGGGCTTCTAACCATATGGTTTGAGTCACAATTATTTTCTCCTAGTGGTGAAAATCAAATTCTTTTCTTCTCAATCATAGTAGCAACCCCAATACTCTACTCCATCCTTATGCATGGTTTTCTAGGGTGGACTCTAGGAAAAAAATTACTTCGTATAAAAGTAGTAAGAAATTCGGATGAAAAGAGTATTAATATGCTACAAGCAACTCTAAGAGACATTGTACCTTTGTTGCTCGTAATGTTCTGCATTTACAGTTTTGCAAGTATTTATACAGCTGGCGACACAAGTACTTTTGTTAGATACGAGTCACTCTTTAACATGATTAATTACATGTATGGTCTATGGCTGTTACTTGAAATAATAACTATGCTTTTCAATAAAAAAAGAAGAGCATTTCATGACTTTATGGCTAACACTGTGGTCATTGATACTAACTTGCGGAAACCTGCTGAAGAGATAGAAGTTACCGCAAGCATGAGACCTCAAATGCCAAAAAATTAAGCACCGAGGATGCGTTACATTTCTCTTATATAAAGTCAAAAAAAGCAGCCGAAGCTGCTTTTTTATATGATTTCGATATCTATTAGAAATCGAAACGAGCTTCTAGAGCGTAGATATTTACATCGCTCTCAAACTTACCTTCTAAACCAATAGAGAAAGTATCAGTAAAGAAATAACGGCCTTCTAGGTTTAAGAATGTTAGTGAGTCATCAAAATCCATGTGTTGAACCGATGCACCCCATTCGAAGTTATCCGTCGCCATTCCGCGGAAACCTAGTACAGCGTTAGCAGCACTGTCGTCTTCCGAAGATGAAAACCCACCAAAGTTAGCTTCGACATCCGATCGTGCGTAACCAAGTTCAGCAATAAAGTCTGTATTAGCTGATACTGCAGTATTAAAACCTAGGTTTACTGTTGTCAAGTCCATATCTAGATCGATACCTGATTCTTCCCCGCTTTGCTTGGTTGCATCAAGCTTTAAGTACCAGTTCTTGGCTAGATCAAAAGACAAGCCACCGCTGATACCATCTAAATCCACGTCAGAACCACCGTCTACGTCAAATGTAGACTGAGCCCAACCGATACTTGCGTTGTTATAAGATACATCTTTCGCTGCTACGCTGCCCGCAAATGTTGCTGCAACTACAGCTGTAATTAGCTTAAACTTCATATTATTTTCTCCATTAATAAACTGAACAATTCAGTGAGTGCCATTATGGTGAATTTACATGAATGAAAACTGAATAGAAAGCATTGATTTATGTTTTTGGCAATGTAACGCCACGCTGTCCTTGGTACTTTCCACCGCGATCTTTATAAGACGTTTCGCATACTTCGTCTGACTCGTAGAACAGCATCTGCGCGACGCCTTCATTAGCATAAATTTTTGCTGGTAACGGCGTTGTATTCGAGAACTCAAGCGTGACGTGCCCTTCCCACTCAGGCTCTAGCGGTGTGACGTTAACGATAATGCCACAGCGAGCATAAGTAGATTTACCTAAACATACCGTCAGAACACTACGCGGAATACGGAAGTACTCAACAGTACTCGCTAGTGCGAATGAATTTGGTGGAATAATGCAGACATCACTTTTAACATCGACAAAGCTATTCTCATCAAAGTTCTTTGGATCAACTACGCTTGAATGGACGTTGGTGAAAATCTTAAAATGATCCGAGCAACGAACGTCGTAACCATAGCTCGATGTGCCATAAGACACGATCTTTTGATCGTTAACGTGACGAACCTGACCCGGCTCATACGGCTCAATCATCCCCTCATTCTCCGCCATGCGACGGATCCACTTATCTGATTTTATGCTCATAATTTATCTACTCTATTTTTAGTCTTTATTCTTTACTGTCATTAAAAATGTGAATTTTTGCTCTAGAACGAGAAAGCGACGCACACAGAGCAGGAAGTGTATGTGAAATACATGACTGCTCGAGTACGTGAAGCTGACAAAGTTATAGCGCAAAAAGGCCATTTTCTATGTATTTTCTATCGAAATCGACGGAAAGCTCGCCTTAAAATCCTTCGCCTCTAACGACAACTTAGCAGCCATACGTTGTGCGATATCAACATAACGCCGAGTAACGTCTGACTCAGGCTCTTTAACCACTGTCGGCTCACCAGCATCCGTCTGTTCACGAATGTTAAGTGATAGCGGTAAGCTACCCAGTAATTCTACGCCAATTTCTTGTGCTAGGACCTCGCCACCACCCTGTCCAAAAATATGCTCTTCGTGGCCACAGTTTGAACAGGTATGCATGGCCATATTTTCTACCACACCCAGCACCGGAACGGAAACCTTATTAAACATGGTTACAGCTTTTCGCGCATCAGCCAGAGCAATATCTTGTGGTGTGGTTACGACCACCGCAGCGGTCACTGGTATTTTCTGCGCCATAGTGAGCTGAATATCACCAGTACCCGGCGGTAAATCAACGATTAAGTAGTCCAGATCCTGCCACTGAGTATCGTTAATGAGCTGCTGCAAGGCTCCACTCGCCATGGGGCCACGCCATACCATCGCTTGCTCAGGCTTGACCAAGTAACCGATGGACATCGACTGAAGCCCATGGCTCTCAATCGGTAGTATCGATTTCTTATCAATGGTTTCTGGATTTTTACCCTGCATGCCCAACATAATCGGCATACTCGGTCCGTAAATATCAGCATCTAAAATACCGACATTTGCGCCTAACGCCTTCAAGCCTAGCGCTAAATTGACCGATGTAGTCGATTTACCCACACCACCCTTGCCAGATGCCACAGCAATGATGTTCTTAACATTTGGCATCGCTTGGACTTTTGCCGGATGAACGTGCGCATCCACACGCCAGCTGATGTCGAGTTCAAAGTTAACAGTAGGTTCTTTATTCGATAAAAACTCGCCCAACTCTTCTTTTAAACGACTTTGGTACTCTCCTAAAGGAAAGCCAAGCTTTAATGAAATGTGGACTATATCGCCCTTAATCTCTATATTTTTCAGAACTTTAGCGTCGACCAAGTCCTCTTTGAGGAATGGGTCACGGTACTCAGAAAGGTATTCGCGGATTTGCTCTTCAGTTACCATAAAGTCGTAGCATTTGGAATTTTGAATAATTGAGTCAAAGTCTAAGTCTTTTGGGGCATAAAACCAAGGATAAAAGGCCAATTAGTTAATGAAAAAGTGACCTAAAACAAGTAAGATTCACCGCTATAACTGTAACTTACAACTGAATTCGACGAAGTATTGTTCATGACTGCTGAAAACCAACAGAAGCAACGAAAAATTTTAGTCACAAGCGCCCTGCCTTACGCTAATGGCGATATCCATATCGGGCACTTACTTGAATACGTACAAACCGACATTTGGGTACGTTTTCAAAAGTCTCGTGGTCACCAGTGTATCTATGTTTGCGCTGATGATACCCACGGCACTCCAGTCATGCTTCGTGCCCAAAAAGAAGGCAAAACGCCTGAAGAATTCATTCAAGAAAGCCATGCCGCTCACGAAAAAGACTTCGCTGACGCGCTGGTCGGTTTTGATAACTACTACACAACTCACAGCGAAGAGTCGAAAGAGCTGACTCAAGATATCTACCTTAAGCTAAAAGAAAAAGGTCATATCAGCTCAAAAACGATTAATCAGCTGTACGATCCAGAAAAAAACATGTTCTTGCCGGATCGCTTCGTTCAAGGGACTTGTCCTAAGTGCGATGCAGACGATCAATACGGTGATAACTGTGATAATTGTGGCGCCACCTATACGCCAGCTGAGCTTAAAAACCCGAAGTCAGCGGTTTCTGGCGCAACACCGATCACCAAAGAGTCTGAGCACTTTTTCTTTGACCTCAAAGAATTCGAAGCCTTTCTACGCGAGTGGTTAAGCACTGGTACACGCGAAGGCGTGCCGCACGTTCAAGCCGAAGTGCAGAACAAAATGAACGAATGGCTAGACGATCTTCGTAAGTGGGACATATCCCGCGACGCCCCTTACTTCGGCTGGGAAATCCCTGGCGAAGAAGGCAAGTATTTCTACGTGTGGCTGGATGCACCAATTGGTTACATGGCGAGCTTCAAAAATCTTTGCAGCAAGCGTGATGACCTCAATTTTGATGACTTCTGGGGCAAAGATAGCGATGCCGAGGTTTACCACTTTATCGGCAAAGACATTATTTATTTCCACACCCTATTCTGGCCTTCGGTCTTGAATGGCGCCGGATACCGCACGCCAAGCGCAGTTTGGGCGCACGGTTTTGTCACGGTTAACGGCAACAAAATGTCCAAATCAAAAGGCACCTTCATCAAAGCCAGAACCTACTTAGAGCATTTCCGCCCCGAGTTCCTGCGTTATTATTATGCCGCTAAGTTATCGAGCCGCATTGATGACTTCGACTTAAATCTTGAAGACTTCGTGCAGCGCGTTAATTCAGACTTGGTCGGTAAGCTGGTTAATATCGCGAGTCGTTGCGCAGGCTTTATTACCAAGCAGTTCGATGGCACCTTAAGCAACGACATCATTGAGCCTGAGTTATTAAGCGAATTTACTGGCGCATCGGAAGAGCTCGCACAGCATTACGAAAACCGTGAGTTTGGCCGCGCCATAAAACACATCATGACATTAGCCGATAAAGCTAATGCCTACATCGCCAATGAAGAGCCATGGAAGCTGGCGAAGAACGACGATACCAAAGAACGTGCGCATCAAGTGTGCAGTCTAGGCATCAACATGTTTAAAGTATTAGCGACTTATTTAGCGCCAGTTTTGCCAGAATTAGCAGGCAAAGTACAAGACTTCTTGAAAGTAGATAGCCTTGATTGGGCAAGCGCGCAAGATGTCCTTACTGGCCACGAAATCAATAAATTCAAACCAATGATGCAGCGCATTGATATGAAGCAGGTTGAAGCCATGATTGAAGATTCTAAAGAAGATTTACAAGAAGAAGCCCAACTTGATAAAAACCAAGCCGACGAGCCTCAGCTGGACGACCCAATCAAGGACGAAATTGAATTCGGTGACTTTGATAAGATTGACTTAAGAATTGCCAAAATCGCCAAAGCGGAGCATGTCGAAGGCGCTGATAAACTATTAAAACTTCAGTTAGACTTAGGCAAAGGCGTTACCAAGCAAGTTTTCGCGGGTATTAAATCTGCTTATAATCCTGAAGATTTAGAAGGCAAGCTAACCGTGATGGTGGCGAACCTAGCACCTCGTAAAATGCGCTTTGGCATGTCAGAAGGCATGGTCTTAGCCGCAGGTCCGGGCGGTAAAGATTTATGGATAATGAACCCAGACGACGGTGCGCAACCAGGTATGCGCGTCAAGTAACGTCCTTAACAATAGAAGCCTTTGCGAGAACAGTAAAAGAGAATAGCCATGATTAACGACTCTACTCAACCAATGCAGCTAGAAGCTGAAACCGTTATCACCACGTTTGAGAACTACGGTATGGCTTGGGGACTGTATATTGGATTAACACTGTTGCTCGCGGGCTTGGTTTGGTTTGCATTCCGCAAACAGCACTTTCTTCTGAAATGGTTTTTCGCCTCTGTGATTCTGGCTGGAGCCCTATGTTTCGGCCACCCAGCTGACAATGTCGAAACCTACTCCCCCCTGATTCTCAATACCATGGTGGAGTTATTTGACGGCAATACTGAGCAATTCATGACTGACATCAAGTTTATTGTATTGGTGTGGGGAGTTTTGTTTATTGTTGGTGTCGGTGCTTGGTTACTGGTTCGTTTCTTACGTAAAGATAAAAGCAACTCTGATAAAACGAATGGCTCGACACGAAAGAAAGAAAAACCTAAAAAAGAAAAAGCCTCAAAAGAAGTTCCTAATAAAGAAAAACCGATGGAGACCGAAGGGAATGCCCGTGGTGCGACTCCTGTAGAGCCAACCATCGGCGATGACCTTTAATGACTAATACCCTGCTGCTTCAGCATTAGGTCTTCTCGGATCAGCTGAACCATAAATATAATCTTCTACCTGTATCGACTGAGTAGCACCGATGGTGCTGCTACGCTTAACTTTGTACCCCATACCTTCGAGCAATTCGACAGTATCTTGGTTTAGCTCTCGCTCCACAAACAGCACGTCTGGTAGCCACTGGTGATGAAAGCGTGGCGTATGAGTCGCAGATGCAATGTTCATATCATGATCAATCACATTACTGATAATTTGCAGTACCGCCGTGATGATGCGGCTTCCGCCTGGGCTACCTGTCAGTAATTTCAATTTACCATCTTTGAACACCATCACAGGGGTCATTGAGCTGAGTGGCCGCTTATTCGGCTCGATGGCGTTTGCTTCACCACCAATTAGGCCGTAACCGTTTGGCGTACCAGGTTTTGCAGAAAAGTCATCCATCTCATTATTTAAAAGGATACCAGTACCCTCAGCAACCAGTCCGGTACCGAACGAATAATTTAAGGTGTAAGTGTTAGACACGGCATTACCCCACTGATCGACCACTGAGATTTGTGTAGTCTCAGGGCTTTCTGGCGCGGCTGGCACGCCCGGCTGAATATCGGTCGAGGGCGTCACTTTATCGAGACTGATTTTCTTGGCAATTTTGCTGCCGTACTCTTTGCTAGTGAGCCAATCGACAGGAGCATTATAAAAATCACTATCACCTAAATGCTTACTTCGATCGGCATAGGCATACTTCATGCTTTCAGCAATCAAGTGGATCGTTTTAGCGGTATTCGACCCAAGCTGCGCTAATGGAAAATGCTCTAACACATTCAGCATTTGCACAATATGGACACCACCAGAGCTTGGTAACGGCATCGCAACAATATCATGGTCACGATAAGTCCCTCTGATCACGTCACGGATGCTCGGTTGATAATCCAGTAAATCTTGTTTAGTGATAATCCCGCCATGCTTTTCCATAGCCGCGACTAGCTTTTCTCCAACCTCACCTTGATAAAAAGCTTTCGCACCATGTTTCTGAATTTGTTTCAGCGACCAAGCTAAATCTTTCTGCACAAAGCGCTCACCGAGCTTGTAGTTGGATCCATCGTCTTTATAAAAAACTTGCTTTGTCGCTTGTGACTGGCTTAAGTGCGTGCGTCTTCTGTCTAATTTAGACGCTAGGTCCCAGTTCATGACAAAGCCGTCTTCGGCTAAACGAATCGCAGGCTCGACAAGATCTTTCCAAGGCAATTTTCCATACTTTTTATGCGCCAATTCAAATCCCGCCACAGTACCCGGAACACCGACTGATAAATAACTGAAGCGCGCTTTTTGTCGATCTACATTACCGTCGTTATCTAAATACATATCTTTGTGGGCTTTAGCTGGCGCTTTTTCACGATAATCAATGGCGACTGTTTCGCCGCTTTCGGCGTCATGGACTAACATAAAACCGCCACCACCGATATTACCGGCTACAGGCAACACCACCGCTAAGGCAAACCCAGAAGCAATGGTCGCGTCGACAGCGTTACCGCCTTTTTGCAAGATATCACGGCCAACTCTGCTCGCTAGATATTGACGAGTTACCACCATACCGTTTTCCGCTACGGTAGGATGATGACTACTTTTATAATCAATAATGCTGGGCAGGCTGTTATCTGCCACGGCCTGTGAGCTAAGAGCAACAAAAAGAGTGCTGGTTAGGGTTAGTAATAACTTCTTCATAAATAAATATAGGAATTCAGCGTTTGCATTAGTCTAACCAGCCACACTGCAAAATTCATCCTCATTATTAGCATTATGCTTATTCACTTTGCTAATAAGGAGCTGGCACACAGTTGCGGTTGTTTCAAGCGACGCTATCTAGCATAATATAAGGACTTTTGAGACCTACTTAGATTTTGCAAAAAGTCTAGCAAAAACAAGGCTTTTA
>Ga0208833_1000235_pt1 | contig 15590 bp, 9 predicted proteins | sample DeeseametaMP1788_FD_184181 | JGI IMG/M metagenome (GOLD analysis project Ga0208833, IMG submission 184181) | Marine microbial communities from the Deep Pacific Ocean - MP1788 (SPAdes) | ecosystem: Environmental > Aquatic > Marine > Oceanic | place: North Pacific Ocean | collected 2011-05-03 | reverse complement strand
TTCGTTCATTACAGGGTTGTAATAAGCATTAACCGTTTGTGGCGTCATAAACCATTCTGTGCGATCAATTGGTTGACCCAGCTTTTCGCGGTTTTTCTTCACTTGCATCAACGCGGCGCGAGTCATGTTGCCATAAAGGTCATCATCTTTAATCACTAAGTCAGAATAGTCTTTCCACTTATCAGGATAACCGATTTTTGGTGTGAACTTGCTGAGCTTATCAAGAGCTTGTTTCTTAGTATCTTCGCCCATCCACTCAAGCTCTTTGATACCTTGAGCGTAAGCACGACGTAGGTTTTCGACCAACTCAACCATGCGCTCTTTAGCTTCTGGCTTGAAGTGTTTTTTCACATAAATCTTACCAACAACTTCGCCTAGTGTGCCGTTAATGACGTTTACACCTCGTTTCCAACGCGGCTCTTGTTCTTCAACACCGCTCAGTACACCTTGATAGAAACGGAAGTTTTCTTGTTCGATTGCTGCGTTAAGGAAGTTTGCGCTGTTAGTAATCGCATGCCATTTAAAGTAAGTTTTCCAATCTTCAAGTGGCACTTCCTTAAACATATCGTTTAGCGCAGCAAAATAATCTGGCTGACCGATAATGACGTTTTCAATGTCGCCTAACATAGAGTTGTTATGCCAACGATCCCAGTCTAGGTTCGATAAGGTGTTTTGCAAATCCACAAAGCTCATTTTGTTATAACGAGCGACAGGATTACGTAACTTTTCTTTTGGCCAATGTTTCTGGGCGATTGAGGTTTCCAAGCCCATGACTGTTGCAGCTTTATCTTCGCCACCTTCAACACCTGCCAGTTCAAACATCTTAGCAATGTGCTCAACGTATTGGTCGCGAACTTTTTGACTCTTTTCATCTTCTTTTAGGTAAGAGTCACGGCTAGGAAGGCCTAAACCACTTTGATTCATCTGCGTGATGTAAGTGTCAGGCTGTTTGGCATCGACATAGACGTAAGTGCTAAATGGTGATGTTGATACCATTTGTGCGTACGCAAGGTACTCTGATAAGTCTGATAGATCCTTAATCGCATCAATACGATCAAGCTCAGGCTGTAACGGTGATGTACCTAATTCCTCAAGCTTATCAGTGTTCATGTAGCTTTCGAATAAGTCACCAACTTGTTGCTCTTCTGTGCCATCTTCAGCCTTAGTTTGAGCCGCTTCTTCGATGATAGCGCGAACATCTTTTTTTGCTTGTTCTGCTAACTTAGTAAAAGAACCGTAGTTTGATTTGTCCGCAGGGATTTCAAACTCTTTAAGCCACTTGCCGTTAACGTGGCGGAAGAGATCATCTTGAGGACGGACGGATTTATCAATGAACTTTGTTTCAATCCCCGAAATGACTTTCTTTTCAGACATTTGTTTATCTGACGCTTCAACCTTAGCTTGCTCACTGGTTTGTGCTTTTGCGGTTTCAGTCGCTTGCTCTTTCTGAGGGTTCTCAGAGTTACAAGCGGCTAAAACTGCTAAGCACACTGAGCTTATAATCAGTTTTTTCATAGTGACACCCGTTTTGTTTTTGAAATAAGAATTTGTGCTAGCCCAACATACTACCAGAATTAAAAGGGAGTGGAAGTGACGGGAATGGACTAATCGTTACAGAATATGTCTAAAAGTAAGAGTCAATTAAGGGGAGGACAGGGCGCGTCTATGCACGCCCTTAGAATGCAATTGAGGAGAAGTCAGTTACCCTAAATCTGGCTGTAGGGTAAGAATCTTATCCAGCATCTCGCCTTCAACGGCGACTTTCTGATTCGAACGATAGTCAATCATCACAATTTTACAGTGACCCAAGGTGGTGACTGTATTTTGCTTTTCACTGAATGCCTGGTACTCCATGACAAAACCAAACTCATTGATTTCACTGATTTTTGTGCCGACGTGTAAAGTATCAGGATAAGTGACTGGGCGACGGTAACGACAATAGATATCACCCAAAATTGGGCCAACCGGAGAGGTTTTAATATTTGCTTCCATCCCCATCGCTTCCATATAGGCGATACGGGCGCTTTCAAAATAGCGAATATAACTGACATTGTTAACGTGTTGGAAGGCGTCCATTTCTCCCCATGCAACGCGGATAGGCAGGATCACTGGGAAGTCTTGTTTAAATTGCTCAAGTGTTTCTGCGGGATTTGCTTTCATCATCATTGTTTAAGATGTTAGTTAACTCATCCGACCATCTTAACAAGGATTGAATCTGAGGCGAATAGTTTTCTTCTATGACGTGTTTGCTGAGCGTTTTATAGAAGGGAAGTGCTTTTAGAAGGTGGGGCCTTGCTTTTACAGATAGCTGACGCCTATGGATAGGGACGATCTCAGAAGAGCGCTCTCCTGAGATCATGATCTTACCCAATATTGACGAACTGGATACTGTTTGTATCAGAACCTTCTTCTTCATGTTCCTCTTCTTGTAGCGGCGTAAAGTCCGGTGTGTCGAATAAGGTATCGCCACCAGCTTTGTGACTCAGTACGTCTTGGGTGAGTCCTTGGAAGTCATACAGTTTAGTATCTGCCAGATGTGATGGTGCGACATTGCTCATGGCTTTAAAGATTGTTTCAATACGACCAGGGTACTTACGATCCCAGTCTTGAAGCATCATTTTGATGTTCTGGCGCTGCAAGTTTTCTTGTGAACCACATAAATTACATGGAATGATCGGGTACTGTCTGGCTTGTGCAAACTTCGCAATATCTTTTTCTTTACAGTAAGCTAGCGGGCGTATCACGATATGCTTACCGTCATCACTTTTTAGCTTTGGTGGCATAGACTTCATCGAGCCGCCAAAAAACATGTTGAGGAATAAGGTCTCGATCATGTCATCGCGATGGTGACCTAGAGCAATCTTGGTAATACCGTTACGCTCTGCCCAGCCATAAATGACGCCTCGACGTAAGCGTGAGCAAAGCCCGCAAGTGGTTTTGCCTTCTGGAATAACACGTTTTACGACGCTGTATGTATCTTCTTCGATAATCTCAAAGGGAATATCGAGCGTGGCCAGGTAGTTTGGAAGAACCTCTTCAGGGAATCCCGGTTGCTTCTGATCAAGGTTGACGGCGATTAAATCAAAGTTGACTGGGGCACTTTTTTGTAAGTTCATCAAGATATCGAGCAATGTGTACGAATCTTTACCGCCAGATAGGCAGACCATGATCTTATCGCCTTCTTCAATCATCGAGAAATCCATGATCGCTTTACCGACGTTTCGACGAAGACGTTTTTGCAGTTTGTTAAATTCTAAAGTCTTGCGTTTATCTTGCATGAGTGTTGCCAGAACATAGAGGCTAAATAGTGGGCGCGAATTATAGCGAAAACAAAACTAACTGTATATTTATTCACCATATTTTCACGTCTTAATATATAAAATGTTTACAATATTTGTATTGTATTGCTATAAAATATCCTTAGAATATCTATTGTAAAGTGTTTTTAGATTAAAAATATTAATGCAAATATGCATCTTTTAAGGCAAATACGCATTGAAAATAGATGTTTAGAAATTGATTTCACTAAAATGTGATTAGTATACGTAATGTTATAATTTGCCGGAGGGGTAATGGTCGTAAGCAAGGCGGTATATAAAGGGTTTATACTTCTTATGTTGTTGTTGACCTGCGTAAGCGTAGAGTCGGCTACAGTTGAATTTCAGGTCAATTGGCCAGAGTGGTCACAAGAAAACCGAATTGAGTTTTATAATACTACTGTTGATGCGGCTGATAGAGATGGAGACCTGGATACAACAGAGATTATTAACAGCAATTTAGTGACAACGCGTTACGGTGGAGAAAATGCTATTTGTGTGCCGGGTTTTTGTACCTTGCCTGCAGTGGCGAACACGTCTTTTTCACAGAACTATACCTTTAATAATGTCCCTTCTGGTAACTACCGAATCGTCATGTACGATGATTTCGGTGATGGCTGGAACGGAGGTGGCACCCTAACGGTGTTAGTAAATGGTACTAATATCGGCACTGTCACAACGACAACCTCAGTAACCTCTACCAATGTTTTTACCATTAGCGACACGCCTACGGGTACGACGGCCCAAACCTGCTCTGATGCAAACTTGACTAATGCATGGTCAAATTTAGGCGCCTCACCACAGGCAACTGCAGGCGCTATACCTGTCAGCATTAGTACCACCGATACAGGCCCTGCTGGTTGGGTATTTAGCTCAGACACCATGAATACGATCAACGCTTGGAGCTCAGCTGCGGTTCAAGGCCGTACTTCACTAGGTGTGCTGTTCGAATGGGACCCAACACCAGGAGCGAATGGTTTCGAACCAGTTTACCAAGCGACCAATTCAGATGGCGTGGTTAATGACAATGATCCCGGTGGCGAAGGCACTATGGATATCAGCTTTGGTGGACGAACGGTAAATAATGCCATCGTTCATATCGATCGGGTTGGTGGTATTGGAGCCGGTGTTGCAAATTCATCGCGATGGGGAGTTAATACCGCTGGAGTAACTCTTGGCAGGCTAGCCGGGGTTGGTCATTTTGCGACGTATACGAATAATACGTTCCAGCGTGACATGCTGGTGGTATCAGCGAATACTGAGTCATCAACTGACACGGCCACAGGAACCGCTGCTGGGTCAGTGGTTTATCAAGGTGAATACTCCACCTTGAGTTTAGGTCTAGACGGTATTGGTTTAGAAGGAGCGGGCGGTGACGGTATGGAAATGGTGGTTTGTGTCCCACAAGCAGACCTTTCGCTAACAAAAACTGTTGACAATAGTAATCCGAATGTTGGTGAAAATGTCACCTATACTTTGACGGTTACCAATAATGGTCCTGATGACACAAACGATATCCAAGTTCGCGACATACTTCCTGCTGAACTGGACTTTGTATCGGCAACTGAAAGCCAAGGAAGTTTTGCTTCAGGATCGGGTATTTGGACTGTAGGTACTCTTGCCAATGGCGCCTCTGCGACATTAGATATTGTGGTTAGCCCGAATACAGCTGGTGTTATTACCAATGAAGCTGAAATTATAAATGCGGATCGTATCGACCCTGATTCAGAGTTCAGAAGTGGTTTAGCAACTGACGATCTTGCCGATGGTATTGCGGATGATGATGAGGCGTCGGTTGATATTAATGCTGGGGTAGTTGATGTTTCAGTCACTAAAACATCCAGCAACGATTTTATCCCTGGTGGAACGGATACATATACGATTATTGTAAGCAATGCAGGCCCTAGCGATGCGATTGGTTTGTTGGTTAGTGATAACCTGCCATCGGGTGTGACTTTGAGCGGTAGCTGGTCTTGTACGCCGTCTGCGGCTGGTTCGAGTTGTAATAGCGCTAGTGGAGGTACTGCTGGCGGAACCAGTGTCAGCGTTACCGTCAATGTGGCTGCAGGAGAGCAAGTAACTATTACCGTTCCTGTCGAATACAGTGCTGATCCAACCGATTACTAGATGGAGAGAATGATGGTAAAAATCATAAGTGCTTTCATAGCGTTGACACTGGGAGCCAGCCTTCAAAGCGCCCAGTTACGAACTGTTGAGCTAGAAAAACAGCCGACAAAGTTAGTTCTAATTAATAGCTCAAGTTTAGAGACTGCTGGTAAAGGCCTCAAGATAAAGAGCCAAATACAAAAAGAACTTGGTGTTAAGCTTAAGCTAGATAATACCTTGAGCAGCAAAAAAGCAAAGCGTTACGTTGCTGATAGAGCAATAACGCCACAAGAACAAACTCGTTTAGAGAAATTGTTTAACGCCGGAGATAAGAAAGCTGTGATATTCGTAGTCAGTGGCCCAGTTGGTCAGAATAAATTAGATACTTCTGTGCAGGACAAGAAAAGAAATAATAGAAATAGTAAGTCCTTAAGGTAATCCGCGGTCATAGTAAGATTTGTGTTTTTTTTAGAAAGCTTTAGAGTTTAGCTCCTAGTAAGACGATAAACGAGCTTCATGCTGAAGTTTCCAAGTAGAGTCGTAAATAATTAGACAGTAATGGTTTGAGCATAAAGGCACTTTCTCAGGTGCCTTTTTTATTTTAAAACAAGAATTTACACCCGAGTGGATTTTGGTTAAGTTTAGAGCAGGGATTATAAACATAACCGTATATGCTCAATATCATTTGGCTCTTCTTCTTCGTCATCGCTTTCGCATTATCATTATTTGATTGGTTGTTTGCTGGTAATCAGGCAGCATTTCCTGACCTTGTAAAATCATTATTTGATATGGCGAAACTTAGTGTCACTATTTCAATAGGCCTAATTGGAGTCTTAGCGTTTTGGTTAGGTTTATTAAAAATTGCTGAGCAGAGTGGCTTGGTTAATAAGCTGGCTAGACTGTTAGCACCATTGTTTAGAAAGCTGATGCCAGAAGTCCCGGATGGCCATCCTGCTCTAGGAAGTATCAGCATGAATATGGCTGCTAATATGTTGGGGTTGGACAATGCTGCGACCCCGATGGGTATACGTGCCATGGAGCAATTGCAGGAGCTAAATCCGCTTAAACAAACGGCGTCTAATGCTCAGATTTTATTCTTAGTGCTCAACACGTCGGCAGTGACGGTTATTCCAATTACCGTCATGCTTTATCGTGCCCAGATGGGGGCGGCGGATCCCGCAGCTATATTTTTACCGATACTGTTAGCAACCAGCGCCTCGACATTTGTGGGTTTGTTGGCAGTATCTCTTGTACAGAAGCTATCGATTTTCAATCGTGTCATTGGCTTATATTTCTTAATTTTTGCATCCTTGATTGGAGGGCTGGTTTGGGCATTACTGTCGCTGCCCGCAGATCAAATGTCGGCTATGAGCTCTGCTTTAGGGAACTTTCTTCTGATGTCTGCGATTGTGTTGATTCTTCTGCATGGATGGAGGCACAAAATACCAGTATACGAAGAGTTTGTTGAAGGCGCAAAAGATGGCTTTAAAGTAGCTGTGACGATTATTCCTTACTTGGTAGCAATGCTTACTGCTATCGGCGCTTTGAGAGCCTCAGGCGCCTTAGATGCCTTTGCATCAGGACTTAGTTGGCTGCTTGGCTCTTTAGGGTTTGACACAAGATTTGTGGAAGCTATCCCAACAGCGCTGATGAAACCGTTTAGTGGTAGCGGCGCTAGAGCCATGATGTTGGAAACGATGGATGCTCAGGGCGTAGACTCTCTTGCTGGTTATATGGTTGCGACCATTCAAGGTAGTACAGAAACCACATTTTACGTCTTAACCGTGTATTTTGGTGCAGTAGGGATTAAGCGCATACGTCATGCTTTATCGTGTGGCTTATTAGCAGACTTGGCAGGTATAACCGCGGCAATTTTGTTGAGTTACTGGTTTTTTGCATAGGGTTGATTTGGCCAACGGAGTTGCATTCTAGCGCCCCCTAATTGGTTTGACTGTGAAATAATAAACTCACCTTCATGCCAGATAGCAACTTTGCGCACAATGTAGAGACCTAAGCCAAACCCCTTATGGTTTTGCTCTTTAATGTTTTCACGGCTGAAGGGTTGCATTAATGCTTCGCCTTTATCGCCGACGCCGGGCCCGTCATCTTCAACGGATAACACACACACATTGTCATGTAATTTAAATTCAAGACTGATGGCTTCTTTCGAAAAGCGGAGTGCGTTAGTCAGTAAGTTCTGAATGGCTATAGACAGCGATTGTGTATCAAAGTAGACCTTGACGTCATCACTGTGACAATGAATTGTTATGTTCTGCTCATAAATTGAAAACTTCTCGTGAATATCCTGCAAAAAATTTTTCATGGAATATAGTGCACGATGTATGTTGTCAGTTTCATTTTCTACTTTCGCAAAAGAAAGGTAATCATTAACCAGCGATTCAATTTCTGCGATATCATTTTGCATACGTTGTTTTTGCGATGATTTTATATTGGCAGAAATGATTTCAAGCATAAACTTCATCCGCGCTAGAGGCGTTCTAATTTCATGAGATATGGTGCGAGAGAGGTCTTTATTCATCTGAATAAAATTGAGAATTTTATTCGACATAGCGTAAAACGAGTTCGCCAAGGGGTAAATGTTGGATGACTCTTTAATCGATCTTTTCATCGGTTGTGGCTTACGCCCAAACTCTGCTGCATCTTGTTGGAGCCTTTGGAGATCTCTGAAAATAGGGCGCATCAATAGTAGCAATAAGCACGCCAAACTGCTGTAAAATAACGGTATGATATAAGGAGCTATATTCGAGTCTTTTGTGATTTCTTTGAAAGGGCCAAATTGGGTTAAAGCATTAGCGTCAGGCTCTCTTTTATAATAGTAAGTCTCACCGACATCGTTGGTTATGGCGATAACCTGGCCTTCATCAAGCATTGCCTGAACGTCCTCTGGCAAGGCTAGGGCATTAACATCAATAGTATGAAATAAAGGCAGGTCGGGACTGGTGCTAGAGTCACTGTTGGTGGCATTGTACCCTTGGAAAAAAAAGTCGATATCAACCTGATAGTTTTTTTCGGGCTCTTGTACAGCATGGTATATCTGATTGAAGGACCATACTAATAGCGCAGCAGCTAAAACAATCAGAGCGTAAAAACGAAAAAATTGAAACTTCATGGGCTAGTCACCTGTCTTGGTGTAGGTGAATAAATAGCCTTTTCCCCAAACCGTTCTGATGATTAAGCCTGGAATATCAAGACTTTCAAGTTTGCTTCGTAGTCTGCTGGTCCGTGCATCAATGGTTCTATCTAGTCCATTGTATTCACGGCCGATAATAGTTTGGAATAAAAACTCACGTGAAAGCAGTTTGCCTTGGTTTTGTGCGAAAATCCAAAGAAGTTCAAAGTCCTGACTGGTGAGATCGAGTAGCTCATGGTCCAGTGTTGTGGTCTTATTCTTTTTATCAAGAACCAAGTCTGAAATGATGATTTTGTCTTGAGAAACATGGGCCTGTGCTTTGCGTAGATTGGCCCTAATTCTGGCGAGTAAAACGTTAGGTTCAACAGGCTTGACGATGTAATCTATAGCACCAAGCTCTAATCCTCTAATTTGATCTTCGGCATCGCTTAATGCGGTTAAGAAAATTATAGGGCAGAGAAAATGCTCCTCTAACATCTCTTTTAAGTTAAAGCCGTCAATATCCGGCAACATAACATCACATAAAATTAAATCGAAGCTATGTTGCTCAGATATGCCTTCGATATCGAGTCCTTTAGCAATATGAGTCAGTTGATAACCTTGCGAGCTTAAATATTCCTGTATTAATTCCGCTAATGGCAAATCGTCTTCGATCAGCAGAATATTGCAGTCAATAATTTCGCTCATAGAATACCTATGCCGTAATGGCGACGGGAGCGTTTTTTTACCGGCTGGAAAACGTTTAAAGAAAAAGTGCTGGTCGCAAGGACGTCATTATTTCCGCTATCACGAGCAAGTAATTTTATGCTTGAGTTGACCTTCACGCTTACTTCTAAACTGACTTCTTTAACTTTACCATCACACCACAGTGGCTCTTCATTCTTTGTATTATAGATACAGATGTCGTGAAATTGCTTGCTTGTATAGAGTATCAGGAGTTTTTGTTGGCAAATATCGCCTTTTTCTTTAATAACACAGACCGATGGGGTTATGGTCAGCTTGGCTTCTTGATCGGTATTGTCTTGGGCTTTGTTCTGCCAAGGGTTATCTTGATGTGCATAGACATCGTTGATCCCCTGAAGGGCATAGAGAGAAATAAAAAGTGAAGTCAGCCCCAGTTTTATCATAGTAAATTAGAACGTATATTTAACCCCAAGAAAGTAAGTATCAGTATGATTCTTGTCAATAATCATGCTGTCTGTGATCTCATCCGACAAAAGGGTTCGCTTAAAGAGTAATTGCCAAGCCCAGTTGTTATTTAAAGTATACTCAGAATTCATGGAAAAAGAGTAATTATTTCCAGCTGAGTCAGGCTGATAAGTAAAAAATCGATTAACGCCTTCGTCTATGGTCGTGCCATAGTAGTAATTTAGCAACTTTTTGCTTTTGTGATTAGCGCCAGCGCTAAGGTAAAGTGACCAATTATCTGCCAGCAAAAAGCTTTTTGATACGACTAGATCGACCTCATAGCCATTATGCACATCGGTGACATCATGGTAATAACCAGCTCTAAAATTTACTCCTGCAAGTTCATAGTTCGTAGCAAAGCCAGCTAGGTATGAAATGTCACGATCGACGTTTGGCGGTGGCGGTAGTCGAGGGTTACGCAAAGGCGGCTGAATACCCATTGCTGAAAAAACACCAAAATCTTCAAGCTTTATATAAATACCATCTTCATTGAGTCTACCGACAAGGTCTATATAAAAGTTTTGGTCTTCATACAGGCTGTAACCCATCGTTGTATTTTCTAAGAAGAAATTCTCACCATAGTAGCTAACTCTAGGAAGTATATAGAGATCATAGTCATCGACATTGGCAATGATACTTTCTACTTGCCCATAGCCCAAACTCAGCGAAATATTCCATTCCCCAACCTCTGGTTGCTCTGGTTTATTAGGGTTTTCTTCCGGATGTTCAACAACATCAGGATTTTTGTCCATAGCTTCTATTGAAATTTCAGTTGGCTCAGCCGAAGCGACCCAAGCTGAGCAAAACAAAAGCAGCATGGCGGATAAATGTTTCATTCTTAATTAATACCCAGTTGAGGGGCGGAATTCACCTTAGTTTATAGTGAAATTAGTCTAGCAATGGCTTTTGCGCATGTCCAACCAGTAAAGGTTATTCGTACAAATTCGTACAAAGTTGGCAGAACTTATTGATTGCTCGTTATGTGTACAAATTCGTACAAATAATCGCTCCTGAATAACTTTATCTATGTGATATACCTTTGTTCGCTTAAAAAAAGTAATTAATATCTATAGGAGTCTAATCGTGAAAATTTTGACGATCGCTTCAGTTGTTGCAACTGCTCTTTATTCAGCAGGTATCGCAGCTTCTGTAAGTGGGATGGGGGATAACACCTATCAAATCAAGCCTATTAAAATCAGCCCAGAAGCTGCAAAAGCTAGGGTTGAAAGCAGTAGCCAACAAATGCAACCAAGTCACCTTCTAGAAGGTCTTGGCGCTAACATAAAGTTGTCACCGGCTGTTAAGTTTAAACCAGAAGATAATATTTCTGGGCGACACAACTACATTATTCAGTTAAAAGATGCTCCGGCAGCTATGTATACTGGCGATGCCAGTGGACAAGGCGCGACGAAACAGCTTTTTACTAACCAAAAACTGGGGCCAAGAGCTTCAAGTTTAAAGTCTAACCCTGCGGTGACTTCATACACCAACACACTAAAAAGCAAACAAAATGCTTTTGTGAGTAAAGCAAGTTCTGCTGGTGTCAGTTTGAATGTTAAACAACAGCATCAAATCGCTATTAATGCTGTTGTGGCTGAAATGACTCAAGAGGAAGCTAAACGACTGGCTAAGTTAAGCGAAGTTGCTTATATCTCTCGTGACGTCAAGCATGAGCTATTGATGGATGTTGCTCCAGAGCGAACCAATACACCAGCGGTTTGGGCAGATACCAGCATTGCTGGAAGCCCAGATGGTATCAAAGGCGAAGGTATGCTGATCGGTGTGATTGATACGGGTATCAACTCACAGCACCCTTCATTTGCAGCAACAGGTGATGATGGTTATACGGTTCAAAACCCTCTAGGCAGTGGAAATTACCTACACGACTGTGAAGCTGATGAATTTGCATATTTATGTAATGACAAATTAATCGGTGTTTGGTCAACGCCAAATATTACTCAAGCATTTAGCGATCCTAGTTTTGACGAGTCTCGTCCAGCTGTCGGTGAAGATTACCAAGGTCACGGCTCGCATACCGCGAGTATCGCTGCGGGTAATGTGTTGTATGACGTACCTTATAAAATTCCTGCTTTAGCGGTAACGCATGAAGGTATTGATACGGGCTATACAATTCCTAGAATTTCAGGTATAGCTCCTCATGCAAACGTGATTTCTTATCAAGTATGTTTCCCAGGTAACGCTGGCGATAAGTGGGCAGGCTGTCCAGCTAGCGGAACGCTTCAAGCGATTGAGCAGGCTATTTTAGACGGCGTAGATGTTATTAACTACTCGATTTCTGGTGGTTATGACTCACACAATGACCCTGTAGAATTAGCCTTCCTTTCTGCGCACGAAGCTGGCATAAACGTTGCAGCATCTGCGGGTAATGCTGGTGTTTATCAATCAGTTAATCACGTTTCTCCATGGCTGTTATCGGTCGCTTCAAGTCAGCACGGTCGTGCTTTCAATATTAAGACTAAACAACCATTAGAGAACTTGAGTTATAACGGTGCTTCAACACCATCGAGTACTCAGTCTGAAGTGTATGGTATTTTATCTGAGCCAGTCACTGGACCGATGGTATTAGCGGCTAACTATGGTGATAACTTCTGTTCTGCACCATTTGCGGCTGGAACTTTTGCCAGCGATGCTATCGTATTTTGTGAGCGCGGTGAAAATCCGCTAGTGGATAAGTCTGCAAACGTTGCGGCTGGTGGCGCTGCTGCTGCTGTGATTTACAATACAGCGGACTCTTCTCAGGATTTTTTCATCACGATTCCTCATAGCATTCCTACGGTACAGATGGATCGTTACGATGGTCCAGCGATGGTTAATTGGTTAAGTGATGCTGATGGACACTACGGCACCATTGCGGCAACTGAAACAACTTCAGTAACTACGGAGTCTCGTGTAGACGCGATGTCTTCCTTTAGTTCAAAAGGGCACTCTTATTTAGAGGAGTACCGAGAAGCAACCGCGCCGTCAATTACTGCTCCTGGTTCTGATATTTATTCGGCTTACTCTGAAGATCAGCCGTTTACACAATATTCAGCACCAACAGAGTTTAACGCGATCAGTGGCACGTCAATGTCAAGCCCACATATTGCTGGTGCATTGGCTTTGATTAAGCAAGCACGACCAGAGTGGACGCCATCAGAAGTGATGTCAGCGATTCAGTTAACAGCAAATGATCAAGTGGGTGATCGGTTCGGTCGTTTGGGAATGACAAATTATTGGTTCCATGGTTCGGGTATTGCGCAAGTTGATAAAGCCATTCACTCGGGCCTAATTATGGACGTTCCTGTTGAGCACTACACGACTGCTAACCCATACCAGGGTGGTAATTTAGGCGCACTTAACACGCCTAATATGGTCGACTCGGCTTGTTACCAGTCATGCAGCTGGGTACGCGAAGTGACGGCAACGGTTGACGGCACTTGGGATGTTTCAACAGAAAGCTCTGAGTACAGTGTTCAGCTTGAAGCTTCTCCAAGCACCTTCAGCCTGAAAGCAGGTGAAACTCAACGTATTATTATTACTGGCTCTTGGATTGACTCACAAAACTCTTATTCGTCACCACGAGGCTTAAGCGTTTTCGGGCAGGTTAACTTAACTCATGAAAACCCTTCCGTTCCTACGGCGAGTATGAATGTAGAGTTTGAGTTAGACAGTGGAACGCTTCCTGAGACGGTTGAGTATAATGTTTTCTCAGAAAACAGTAGTCACACTATTAATAACTTAGCCTTTGGTGTTGCTCCAGCGTTAACTGCCACGGCTTACCAGCCAGTACAAGCAAACGTCGAAGAGATTGAGCTTGAAGAGCGTGAATCTGGTCAAGGTAGTACCTTATTTGAGGTCGATCAGTCGTTGGATAAAGTTCATGTGACCTGGGTATCGGTTCCGGAAGGTGCAAAGCGTTTCATCGCAGAAGTTATCGAGAGTGGTGCTGCGATTAATCCTAACGAGCGTACTGATCCTCAAGGCAACGCTGGTATCTATTTAGGTATTGATGCAAACAAAGATGGTCAGATTGACTACGACAATGAAGCGATTTGTAAATCAGTGCTGAACTCTCCTGATTTTAAGGATTGGTGTAATATTCCAAATCCAGAAGCGGGGGATTACTGGGTCGTTTGGCAGGAACATAACTATAACAGCGGTGCATACTTAGGACATGAAAATGCAATCTTTAAGCACAAAGTTGCGACTGCAGTTGTTATGGACGATGTTGCCAATAACATTACCGTTGACGCGCCAGTAAGTAGCGATGATGAATCGTTCTCTAGTGTTTCGCTTAACCTGAATGCTGAAGGCTATGAAGAAGGTGAAAAGTACTACACAGCTGTTGAATTCGGTACTGATCCAAACAACCCTGGCAACATTGGGTTAATCGCAACTAACTTTGTACGTCAAAAAGACGGCATAAACATGGAAGCGAGCAAGTCTGGTGCGGTAGTTGGCGATATCATTGACTACACTGTGACGGTCAATGCAAACTCTAGCGGTGCTGATAGAAACTTTACATTGAGTTCTGAACTTCCTGAAGGACTCGAGTTAGTGTCAGGCAGCACTGAGTTGGAGGATAACCGTTTTGTAAACGCGGATGTAGTTGAAGAAGGTAATAGTTTCACTGTGTCAGGTGCTCAACCGGATAGCCGTGATCGCAACCGTGAATACTTAATTACCAACTCTTTGACTGATGCGACATGTCGTACACCAGTGGCTGATGGTGGTTATGTGAACTTGTATGAATATGGTATTACGCCACAGGAAAATGCTCCTAGCAGTAACCGTGAACCTGCATTACAAGTGACCTTAAACGAAATCTATCAAGATGAGCGTTCAGCATCAGGTGAGACGTATTCGCTATTTAACTACTACGAAGGTAATTTATTTAATAGTAGCAGTCTCTACATCTGGGGCAACGGTATGGTTGATTTGCATGGTGCAGCTCCAGGGTTCTTCGGTGCCTATGCCAACATGGCTTTCAACGAAAACTACAAGGCTCCCTCGTTCGCTAATATGGGCGTCTTCTGGTATGGCTTAGCTGGTTTCGGTGCTCAAGGTATGGAATTCGGTGCACCGTATGCTGATACAGGCGTGGAAGCGGGAGCCTCTGGTATTACGTTTGTTAAGCTAGTGAATGAAAAGCAACAAGGTACTCATGTTTTAATTGAGTGGGATAATCTTCAACATGTCCAGGGCGAAAACTGTGGCTTCCGTGGTTGTGAATCTTTTGCCCCTAACCCTGCTTCAACAACATCGGTGGATGCCCAATTAATTCTTGCACGTGATTACAGTTCAGCGAATGGCGCTTACGAAATGGTTTACGCTTACGACAACCTGAACTTCGGTAACTACACAGATAATGACTCTCCTTTCCAATCAGACACTACGGTGGAAAAAATTGCGACAGCAGGTGTTCACGGTGGAGCAAGCCCATGGGCAGGACAACCAATTGACGGTTATATCAACCAAAGTGTTATCCCAGGTTATGATGGTCTTGGTGGTTTAGACGCATTCCTTCGTGACGATATGGCGATTTGTTTTGACTACAATGGTCCTGAAGTGACGGAATTCAAAGTCAATTTCCAAGTGAAAGTCTTACCTGAAGCTATTGGTCAAAACTTTGATGTAATCGCGAACCTTGAGTTAGATGGTGTCGGTACTAAAGTGCTAACAGCTTCGTTGAAAGCGCCTTCAAACATTACCTTGTTCGGCATTAACGACCAGCAAATGTTAGAAGAAGGCACGCTTGAAGATATCCAAGTGGCTTACATGGATAACAACAACGTCTCTAACACTATCAGCGTAACCGGTGAAGGTAT
>Ga0208833_1000213_pt1 | contig 16350 bp, 18 predicted proteins | sample DeeseametaMP1788_FD_184181 | JGI IMG/M metagenome (GOLD analysis project Ga0208833, IMG submission 184181) | Marine microbial communities from the Deep Pacific Ocean - MP1788 (SPAdes) | ecosystem: Environmental > Aquatic > Marine > Oceanic | place: North Pacific Ocean | collected 2011-05-03 | reverse complement strand
AAGAAGAAGCCAAACATTGAGCCAACATGGTTGGTGGTGAATGGAATTCCTTTTTGTGCCGCAATGTCGCGCATACCGTTTACCAATGCTTCGGTGTAAGCGAACAGAGGCTCGTAGAAACCTGGTTTGGATAGTTCGTTTAGTGCCGCCAATCCCGCCGCCATCGCTACTGGGTTACCTGAAAGTGTGCCTGCTTGGTAAACTGGGCCAACAGGAGCCATATAATCCATGATGTCTTTTTTGCCACCAAAGGCACCGACTGGCATACCGCCGCCAATAACTTTGCCAAGTGTCGTTAAGTCCGGCTGAACTTTATAGTAGCCTTGCGCACCATCTACGCCCATGCGGAACCCTGACATTACCTCGTCGAAAATCAGTACCGCACCGTATTGATCGCACAATTCACGCAAGCCTTGTAAAAAACCTTCGACTGGCGGAATACAATTCATGTTGCCGGCCACAGGTTCGACGATAATACAGGCGACTTCGTCTTTATTGGCTTTCAGTAACGCTTCAACGCTGTCCAGGTCATTAAAGTCAGCAGTTAACGTGTGTTTGGCAAAGTCTGCAGGAACGCCTGGCGAAGTCGGTTCGCCTAAGGTTAAAGCGCCAGATCCCGCTTTTACTAATAAGCAGTCGGCATGTCCGTGGTAACAGCCTTCGAACTTAATGATTTTGTCTTTCCCGGTATAACCACGGGCTAAACGAATCGCGCTCATGGTCGCTTCCGTGCCTGAGTTCACCATGCGAACCATATCAATTGACGGGATTAGCTCGCAGATTTTCTCAGCCATTTCGGTTTCGACTTCGGTCGGTGCGCCATAGCTCAAACCGCGCTTAGCTGCGTCAATGACGGCATCTAAAACGGCTGGGTGGTTGTGGCCTAAAATCATTGGTCCCCACGAAGCGACATAATCAAGGTATTGCTTATCCGTAGCCGAGGTAAAATAGGCGCCATCGGCAGACTTAATAAAAACAGGAGTGCCACCAACACCATTGAAGGCGCGAACTGGAGAGTTAACGCCGCCAGGAATATGTTGTTGGGCACGAGTATAAAGTTGTTCGGAATTAGTCATAATCTTCACGCTATTCTATTTGCTGAATGGTTAACCGAGTCTTGAGGTTTAGGGACCTAAGAGTGACGTGGCGAATACCAGTTCATCGGTTTTTCGAATTGAGTGAGCTTATCTTCTACGCCGAGGACTAAGGCGAATAGCGCCATACGCACTTTGACGCCGTAGTGAGTCTGGCGGAAGATAGCAAGATTGGGGTTATCATTCATGTCATCACTGAGCTCGTTCGCTTCTGGGCGTGAGTCTCGTGGTAGCGGATGCATGATGATGGTGTTTTTATCACAGTGTTGCTTGTATAAACTTTGATTCAGACAGTATTTGCCGCGATATAAGTTGGCTTCTTCCTGAGTAGTGAAGCGTTCTTCTTGGACGCGGGTGAGGTAAATAACATCTTGCCCTTTTAAGCCGTAATGAAAGTCTTCAGAAATACTGTAGTTAAGACCAGCATTATCGCAAGCGGTTAACACTTTATCTGGCATGGCTAAGGCCTGGGGCGAGATAAAAGTAAACTGAATATTCGGGAACAGACTCAGGAGTCGCGTTAAGGAATGAACCGTGCGACCATTCTTAAGGTCGCCTATCATCGCGATTTTGATAGTGCCCTTGTCTTTACCCAGCGCTTCCAGTTCGTTGTAGATAGTATACAAATCAAGAAGAGCTTGCGTCGGGTGTTCATTAGGTCCGTCGCCACCGTTGATAACGGGAACATTACTGCCGCGGGCAAACTCTGCTACTGAGCCAATTTCAGGGTGGCGCATAGCAACAACGTCAGCGTAATTTGCTGTGACGCGAGCTGTGTCGTAAAGTGATTCACCTTTGGATAATGATGATGTCGTCATACCGACGGTTTCGCGAACATGGCCGCCAAGAAGATTGAAGGCTGTGCCAAAGCTGATGCGAGTTCGGGTGCTTGGTTCGAAAAAGAGGTTGGCTAGGATAGCGCCATCAAGAACATTGCAGCACTTTACGCGAGTGGCATAAGGTGTCATTTCATCAGCAACTTGTATAATTCGTTCGACCGCTTCTTTGTCTAGCTGATCAATCGAAAGTATGTGCTGCCCTTGAAAAACCATTCATTTACCCAAATTCTTAGTGATAAGTTACTTGGGACGCAATTCTAGCACGAACTGCACCAGATGTAGCTAAAATTACGGGCTTGAATGTGGAAATTCAGCCAGAAATGCTTAAAATGGGCACGAAATTTATAAAACAGCCAAGTTTAGAGGTTATTTGTGGAATATAGAAAGTATCGTTGTTTAGTCTGTGACTTTATTTATGACGAAGAATTAGGCTGGGAAGAAGACGGTATTGCTCCCGGCACACGCTGGGAAGATATTCCTGATGACTGGTATTGTCCTGACTGTGGCGTTGGTAAAGAAGACTTCGAGTTGATGACTGACGAGTTTAAGAAAAGCCTGTAAACCGCGGTTTTTACTTGATAAAAGAACCTCCCATTTGGGAGGTTTTTTTATGTCTAAACTGTAAGAATTATCAACAGTGGCGGGGCCTTGCGGATAGGAGTATTCTGACAAATGGTCAAACGAAACTGGAGGTTTGTCATGAAGGTAAAAGCTTTGTTAGTGACGTTAATCGTTGCTGCTGGTCTAGGGATTACAGGAACTGCGTGGTCTGCTGCTTATTTAAAAATTGGTGATATTAAGGGCGAGAGTCAAACTGACGGTCACAAAGACGAAATTAATGTTTTAAGTTGGTCTTGGGGAGCTGAGTCCAATCGTCGCCGAGGGTGTGTTCGCGATTTTCATTTTGTGAAGCCCATTGATGTTAGCTCACCGCCGATCTTAATGGGGCAACTGACGCAGGAAGTCTACCCTGAGGCTCGGTTGAGTGTGGAGCATGATGGTTCAAACCGCTCGCGCTTTGAGTATCTAACGCTGAACTTTCGTAATGTTCGAATTGAAACCTTTCATACGGGTGGTACTGATGGCGCCCCTGTGACAGAACAGGTGAGTTTTAATTTTGAAGAGGTTGAATACAGTTACCTACAACAAAGAGTGGATGGTTCATTCGGCGATAGGGTGACCGCGACCATTAGAGGTCGCCAATGCCGTGAAAACTAACTCATCGCAATATAATTAGGCTGTGATTCTATTCGCTTAATCCAACGCTTAATCGCCGGGTATTGAGTAAGATCGAATCCACCTTCATCTGCTACATGGGTGTAGGCGAAGAGTGCAATGTCAGCAGTGGTCAGTTGATTATTGACGAAATAATCACCGTTACTGAGCTGTTGTTCCATAATGCTGAGTGCTTTATGACCACCTTCTTGTTTCGACAAGAATTCTTCGCGCCTCTCTTCAGGCATCCCCAAGTATTTGGCAATAAAGCGAGCCACGGCAATGTAAGGTTCGTGACTGTATTGTTCGAAGAACTGCCACTGCAACACTTCAGAATGTAGAAATGGTTCAGAAGGATAATAAGCCGAGCCGCAGGCTAGATAATTGATGATGGCATTAGATTCGGATAAATAACGTCCATCATCAAGCTCAAGTACCGGAATTTTGCCACTTGGGTTTTTGGCTTTGAAGTCATCATTAAGATTATCACCCTTAAGGATATTGATATGAATCCATTCATGCTCAATATCCAGCAACGACATGATGAGCTTAATTTTGTAACAGTTTCCAGACCGTATATCGCCGTAAACCTTCATGGCAAAACCTTTTGTTTGTGTAAGACTGTTTTAATTATCCTTGAACTTTTGATCAATGTCAGCTCGACTATGACGTTCGCTTAGCTGCTCATGAGGCTCGCCCCAAGTGCGATTGACGATTCGACCACGCTGCACGGCTTCTCTTCGTTCTATTTGCTTAGCCCAGTGAATTAGGTTTTTATAAGAGTCAGCTTCTAGAAACTCCGCCGCATCGTAGGCATGACCAAGCACCAGATTTCCGTACCAAGGCCAAATGGCGATATCGGCAATTGAGTATTCATCGCCAGCCATGTATTCGTTATCGGCTAAATGTTTATCTAACACATCCAACTGACGCTTGGCTTCCATGGTGAACCGATCGATAGGGTATTCCATGGGATAAGGCGCATAGCTATAGAAGTGACCAAAGCCACCGCCAATATAGGGCGCGCTACCCATTTGCCAGAATAACCACGACATGGCTTCCGTACGCTTACTGTGCTCCTTCGGAAGTAGGTCTTCAAATTTTTCTGATAGGTACAATAAAATAGCGCCTGACTCAAAGATTCTTTGCGGATTATCTAAGTTCTCACTGTGATCCATAAGAGCTGGAATCTTTGAGTTAGGATTGATTTCAACGAAATCACTGCCGAACTGATCACCGTCACCAATTTTGATCAGGTGGGCATCATAGTCTGCGCCTTTATGACCTAAAGCTAACAGCTCTTCCAACATGATGGTGACTTTCTGGCCATTGGGCGTGGCTAAAGAATAAAGTTGGAAAGGGTGTTTGCCAACAGGCAATGTTTGTTCTTGACGTGCGCCAGCTGTTGGTCGATTGATACTGGCCCATTCGCCACCGTTATCGGGATTCCATGTCCAAACTTTAGGTGGAGTATATCCGTTGTCAGTTTGATTGCTATCGTTGCTCATGATGATACCTAGATTGAATAATTGTTAGAGCTATTGAAGCGCCAACACCCCTAAACTGTCAATTTAGCCATGCGAATAGCTACTATTTGCTATTCACATGCCATGCCTACTATTTACTGGCTGTTTAACTCCTTTGAGTAAACGCAGGTGACTGCTAGGCGTAACGATAGGCCTAATAATAACGTCATAAAGCCTACCAACAGCGAATCCACGGCTAATAAACCAAATAACTCCCAGCCTTGAGTACCAATGGCCCACTCATTGAGTTTATAGTGAAGCACCATCGGGGCGGCCATGAAAAGAGCTGGAAAAACAATATAGCATAGCTCAAAAAGATAGGACTTTGATGAAAGCTTTCCTTCAACCTCTACGCCACAAAACTTCAGAAAGCCTTTTAAAAGTTTATTTCGGAATATTAACATTGGTACTAATAAAATTAGCAGGGGCACAAATGGCGCAAGTTCCGGTGGAATCTCAAACTTGCCAAGTAAGGACGCAGTATTTGCTTGTCCATAATAAGTCACGAAAATAAGCGCGGCTAATATCACTACCGCTAAAACGATAAGAGATGATTTTTCGAAAGCGGTTAGCGGGAATAGCTTGCTCTTATTCCAACCTTCAGCTGACAGTTTTAGTATTAGCATCGAAGGTATTAAGATACTCAGCACTTTTAAGAAACCAAAAGCTAACCGTATTGCGGTTTCTTGTCCCTCTTCGACAGTATCGCCAACAGTAAACATGCCCAGCTGCACCTCAACAAAGTGCTGCAAGCCTTCAAGAAGGGTTGGAATGAACCAGAAAAGTGGCGCGATAAATAATAAGGTGTAAAAACCTTTTCCAACATCTTTAATGATATGCATTATGATAAAGTCCCTTGTTTATAATTTTAAGGCAATGGACAGTATAGTAACTGCTTGTTTTTCCATCAAATAATAGTTAAGTATAACTGTTACATAATATGTAGCTTGGTTTGAGCTGAGGGCACAGGTCTTTGAACTCTTTTCAAGCAATTCCTTAGGATTTATTGGAATAAAGCGTTAAGTCGTTCGTTAATCTATTACAGTCGGTAGTTTGTTTGAGCAAAAGGAGTGTTTATTGTCGAAGTTGATGTTACAGCCGGATGAGCCTTGTATTGATGAATATTCTCATGGTGCGTTGTGCCGTAAGAGTTTAGTCTTTGCGGTGCAGCTTCTAGGCAATCAGCCCGATGCAGAAGATGTGGTACAGGCTAGTATCGAAAAGGCTTTGTCACATCCCAAAGCACCTAAAGGTGGTGTGGATTTGCAAAAGTGGTTGTATCGGGTGGTGCGCAATGCATCGATAGATCATTTGCGAAAGCAGTCCCGTCAGACATCGCTGGAAGACAACGTCGGGAGTGAGCCGGTGGGAGTCGCTAGCTCGAATCCAGAAAAACAATTAGAAGCGGAGCGAATTCGTAAAAAGCTGACCGCCGCTTTAAATAGTCTGCCGCTTCATCACCGTGAGCTGGTGGTGTTACGGGATTATCATGGCCACAGCTATGATGATATTGCTGACATACTAGCGATTGCAAAGGGCACCGTGATGTCGAGGTTACATCGAGCCCGCTTAGCCTTAAGAGAGGCGTTAAGTGATACACAGCTTGAACGAGGTGCAGAATGAATCAGTGTCATGATATCCAAGAATTGATTAGCGGTTATATTGACCATGAACTATCGCAACAGAAAGCGCAGCGCGTGCGGCTCCATATCGAGAGCTGTGAAAACTGTCGAAAAGTGTACGAAGATTTAATCGCTATTCGCAAAGAGATGGGGCAGTTACAGTACCCTGAGTGTGAAGAAGCTAAGTTAGATAGAATAATGAATGAGCTTTCGCCAGAACCATCGGGATAGTTGGCTGGGTGATGCTAATCCTTGGCATGATTGGTTTTATCGGTTGGCAACTTTTTACTTTTTATACCGAGCCTGCCGTACCGACATGGGCAAAAATTGGAGTGTTATTGATTGAGCTGGGAACGCTAGGACTATTCTTAAGTGTGTTGAGACAGCGCTTAATCGCAAGAAAAACTGATAAATATAGGAATGTAAAACTATGAGACACGATGTTGAGTTGTATACTTTGGAAAAGGTGCCTGGCTATAAAGTTGAGAAGGTTTTGGGGCTGGTTCGTGGCAACACGGTTCGAGCGCGTCATGTCGGTCGGGATATTTTAGCGGGGCTACGAAATATTGTGGGTGGCGAAGTCAGTGAATACACTAAACTGATGGCCGAAAGCCGTGAGCAAGCCATCGATCGATTGTTAGATGAAGCGCGACTGCTTGGTGCAAATGCTGTTATAGGAACACGTTTTACCACTTCCATGGTCGCCAGTTCCGCAGCTGAGTTACTGGTCTTTGGTACTGCGGTGGTTTTAAGCAAAGAATAACTTATAGGGATTATAAGGGATGAAAAAGAGATACTTAAGTTTGATCTGTTGGGGTCTGCTGTTAGCGGAGCCTGAAGTAAGTGTTGCAGAAGGCGAGTATTTAATCGTTAAAGGAAACATTTTAAATCAAGTCTCTGTTCCAGAAGCCCAGCGAGTAATATGTAATGATAAAAATATCATATGCATGAATAGCTACTATAGATACACGATTAAAGTTTTAGAGAGCCTCACGGAGCAGTCACCAACAATCATTCAAGCTGCAAACTATCAGCATGGTCCTCATTATTATCGAGGTTCAGATGATTATATTTTTGTATTAGAGCCTGTTGCTGAAGATGCATATCAGCGAGTGTTAGGTGCCGATTATATGATAATAGAACAGCGTGTTCAGAAGTCTGAATTTTGCTTTGAACAGGGGCTTAAGCCGTATATTGGCTCAAATATCGAATATTCCGAGGAGTTAAAAGGAAAGTGCGTTGATGCAGATAAAGCTTTTTCTGGAATGAGAGAACAGCTCATGCTTGATATGAGAGCTGCTATATGGAATGAGCTTGAGTCAAAGAAATATTATATTGATGGGTACCACGTAGGTATAGATAACAATGGGAAACTATATTTCCCTGATGATAAAGAACCGGAGGTTTGTAGTGAAGACAAACTGGATACTTACGACTTGGATATTTGGGAAGAGTGTAGCCCATTGAGTGATGATATAGAGATCGTTGAGTTTGTGTTAAATAAAGGCGCGGCACCGGAAGTGATGCAAATGATACAAGGCAAAGTAAACGAACTGCCTGTTTCAGGCGTTATCTCAGAACTATCGTTAACTAGCAAGCCCAAGCATGATGTTGTGCGTTGGACCTTAGAGGTCGTCACTTTGTAACAAATTGCCCTTCACATCATCTATACACAATAAGAGTTACTCTTCATTAACGGTAACTCCTGCACTTTTGTGTGAGACAATCTTTTTGTGAGGATAATGTTTGTGAAAGCTATTGGTATAAAGCTGATATATAAAACGGTTCTTTTTGTCGCGACTGTAGTTGGCGTGGCTTATATTCTAACCGGTGGCCCTAATCGAGCGGGTACACCAGACCTTGTCACGCAAAAAGCTGACCTGAAAAGTGATATGCCTGCGAGCAAAAACCTTGATTCTATCGTTCTAGGTGCTGGGTGCTTTTGGGGTGCTGAGAAACGCTATGCAGCAATCCCTGGCGTCGTTGATGCCGTCTCAGGTTATGCTGATGGTGAAGGGATTAAGCCTGAATACCGTGAAATCATTAAGTCGAAATACCGCTTAGACCCTAACAATTACGCTGAAGTGGTCAAGGTCACTTTTAATCGCAACGAAGTTAGTCTTGAAGCGATCTTGAAAGATTACTTTGAAGGACATGATCCGACGCAAGTGAACCGCCAAGGTAATGACATCGGGACTCAGTATCGTTCGACTATTTTAACCAATTCATCTGAGCAGCAAGATATTGCGGAAAAGATTAAGGCTGAGTATCAAGCACTGATGACGGCTGAGGGTTACGGAAAGATTGCAACAATCATTAAGTCACTTGAACAGTTTCACCCAGCAGAAGAGTACCATCAAGATTACCTAGTGAAGAATCCAAATGGTTACTGTCCTGACCATTCGACGGGTGTGGTGTTCGACGACAATGATAAAGCGCCAGCAGTCGATAATTCTGCTCTGCAACAAGGTAAACAAATTGTGGTGATTGAACCTCAATCCTACTGCCCTTATTGCGAAAAATTCAAACAAAACGTCACGAATGATTATCAAGGCACGATTCCTTTAACGTGGCGTTATGCGACTCAACTAAATGGTTTAGACGTTAAGACAGAGACATGGGCGACGCCGACGATATTGTTTTTAGAAAACGGTGAAGAAGTATTTGGTCACCAAGGCTACCTAACACCAGAAGAGTTTTATGCGGTGCTGGGTAAGTTTAAACTCGGCGACAGTGAAGCGTATGATGTCGCGTTCCAACAAGGCACCGATAGTCGCTTCTGTAAAGAGTACGATATTTTCAAAGACACGCCGCCTGGGATTTTTATAGATAAGCTCAGCGGTCAGCCTTTGTTTGATACTAAAGACCGATTCAACTCTAAGACGGGGTGGTTATCTTTTACCAAGGCCGTAGACGGTTCAGTGACCTATCATGAGGATAATGCGTTCGGTTTAGAGCGTACTGAAATTCGATCGAAATCTTCAGGTATTCATTTAGGCCATGTTTTTGACGATGGACCAAACGGACAGCCACGTTACTGTGTTAACGCCACAGTGTTAGAGTTTGTACCAAATACCAAAAGCTAACAAACCACAATTAGACATAATCTGGCAATACTCTCGCCACTTCGGTAACTTAGCCTTATCATAAGGAAAAAGTAACAATGACGTGGCGATGACATCATCAAAGCATAAAGCTCAGCCCCAAAGGCACAAGAGCCCAGGCAAAAACTTATATAAAAAATACCTTCATGAATTTTGGCTGTTTGGACTAAAGCAAGCTTACGCCTGTATCTTCGGTGGCTTTTTGTTATTGGTGATGCTGATAACACGATACTGGTATCCGCTAGAATCCTTCCATCGCTATGACTTTATTTTTGTGGCAGCTGTTGTCTTTCAGTTGGTGCTGCTGTTATTTAAATTCGAAACCTTAAAAGAAGCGGCTATTATTCTGTTGTTCCATATCGTGGCAACGGTGATGGAGTTATTTAAAACCTCAGATGCGATTCAATCATGGCATTATCCCGAAGCGTTTATTTTTGGTATCGGTAACGTGCCGCTATTTACAGGATTTATGTATAGCGCCGTAGGTAGCTACTTAGCACGCGTCTCGCGAATTTTTGATTTCCGCTACTCTTATTATCCTAATGTTGGGTTGACCGTTATTTTGGTCATCGCCGTTTATGCTAATTTTTTCACGCACCATTACATTTGGGACTTACGGTGGCTTTTGCTGTTAGCCACAGGCGTAATGTTCTATAAAACACGGATCCACTTTAAGGTGATTAAGACACACCGCAGCATGCCTTTGTTGTTAGGCTGGTTCTTGGTAGCGTTATTTATCTGGTTCGCTGAAAACATTGCGACCTTTGCCAATATTTGGATTTATCCTAATCAAGCTAATGGTTGGCAAATGGTTTCCCTATCTAAATTAACCTCTTGGTATTTACTGATGTTACTCAGCTTCGTAATGGTGGCGCTAGTACAAGGGATTAAAAATACATCAAGTTTAAAACGGTTTAATCACCGCCAAGATAACGGCGCCCAATAAGATCAGGACGGGTATTTCGTTAAAAACTCGAAAGTAGGTGTGGCTTTTGTCGCAGCGACCGTCGGCGAATTGCTTTTGGTACATACCGCAGATGAAGTGATAAATAATAAGTAGAACTATCAAGGCCATTTTAGCGTGGAACCAGCCTGCTTTGAGGTAGTATTCCCAGTTGTAAGAGGCCAACCAAAGGCCAAATATCACGGTTAACACCATGAAGGGGGTAACAAAGCGATAGAGCTTTCGCGCCATGATATTCAGTTGATTAAAAGCACCGTCGTTTTCTGTCTGAGCTAAGTTAACAAAAATTCTTGGCAAATAAAAAATTCCTGCAAACCAAGCAACCATAAAGAAAAGGTGGAACGTTTTAACCCATTGCATAGCGTTAACCTGTTTGTGCTTTTGAGAAAATATACTGATCGGTAATCATATCGCGTGTCACAACGCCATAAATACGCTCTTCCTTGTTATGTGTGATCCGATAGACATAAGCTGCTGAAATTTTACGTTGTTCCATTTTGTCGTAGGCTTCTTCGAGAGTGGCCTGAAGATCTATGGCAACGATATCTTGACGATTTGCTGGGATTTCCATCAGCTTTATCGGTAGCTCAGAAGTATCATCGTCTTGATCGTTTTCTGGCGTCTGCTCAGGCTCATTCTGAGTTTCATCCGCAGCTTCATCATCCTTTGCCTTAGCTTTGGATTTTTTACGCTCAAGTTCTTCCTCTTGCTCAATCAGGTAGCGACCTAAATCACTGGCAACCATCAAAGAGATGACTTCGCCAGCGTGATCCTTAATTAGAATCCATCGTGGTTTATCTTGTAGCGCGATGGAAATTTCTTGCTGAGTCGATTCTTCTTTAAGGAAAGCAATACTCCGAGTCATCACTCCAGCAACGCCAATACTGCGCAATACCTGCTTCATCGGACTGACTTTTAAATGCATGCCCCGATCTTTCATCTGGGTTTCCCAGTAAGATTCGCGCTTAAACAGTTGGCTCACGACCATGTTGCCGATAACGATTGAGAACATACCAGGCAGAATAATGTTTGGATTATTGGTTAATTCCAATAATGCCATCAGCCCAGCAAGTGGCGCTTGCAGTACGGCACTCATCAGGGTCGCCATACCGATGATGGCGTAAAAGCCCGTATCGCTTGAAAGGTTTGGGAAGATAAGACTACCGACTGTCCCCAGTAAACCACCCAGCATGGCGCCCATGAAGAGCGTCGGGCCTAATACCCCGCCAGGCATGGATAAGCCGGAACAAATACTGGTGGCGATGAATTTCCCGGCAAGGCTAAGCGCCAGTATGGTTAACAGTAATTTACCCTGTAGCGAAGAGTTCACCGTGTCATAACCAATCCCCATCACCTGCGGAACGGCTAATGCGATCAGGCCTACACTGGTGCCACCAATGGTGGTTTTAATCCAAACTGGCCAGTCTTTCGAGCGGCGGCGGACTTGGCTAGTGAGCATGATAAATAGGCTTGCGATAACGCCACAAATAAAACCCAACAATAGGAAGTAAGGCATTTCCCACAAGGACTGCACGTCCATGGAGGAAGGAATGATAAAGGCTGGATCCGAACCAAAGAATATTCGGCTCATCACAGCGCCTGCTACCGACGCTAGAATAATCGGAATAAAGCTGGCGACCGCATACTCCATGATGACAATTTCCATGGCAAACACAACGCCGGCCAATGGCGTATTAAAGTTAGCCGAAATTGCGGCGGCACAGCCACAACCAACCAGAATACGTGTACTGTTATTGGGGAGCTTTAAGCGCTGCCCAATTAAGCTGCCAGTGGTGGAGCCAAGATGGATGCCGGGGCCTTCTCGACCAACTGATTGACCAGAAGCGATAGTCAGCCCACCTAAAAAGAATTGCACGATGGCGTTTTTAGCAGGTAAGTGCCCTTGGTGGTGCGCCATGCGTTCTAAGACATGTGATACACCGACGCGACGAGTGTCGGGTTTTAGTTGCTGTAGCAGCAGGCCAACGATCAAACCACCGACGGTTGGCAGTAAAAGCTTGAGCCACCAGTCTGCGTTTTCAAAATCCGTATTTCCAGATTGGTCGGTCGCCCAAAGTACGTAGGAGCTTTCAGTGAAGTAGCGGAAGAGGATATTGGTACCACCCGCTAAAATACCGCAAATTAAGCCAATAACCGCCATTAGGGCTAAAGCATCAAAGCCCCCAAGGCGTAATCTTAAACGATCAATTAGCGTCATTCGTCACTCAAGTATGTGATTAGGGCCGCTTTCTAGAAGAGCAACAGGCCCTAGTCTGTTCCCTTTGGCTATAAATTCTGTTTTAATGCAACAGGAGTCGACTTCTGGTTGCAGATGGTATGTGCCATAATTTACAAGGCACTTTCGGTATTATAATAGCCAGCGTCATCAATGACTTACATAATAAGAAAATGTGGCCGAAAGAACAAACGATTTCAATGATTTATGACTAAAGATCCCAATCAACCAGACTATATTATTCGCAAGCGACGCACGACCACTTGGTATTGGTCTTGGACCTTGATTATTTTATTGGTGCTATTAGCTGCCATGGCGCTTGGATATTGGCTCAACAAACGTCAGCATGGCATGACGGCTACTGCTAAAGAGCAGTTCCAAGTGCTTAACGAACAGTTAAGTGAAGCGCAAGAAGGCCAAACTCACTGGCAGCAACAGTATCAAATCGAGCACGAAATCACTCAACAGCTTAAAACTGAGCTGGACAAACTTCACCGACAAAATAGAAATCTTGAAAAAGAGCGTGAAGCTTTACAACGTATTTTTGATCCTGATGCGGTAGAGTCGGGGCTACAGATAGCTAGTTTCGTTTGGGAGCAGGGGCTAGGCAACATTTATCGTTACCGATTAATGTTGATTCAGGCAAAACGTCAGTCAGGCTCTTTAAAAGGAACCATTACATTATCCATCGTTGGCGAGGAAGCCGGCGAAAGGAAAAGTTACAGCTTTGAACAGCTGCAAGGAAACGATAGCAATAATAATACATTTGATTTCACCTATGTTTCGACACATACAGGAACGTTCCAGCTACCAGAAGGCTTCGAGCCAAGTTTTGTAAGAGTGGTGGCAGCGACATCGGGACGCGGTGCAAAATCAGTACTCCAAGATTTTACTTGGAATCCCACAAATCCGAGCAATGAGGTTGAAGAATCTAATGCGAAAGAATAAACGTAAATCGAACAATGTGGATACTTTAATTGCAGATGGAACTTGTATTAACGGCGACATGAGCTTCTCGGGAGCGTTGTTTGTTGATGGAGAAATTAACGGAGAAGTTAAAGGCGACATCGAAAAGCAGTCTGTCTTATCAATTGGAGTCCATGGCAAAATTAAAGGCAATATTTCGACGCCTTTCGCGGTCATTTTTGGTCAAGTTGATGGCGATGTTTATGTCACCGAAAAAATCGACTTAAAGCCTGGCGCGAAAATTAACGGTGACTTGTACTATAAAGTTATCGAAATGAACGCTGGTGCTGAGGTTAACGGTAAAATGGTGGTTGTGGGCGATCCAAAAGCGCTTGAACATAAAGCAGAAGAGGCTCAAGTAGAGAATTCTGCTAACCGTGATGATGAAAATCACCAAGAATCGGTGGAAGCGGAACCAGTAAAAGCATAAGACTGGGCTTGAGATGTTGCGGTATCACCCCCATCTTCGGCTATAATAGAAAGGTGTAGTTCTAGATAGGTAACATTATGTCGATAACCGTAACAGAAGCAGCAAGCAAAAAAGTTCGTCAACTGATTGAAGAAGAAGAAAATCAGGAGCTTAAGCTGCGCGTATTCGTCACAGGCGGCGGTTGCTCAGGATTTCAGTATGGTTTTACCTTTGATGAAAATCAAAAAGAAAACGATATGACCGTAGAAAAAGATGGCGTTAAGATCTTAATTGATTCATTGAGCTTCCAATATCTAATGGGCTCAGAGGTCGATTACACCGAAGGTCTTCAAGGTTCACGCTTTATTATCAACAACCCACAAGCTAAAACGACTTGTGGTTGTGGTTCTTCATTCTCTATTTAGCATAAAGTTTAATCTCGCGCTCAGCTAATTTCCTGAGAGCGAGATACTTTCTTATTTTTGAACATTTCTTTATCGGCTTCCTTGAGAATATCATCCTTGTTTTTAAGATGTGGCGTCGCTTTGGCGTTGTACTCGGCGTAACCGATACTACCTTTAATACTAAGCTTGGTCTTTTCGTAGATGTAGGGTATTTCTATTGCGGCTCTGATACGCTCGATAACCGCTTCAAGTTCCTCTGGTTGATGCCTGTGTGGGCTTTCAATCAGCATCAAAAATTCATCACCGCCAACACGGCATAGTGTATCCTCACCTCTCGTCACGCTTAATAACTGTTTAGCGATATAGCATAAAATGGCGTCACCAGCATGATGTCCATAATTATCATTGATCGTTTTAAAGTTATCTAAGTCAATATTGATTAAATATACCCAAGAGTCGTGGCGCTTTGAGCGTTCAATAGCTTGCTGTAGCATTTTATGAAACACGCGCGCATTATAAATTCCTGTTAAGTCATCACGCTCCGCCAGAATAGTGATTTCAACGCGTTGCTGCTCAAGCTTTAATAGGGAGTGCCGAGCTGCTTCATATAAGGTACCGATAATCACTATGGTAATTGATAGAGGCAGTAAGGCGCCGATAACACCGGTTAACCAACCGCTAAGCGATATCGCATAAACGCTGGGATCGACTTGGGGTTGAATCACGCCATTGATATATAAATAGCCAACAATAGAAACATAGAATAAGAAAGCCGCAGCGCAAAGTGCACCTGACTTAATGCCATAGTAGAGCGTGACAAAAATAATAGAAAGTACGGACCAAAGAATCCCATTACCGAGTAAGCCCCAGTTTAAGACACCGACAAACGATACAAGAACGGTAATTAGGAGAACCACGTTGAGTTTAAACTTGATGGTGAACTTGTGGCGCATAATTGCGATAGTGACTAGACTAATGGCAATGGCAACATGTAGCCCCATTGAGATCTGGAATCCCGAAAGTGATATACGGCTTAGGGAAGCGATAGTGGCAGGTACGCTACAAACCGCTAATATGACGACGATTTTATCAATAGAGTTTACTAGGACTTTCTCCCACTCACTAAATTGACTAATGTCATTTAACAGCTTCATGGAATTAGTATGGCAAAATTAATGCAAATTTGCATTAATTTTAAACAAGCAGCTATTTATGGGGGCGCTACTAGCTATTCTACGTTAGTAGTAGACACCGCCAAGAACACTGTTTTGGGTCGAGCCTGTAATGCTGGAAAGTTGGATGGGTTCTTTTTTGAGGGTTTTTGCCGCAAACCAAGCAAATGTCATTGCTTCGACCCAGTCTGGCGAAATTCCTAGTGTTGAGCTACTGAATACTGACTGGCAGGGTAACTGGTTTTGTAATTCTTGCAACAGAACAAGGTTGTGCGCGCCGCCACCGCATAAGTAAACGTTACCTTCCTCTAGGTAGACTTTTATAGCGTCTGCTACCGTGATTACGGTCAACTCAAGTAAGGTTCTTTGTACGTCTTGTGGCTTAAATTGACTGAGGTCTACAGATCCTGTTCGAGCGGCGAGCCATTCCATATTAAAGTATTCACACCCAGTGCTTTTAGGAGCAGCTTGCTTGAAATAAGGGTCTTGAAGCAATAATGATAATAACTCAGGTACAACAGAACCGCTCGCTGCCCACTCTCCACCAGCATCATAATGCTGCTGTTTATGAGCGTAAACCCATTGATCCATTAAGGTGTTGGCTGGGCCTGTATCAAAGCCCACTGGAGATTTTCCAGCCTCTAATATTGTAACATTCGCTATTCCCCCCAAGTTAACTACGGCTCGTGGCTTGTTGTCATCGGAGAAGAATGCTTGATGGAATGCTGGAGCGAATGGAGCACCTTGCCCACCATTCGCCATATCTCGCCGGCGAAAGTCTGCCACTGTGGTTATCCCA
>Ga0208833_1000206_pt1 | contig 16469 bp, 19 predicted proteins | sample DeeseametaMP1788_FD_184181 | JGI IMG/M metagenome (GOLD analysis project Ga0208833, IMG submission 184181) | Marine microbial communities from the Deep Pacific Ocean - MP1788 (SPAdes) | ecosystem: Environmental > Aquatic > Marine > Oceanic | place: North Pacific Ocean | collected 2011-05-03 | reverse complement strand
CACGACGAGAATAACGCATAGGAACTTCCTTATGGAATTAATCTATACGATATTAGAGTTTATCGGTAAAGGCGGATGGGTCCTATGGTGGATAGGACTCGTTCTCTTCCTAATGTGGACCTTTTTGATTGAGCGTTATTGGTTTATTTATGGCCAATATCCGAAAGAAGCTCGATCAATCATCGCACGTTGGAATGCTCGAGAAGACCAGACATCATGGAAAGCAAAACAAATCCGTGATGCTTGGATCTCGATAGCTCGTGAAGCCTTGAACCAAAGAATGTTATTAATCAAAACATTGATTGCCATTTGTCCTCTATTAGGGCTTTTGGGTACTGTAACCGGTATGATTGATGTTTTTGATGGCATGTCAGGTCAAGGCTCTGGTAGCGCACGTCAAATGGCTGGCGGTATCTTTAAAGCTACAATTCCAACAATGGCGGGAATGGTTGCCGCATTATCTGGTATCTTTTTCAGTAGTCGATTAGAACAAACGACTTATGTTAAGACACACCAGTTAGCCGATAACCTTTCACACCATTAATTATTGGGTGAAGACTAGATGGCGATTCAAGACAAAAGAAAACAAGAAGATGTAGAAATTGACATGACACCGATGCTCGACATCGTGTTTATCATGTTAATTTTCTTCATCGTCACAACGGTTTTTGTGAAACAAGCAGGCGTAGAAGTTGTCAAACCTTTAGCGAGTACTGCAGAAGAGCGTAAAAATGCTTACATTTTTGTCGCTATAGATGCAAAAAACACTATTACGATTGACAAAACGACTGTTCAGCCTGCTGAAGTTAAGTCAAAAATCCAATCATTGCGAACTGAGAACTTAGAAGGTGAAGTTGTTATTCAGGCAGACCAAGAAGCAAAAGCAGGACTTGTACTAAAAGTCATTGATTTTGCTAAAAGTGCTGGCGCTAAGGTTTCAGTTGCAACAGACAAGGTACAGTAAACTATGTTGAGAGTTATATTAAGTGCACTGTTTGCCTTTGGTATTGTGGTTGGCTTATTTCTATTGATGAACTTTCTGATTTCTACGAACAGTAAGAAAGATGAAGTCGAAAACATCAAAGTAGAGGTAGCGTTTGTTGAAGAAGACAAACAGGTGCAACGCAAAGAGCGTCGCCCACCTAAAAAGCCACCACCACCAAAAGAGCCGCCACCGCCTCAACAACAAGTGCAGCAAAAGCAGCAAAAAGTTGTTACCGCGTTGGTAGATATCAAAATTGATAACATTGACGCTTCAATGGATGGTACTGGTATTTATATTGGTGGTCTTGGGCAAGGCCAAACTGACTTCGCAGGCATGGGAGACGGAGAAGCAATCCCTGTTTACCAACCGCAGCCAGAGTACCCAGTCCAAGCATCGTTGAAAGGTATCGAAGGATACGTTCTTTTCACTATGGATATCGGTCCAGATGGAAGTCCTTCAAACATATCTGTCGAAGATGAGAATCCTCGCGGAGTGTTCAGAAGAAATGCGATGCGTGCAATTCGAAAGTGGAAATTTAAGCCTAGAATTGTTAACGGCCAGCCAATTCCACAACGTAATATGCGTTATAGAATGGAATTTGAGTTGCCTAAGCAATAGTAGAAATAAGTGATATCTATGAAAAAAATACCAATGTTATTAGGAGTCACAGGCATAATGTTTGCGGGTAGTGCGTTTGCGCTACCTCAAACAAAATATACTGCTTCTTGTAAACCTTTATCTCCAACTGAAGGTAAGTATGAAGAGGATAAGTCTGCAGGCTCGATTACATCTCAATCGGCTTTCAAGAAAGTTACATCTGCAAATGAGGCATATGCAGATGGTAAATATAATGAGTCGATTGCTATACTGAATGACCTTATAGCTAATTCAGGCGATAAGGTGGCCGTGGGCCGAGCACAGCAACTGTTAGGTGCTAACTATCAAGCTACAGAAAATTATAGCGCAGCAAGAAATGCTTTTCAGAAAGCAATTGATAGTGGGTTCTTAAGAAAGCAAGATGAAGTTCGTATGAGACGGGCGATAGCTCAGCTCTACACTATTGAAGAAAATTACCCGCAAGCGATTAGTTGGATGAAAAAGTATTTTGCGGATGCTATCAAACCTCCAGCTAACTCATACGCTGCATTAGCTAGCTTATATTACAATAGTGAGCAGTATCGGGAAGCTATTTGTCCGGCTTATATTGGTCTTCAACTAGGTTCTTCTTCAAAAAAACCTTTGTACAGTATGATGTTTGGCGCCCATATTAAGCTGAATGATAACCCTGGTGCAGAAGTGGTTGGTGAGGAAATGATTGAGCTTTTCCCCGCTGAGAAATCAGTTTATAACAACCTGTTTGCCGTATACAGCCGTCAAACTAAGCAAGCTGATATGCTAGCCCTTGCCGAGTTGGCGCGTATGAATGGTATCTGGACCAGCGAAACAAACTATAAGCAATTATCAGCTTTGTTTGCAAATAACAGAACACCTCGTTTAGCGGCTCAACGCTTAGAGGAAGGTCTTGAGAAAGGTATTGTTGAATCTACAGAAGATAACTGGAAAAGGGTTGCTGATAATTACTTCTATGCGAAAGACTTAGAAAACGCTGCTAAAGCATTTGATAAGGCATCTTCTTTTACTTCTTCAGGTAAGTATGACTACAAAATTGCTATTATGTATCAGGACAGAGATGACTATGAAAATGCTGTAGCTAAATATAAGTCAGCTATCCGTAAAGGTAACTTGCGTGAAGGTGATTTAGGTTATGCATATATGAACTTAGGTGTTTCCCAGTTTAGACTTGGACAGCAAAATGCTGCAGTTCAGTCGATGAAGCAAGCAGCTAAATTCCCTAAAGTAGCTCGAAATGCAAATGCTTATATTAAGTACATAAGTGACCTACAAAAGATGAAAGACGCAATTGCCGCTATGGAGCTTGAGGATCAAAATCCTGATGCTGATGGAGGCGGAGAGTAACTACTTAGTATTACTCTACTCTAGACATTTAAGCGCTACTTTTGTAGCGCTTTTTTTATACCCAAAAAACCTCAACACCTGTTAATACTTTATTACGTTTCTTAATATTCTGATTGAAATTTCTGATCTATACTGAGTTGTTAATAACGTAGGGATAGTATGGACCTAATAGACAAAGTTAAAACAAAATCCAATGAACTGATTGATCGCGGCCTTAACCGTAATGTTCGTATTGCTGTTACGGGCTTAAGTGGAGCCGGCAAAACTGCATTTACAACGTCTATGATTAACCAGTTGCTTCAAGCTCCGATAGAAGAGCATTTAACTTTTTTTAGCGTTAATGCTCAGAGTCGAATGCAGGCTTGCAAGCTAACACAACATCAAGAGTTACATATACCATCCTTTGACTATAGTGGTGCTCTAACACATCTAATTTCTGACAGTCCACAATGGCCGGAATCCACACGAAATGTTTCTCAAGCTCAAATTAAGTGCCGATTTAGAGTAGGACACCGGTGGATAAAAAAGCTACAGTCGGACAGCGCCGTTACTGTAGAGATTGTGGACTATCCTGGAGAGTGGCTTTTAGATCTTCCACTTTTAGCGATGGATTATAAGAGCTGGTCAAAAGCTTGTATTAAATATCTTAATAGCGAGAGAAGAAAGCAGTATACAGAAGGTATTCAAAACAAGATTCGAGCCTTTGATTATAAGTCATTACAAGATGAAACTGCTTTAGCTAAAGAATTAAAAGGCGTTGCTAATGAGTATCGAGCATCGTTGAGTTCTTATAGGAATGATTATAACGATTATGGTCTAGCATTACCTGGGCGGTTTATTTTGCCTGGTGCGTTAGCTGATGCTCCAACTTTAGATTTCTTCCCAGTGCTTAATGAGGATCTGCTGTCACTAGACTGGGAGCAGTTTGAACAAAACTCGTCTCTAAAAGTATTAGAGAAACGGTTTAACTATTATAAGGAAAAAGTAATTAAACCGTTCTTTGAAGAGTACTTTACAAAAGTTGATCGCCAGATCGTACTGATAGACACCTGTTCTGTATTAGAGTCAGGTTATGAGTCTTATCAAGACTTGAAAGATACTGTCGAAAGGCTATTAGAAGGCTTTAGTTATGGCCGTTCGAATTGGCTCAAACGACTCTTTTCACCTTCCATTGATAAGCTGATGATTGCTACAACAAAAGTTGATTTGGTACCCCCTGACCAGCATTCTGCAATGGAGTCATTTATGCAGAAGATGGTCGCTCAGGCTAAAAATAACGTTGGCTATGAAGGAGTTGAAGTCGAGACTATGGCTATTAGTGCCGTAGCAACATCTGAGCCCGTGGCGACTGAGCATGAGGGAGAAAAACTACTTTGTGTTAAAGGCATCGAAGAGCATTCCGGCGAATCTGTTATCCATTATCCAGGAAGAGTTCCAAGCAAGGGGCTTTCTCGACAGGAGTGGAACGATCTCGATATAGATTTTGCACCGTTTGCTATCCCAGAACTTAGTGAGGATGAAGCATTGCCCCATATTCGCATGGATAAAGTGATTGAGTTTTTGATTGGGGACAAATTTATATGAGTGATAAGCCTGTTAAGTTCTATACCAAGGATAAAGCCCATAAGGATGCAGAAAAGCTGTTGGAAGACAACGTCTTAGGAGATAGCTCAGGTTCACCGTTAACTGAGTCTTCCCAGAATAAGCCGCTATTACCAGAGTCTGCTGTTAAAGTTGGTTTCAAAGGGAATAAGGCAAAGTCATGGCTAAGAAAGCTGTTTTGGCCATCCTTGTCTACTTTTATTGTGTTCGCTGCTGGCTACGAAGCTTACGGCTTTGTTACAGAGTTAATAGAAACAAACTGGTTACTAGGTGCGGTAGCCGGGCTTATTGCTTCAGCGGTTGTAATTAGCGGTGGCTTCGCCTTGTTTAAAGGTTGGCGGGCAAGAAGGCAATTTAAAAAGCGTGAGCAACAACAAGCCACTTTAAGGCGATTGCTTAGTGACAACAGTTATGGGAAAGCTAGTCAGGTATTGGAGGAAGTAACTCATGATATTGAAGAGTACGTCAATGTTACCTCGCTGGAGAATGACTTTGAGAAGAAAAAACAACAAGTACATAATGATCACGAACTAATACAGATATATTCTGGCACGGTTTTAAAAGGCCTCGATAAAATGGCCATTGATATCGTGACCAAGCACGCGTCTGAAGCTGCAGCCATGGTTGCTTTAAGCCCTCTAGCTGCAGCCGATATGGCGTTAGTCGCGTGGCGAAGTAGCAAGATGATTGAGCAGCTGTCCCGTCTCTATGGTTGCCCACAAACCGCCTTAGGGCGATTTGAGATGACGAAAAGGGTTTTTAAGAATATGATGTTGGCGGGTGCTAGTGAGCTGGTTGCAGATGCTGGCGTAGAATTATTAGGGAAGAGCCTGACAGCGACGATATCTGCGAAAGCAGCCCAAGGTATAGGTGTTGGGGTATTAATCGCTCGTATGGGCTTACAGACGATGCATTTATGTCGTCCAGTGCCGTTTGGACAGGAAAATAAGCCGCGGCTTGGGCAAATACGTAAATCGATTTACCAGAAGGTTGCAGGGCTGGTTAAAACGGCTTCCACGGGTAAATCAGACAAAAGCAATGATACTATTGAGAAGAAGAAATAGGGGAACAATACGTTATGATTGAAATAAAAGGCTTGGCAAAAAGCTTTGCTTATGACAAAAAAGAAGCAAAGAAGAAAAAGAATAAGGTTGTAACTGACCCGCGCGAGGGTGATGGCGTATTTCACGCGGTTCGTGACGTTACTTTTAGTTGTGACAAGGGGAAAGTTTTAGGCCTTCTAGGACCGAATGGTGCTGGTAAAACAACCACTCTTAGAATGTTGTCGACTGCTCTAGAGCCAACAGAAGGTGAAATACTGATTAATGGTCATGACGTTACCAAAGAACCACGTTATGCTCAAAAGTTAATTGGCTTCCTGTCAGGTAAAACGGGGTTGTATCACCGTTTAACCGTGCGTGAGAATGTTGAGTATTTTGGTCGTATGCACGGTCTTTCAAAACAAGTGATGGATGAACGCATCGATAAAATTTTTACGATGTTAGATATGCATACTTTTGCTGGTAAACGTGCTGACGATCTATCGACAGGTATGATGCAGCGAGCGTCTATTGCCCGAGCTGTGATTCATGACCCTAAAGTACTGGTTTTTGATGAACCAACTACCGGACTGGATGTGATCTCCGCAAAAACAGTTTTGGACTTCATTGAAAGTTATAAAGAAACTGAGATGTCTGTTATTTTTTCTACCCATCACTTGCATGAGGTTGAACGTTTGTGTGATGACGTATGTTTAATTGATTTAGGCGAAACTAAGTTTTTTGGCTCGACACAAGAGTTCGCTGCGCAAACGTCGTCGGGTAATTTATATGATGCCTTCTTGAGCAATGTTAATAAAAAGGAAGAGGTGGCTTAATATGTGGTTAGTTTATAAGAAAGAATTACTCGAAATTCTACGCGATAAGAAAACATTAATTTTCTCGATTTTGCTACCAACAATTATTTTTCCAGTCTTGTTTTTTGGTATCGGTAAGTTTACTCAAAGTAAAACTGAAGAAGCTGAGACTAAAGAGCTAAAGGTTGCTTTTGTTAATGCAGCTGCCTTTGAAGGACTTTCCACATTGTTTACCGCTGAAAAGCACTTCAAGAAAGTTGAGATAAGCAGTAGCGACTATAAAGAAGAGATATTAGAAGATAATGTTGATTTCATTATCGAAGTTCCAGAGGGTACTACGCTGCCGTCGGATAGTCGTAAACAAGAGGTTATTAACCTTTACTACAAAGGTTCTTCGAAGCTCGACAATATCTCAAGCAAACGCGTTAAGGACATTATTGAAGCCTATAATAATACTGAACGTTTAGCTCTGGGAGCTCGTTTTAATTTATCGACAGACAATATTAAGGCTTTCAACAAGCCAATAGCTGTTGAAAACCAGAACTTTGCATCTGAGCGGGAGCGTATGGGTGAGTTTGCAGGACCTTTAATCGCTTATATCCTTATTGCTCTTGCGGTGTCTGGTGCTATGTATCCTGCATTGGAGCTAGGTGTTGGCGAGAAAGAACGTGGCACTTTAGAAACCTTGCTGTTAACACCAATGACTAAAGGTAAAATTGTCATGGCCAAGTTTGGTGTTATCTTTACCGCGAGTTTCTTTACGGTGATTGTGACGCTCTTAAGTTACTTCATATGGACCTATATATTCACCATGGGTGGAAAAATGGGCGGCTTGGACTTCTTATCGAACATTTCAGGTTTGGATCTGTTACTGGTAGCAGTATTATTGGTGCCACTGACCAGTATCTTTGCCTCGATCATGCTGAGTGCTTCTATTTACGCTAAGAACATGAAAGAAGCACAAGCCTATATGTCACCAATCTTCATGCTTGGTTTTATGCCAGTCATTGTAGCGTTTGTTCCTGGCATGGAACTAAACGTTAAAACCGCGATGATACCTATCACAAACGTTGCTTTGGCGATGAAAGACTTAGTCAAAGGTACCGTTGATTATGGAATGATTATGGTGCTGTTAGCATCTACTGTGGTTATCGCTGGAGCGTTGCTTTACTTTACAACACAGTTCTTTAAGAAAGAAAAGGTGCTGTTCAGAAGCTAAAGTATTGCTTAGCTTAGACAATAAAAAAGGGCCGTTATGGCCCTTTTTTTATGGGTTCAAATTATCATTATTGGTAAATGGTTAAGGTCTGGCCCGGACGAATGATGCTCCGTTTATTTAAACGATTCCACTTGGTTAGGTCGCTAATCTTAACTTTAAACTTACGAGCGATTGCTGATAAAGAGTCGCCACTTTTCACTTTATACGACGTTTTAGCTGAAGCAAATTGAGAGTATCTCTTTGGCCATACTTTTAAACGCTGACCGACTCGTAATGTGCTGTTTTTACTTATATTGTTCCAGCGAGCAACTTGCGTAGAGCTGACCCCAAAGCGTTTGCCAATACTCCATAAGTTATCACCACTACGTACTTTATAGGTTTGATAACGGCGACGCTGACGATTTTTATCAAGCGTAGCCATAAAGTTTAATTCATGCTCTGAGGCATTAGCAAAGCCTGGCATCTTTAGAACTTGGCCTATTTTAAGAAAGTCTGATTTTAGCTTGTTCAAGTTTTTTAAATAAGACACTGAGGTGTTGTGCTTTTTTGCTATCGCGCTCAGGTTATCGCCAGATTTGACGGTATAGGTTAATAAACCAAGAGCTTTGCCAGGTTCGATGTCCATGATGCCTTTTTGAAACAGCTGAACATTTTTGGTAGGCACAAGAATGTTGGCTTTACCGTGTTCTTCTGGGATGAACAATTTGTTATAAGCAGGGTTGAGGCGATAAAAAACATTTTTATCAATATTCGCAATCTTAGCGAGCTCCATCAGGTTTGCAGGGGCTTCTATGCTGACCTCTTTAAACGCTGGTGTGTTCTCAATAAAAGGTAAGTCCACGCCAAAATCATTTGAGTTGAGGAATATGTTGGATAAGGCGATCCACTTAGGTACATGGCGCATGGTTTCACGTGGCAACTTCAATGACCAGTAATCGGTGGCTTTTCCTTGTCGGCGGTTGCGCTTCATGGCCTTAAGAACATTACCTTGCCCGACATTATAGGCAGCTACTGTTAATAACCAGTCGCCATCAAACATCTTGTTTAAGTATTCATAATAATCCAGCGCAGCATGAGTCGAAGCGACGACATCACGACGACCGTCGTACCATTGGTCAATGGTTAAGCCAAAGCCGCGTGCCGTGCGAGGCATGAATTGCCATAAGCCCGCCGCTTGCACCACTGAATGAGCGAGCGGGTCAAAATTACTTTCAACCATTGGCGTGAAAGCGAGCTCTACCGGCATATCACGCTTTTCGAGCTCGGTGATGATGTAGTGTAAATAAGGCGCTGCTTTGTTCGCTCTATCGACTAAGTGATCAGTGCGACGTAGGAAGTGCTTTTGATGAGAGGCAACGCGAGAATTAGTGATATGAGTCAGCGTTTGCTTTTTTGCTAGCTCATCCCAAAGATTTACGGGTGGGGCAGGAGTCAGGTCTTTTGTAACCAACTCCACTTCAGGCGATAACTCATCTTCTGCAATATCCGGCGTCGGCAATGGTTCGCTGCGCGAAGGCTGAGTGGTTTCTGCTGTGTCGTTATCGTTTTTTTGTAAGCTACTACAGGCACTTAGTACCAGCAGCGATAAAATGGCAATGCGCTTCATAGAAATTATTATGCTTAAAAATTATCTTTTAGTTGACGGATTGTAGCAAAAGTTCTGACAGGATCGGAGAAAGTTTTCTCTGTTGAGGCCTCGCTGGCCGATTTTTGAACCGAGTCCTCATTGCATCTGAGAAATGGGTTGTAGCTTAACTCTGCACCAATAGTCGAGGGAAGTGTTGGCTTGTTATCACTTCTAAGTTGTTGAGAATATTCGATTTCTTTCTTAATAGCATCATTGTTCGGTTCGACTGACTGTGCAAACTTCAGGTTCGCTAAAGTGTACTCATGAGCGCAGTAAACCTTTGTATTATCGGGTAATTCTGCCAGCTTTGCTAATGACTCTAGAAATACCGGTGGAGTGCCTTCAAACATGCGCCCACAGCCAGCTTTAAATAAGGTATCACCACAAAATAAAGCATCATGGCCATAAAATGCGATGTGACCCATGGTGTGGCCCGGTACCTCAATCACAGAGAACTGATATTCATTATCTAAAACAGAGACTTCGTCACCTTCCACCAGATCACGGTCTGAAAAAGCCTGATTGTCGCGCTTAGGGACAAATACTTGGCATCCATAACGGTTTTTTAAGGTTTGTACGCCACCAATATGGTCATTGTGGTGATGTGTGATTAAAATGGTCTCTAATGACAAGTCATGGCGTTCAATATAATCAATAACGGGGTTGGCATCCCCAGGATCGACCACCACGATTGCGTTCGAGCTAGATGAGTGAATGATCCATATGTAATTATCGCTAAAGGCGCTTAATGGTATGACTTTCATAGTATTATTCACAATATCGAGTAAGTGTATTTGCGTGCATGCAGATCTCAGGTTAGCATGAGAATACTCTACAAGACAGGCTAAAACCTAGCAACTAAACGGGTAACAATGGAACGATTATTTGAGTTGAGTTGGCCTAAAATGCCCGCAGGGAACCGTTTACGGTATCTGTGGCAGGAGTGGTTGCAGCTCCATCTGGAAGAGTACCACGGCGGTTACTTGCTGACTCTTGATAGTCTCACTCAGAGTTTGAGCTTGCCTGATAATGTGTTTGAGTATCACCTTCGTTTAGGCGATGGCCTGTGCCACTCCGTTGAAGCTAAGCCTGATGAGTTGCCCATTATGACGGACTCTATACAAGCTGTTGTACTGAGCAATGTGTTTGAGTACGCAGAGCAGCCAAGTGTGTTATTAGGGGAGGTCCATCGAGCTTTAGCGCCACAAGGTGTTTTGTACGCATTATTATATGCGCCGCTTAATCCTTGGATGTTGAAAGCAAGGGGGCGCCTTTCTCGGACTAAAAAAGAGTTGCCAGCACATACAATCGGTATTCATCGCTATGAAGAGTGGTTAAACTTACTCGGCTTTAATATGCTGGAAACCGAGGTTGTGGGTTGCCCATGGTGGCGAGGCTTTAAGGAGTTTGAGAAAAAATCTGATATGTCCAAGGCTTGGCTATCAGCTCCTATTGCTTATATTGTAAAAGCCCAGAAGAAAGTATCAACCATGACGCCGTTACGTCCAATAGAGCGGGAGGCGTTAGCCATTGGCGGGAAACTGGCCAATATCTAAAACAAACAACAAGGCTAGACACAGACTTTGAAAACAATTGAAATTTTTACTGACGGTGCGTGCAAAGGTAATCCGGGCCCTGGTGGCTGGGGAGCTTTGTTGCGCTACGGCAAACACGAAAAAAAATTATACGGCGGCGAGTTGGACACGACCAACAACCGTATGGAGTTAACCGCAGCCATTGAGGCACTAAAAGCATTGAAGCATCCAAGCAAAGTAGAGCTTACTACTGACTCGGTATACGTTAAAAACGGTATTAATCAGTGGCTAGAAGGGTGGAAAGCTAAAGGCTGGAAAACCGCGGCGAAGAAGCCGGTCAAGAATCAGGATTTGTGGCAGGCTTTGGATGAGCAAGTGGTTAAGCATCAAGTAAATTGGCACTGGGTAAAAGGTCATAGCGGTCATACTGAAAACGAGATTGCTGATGAATTGGCGAATCTTGGTGTGGAGAAAGCTCTAAACGAGCGATAAAAGGTAACGCATGAGACAGATTGTTCTAGATACAGAAACCACCGGTTTAGAACCCGGGGACGGCCACCGCATTATTGAGATCGGTTGTGTGGAGCTCGTTAACCGAAAATTAACCGGTAACCACTACCATCAATACATTAAGCCGCAACGTGAGATTGATGAAGGAGCCATTGAAGTTCATGGTATTACCAACGAATTTCTAGCGGATAAACCCCTTTTTGAAGATGTGGCTGAGCAGTTCTTAGAATATATTGACGGTGCTGAGCTGGTAATCCACAACGCACCGTTTGATGTTGGCTTTATCGATCATGAACTGAAGTTATGGGATCATACTAAAGGCAAAACGTCGGACTATTGTACCGTACTTGATACGTTAGTTTTGGCTCGCCAAATGCACCCCGGCCAGAGAAACAGTCTGGATGCTTTGTGTAAGCGGTATGATATAGATAACGGTCATCGAGAGCTTCATGGCGCTTTACTCGACTCCGAGATTTTAGCCGACGTTTACCTACGCATGACGGGGGGACAGACTAATTTAACGTTAGGCCGTCAGTCGAGCCCTAATGCTGAAACGGGTGAGTTGCCAGTACGAAAAATCGCTACTAACCGACCAAGCTTGAAAGTGATTAAGGCGTCGGATGAAGAAGTGAAAGCCCATAATGAAAAACTAAAGAGTATCCAAGCTGAGTTGTGGGACTGATTTCGCATTAGTTATTCTTATTATCCTGCTCAAAAAATCTAGCCCAAAACTGAGTAAATAACCGTCAAACCCAATAAGAATGGTTTAAAAAATAATCAATTTAAACCATTCTTAGTTGTATGACTTTCATACGATCAAATCTTAAAACCTTCGCCAAGGCGCAATGCTTCGGTCTATCCGCCCAAAAAACAGAAAAATAATTGCTACTCTATACAGCTTATTTATGTAGTTATTGAGACATCAGTTTTGCTCAGAAAGTAGTCTGGGGTCTGCTTGCGCGGTATTTTGGGGGTTGCTACAATCATTTGAGTTTGTCGCGTATAACGCACTTTTTGATGTGGAGGCTCCTGCCACTTGCGGAGCTTTTTTATTGTTCAGATTAGGTACATTAAGACTAGATGAAAAAAAACAATAGCTTTCGTTACATCATCAGCTTGGTCATTGTGCTGTCGCTTATATGGATAGGTAACTCGGGTTACTTCAACGGTTTACTGCTGTCCTTAGGCGCGGTGTCGGTGGCGTTTGTTGTCTTTATGGCTTATCGATTAGACATCGTTGACGAAGAGTCCCAGCCGTTACAGGTGAGTCGTCGCATTATTGTCTATTGGTTGTGGTTACTGAAAAACTTAATACAGTCCAACGTGAATGTAGTTAAGCGGATCTGGCAAGGACCAAAGTCTATCGATCCTGTTGTGGCTCGTATCCCAACCAGTCAAAAAACTGAGATGGGTCAGACTATCTATGCTAATTCAATCACCCTAACGCCAGGCACTACAACGCTTGATATCGAAGGCGATACTCTGATTGTGTATGCTCTTTCTTATGACGGTATTCAATACTTACTGGGTGGTGAGATGGATCGTCGTGTTAAGCGTTTGGAGGAATAATGTTTTTAGCAGCAGCTATCGCTATCTTGGTTGCAATGGTGCTTGCGTTATTGCGAGCGCTAATGGGGCCAACACTTTATGACCGCATTCTGTCGGTTAACGCCTTTGGCACCAAGACCGTATTATTTATTGCTATCTTGGGATTCTTGATGGGACGTCCTGAATTTTTAGACATTGCTTTGGTTTATGCCCTAATTAACTTTATTGCCATGATCGGTGTATTGCGTTTCTTTGAATACAAGCAAGTCGAAACCGTTGCAGAAAACGAAGAGGACCAGCAATGAGCGAATTAATCGATGGTTTAAGCTGGGGCCTGTTACTGCTAGGCGGGTTTATTTGTGTCTCTGGCGGCATTGGGATGCATCGTTTCCCTGATTTCTTCAGTCGAATGCATGCGGCGAGTGTGACGGACACGCTTGGCGGAACCTTGGTGTTGCTGGGTTTGATGTTGCAAGTTGATGGGCAATATTTGGTTTTAGTGAAGCTGGTATTGGTGCTTTTGTTTATTTTGATCACAAGCCCAACAGGCAGTCACGCTTTAGCCAAAGCTGCTTTACACGGCGGCTTGCGACCAAAGCTAGGAAGTAAACAAGACGAAAAGGACGCGGATGTGTTGAATAACTTCGGGCGTACAAACACGCCTGAGACAGATAAGAATAAGGAGTAGAGCCATAGAGATTTTAATTAATGTCATCCTGTTGGCGTTTTTAGCAATTACTGCTCTGTCCTTAGCGTTCACTAAGGATTTGTTTGCCTCAGTGATGTTAACGGGGATTTACAGTCTATTGTCGGCAGCGTTTTTCGTGTTGATGGATGCAGTTGATGTCGCTTTTACTGAAGCGGCTGTTGGTGCGGGAATTTCAACCATTTTGATGGTGACAACCTTAACCATGACCGGACGTTACGAAAACCGTAAGTTGCATCATCCTGTTATTGCGTTGAGCGTAGTGGTGGTTACTGGTGTGATGCTGGTGATAGGCACCATGGATATGCCTGCATTTGGCTCAGATATGGCTCCGGCACAAGTTCACGTAGGCCCTTACTACATTATGCAGTCGGGCGAAGATATTGATATTCCGAATGTCGTCACCTCGGTACTAGCGAGTTATCGTGGCTTTGATACTTTTGGCGAAGTGGTCGTGGTGTTTACCGCTGTAATTGGCGTTCTGGCGCTACTGGAGTTTTCACGTAAAGACAACCAGGTCGGCGAAAGACCTGCGCCAATGTTCCAACATAAAATTTTACGTATTGTTAGTAAGATTTTAATTCCACCTATTATGCTATTCGCGTTATATGTCCAGTTTCATGGCGAGTATGGCCCTGGTGGCGGTTTCCAAGCGGGTGTTATTTTCGCTTCGAGCATTATTCTTTACGCCATGTTGTTTGGCATTGAGCAAACGCGTAAAGCGGTGTCTATGCCAGTGGTTAAAATTTTGGCTGCACTTGGCGTTTTGATTTACGGTAGCGTCGGCATTGTGAGTATGCTTAATGGTGGTAACTACCTGAATTACAGCGTTCTAGCGGAGAATGATATTACTGGACAGCATGTCGGTATCATCATTATTGAGTTGGGCGTGGGTATTACGGTTGCGACAGCGATGATTTTGATCTTCCTAACCTTTGCTAGAAGAATCGGCAAAACCAACTCCAATTCGAGTACGAAGGAGGGGACTGCATGAGCTTTCTAGAACAATACAATTACTGGATTGTCATTTTCCTCATGATGAGCGGTTTTTATATCGTGATTGCACACGGTAACTTGATCAAAAAGTTGATGGGGTTAACGATTTTCCAAACGTCAGTGTTTATTTTGTATATCAGTATCAGCAAAGTCATTGGCGGAACCGCGCCAATTTTGGATGATCGATATACCATCTACTCAAACCCTTTACCTCACGTATTAATTCTGACAGCCATTGTTGTGGGCGTTGCTACCACAGCGCTAGGCTTGGCTTTAGCGGTACGAATTAAAGAAGCCTATGGCACCGTTGAAGAAGACGTGATTCAAGAAAAAGATTTACAGCAAGAGGGTTCTGCAGAGTGATTCAACATTTACCTATTTTGCAGGTAATTATTCCATTACTTGCAGCTCCTATATGCTTCATTTTAAAGGAAGCGCGTCTGGTGCGTTGGTTTGTATTAATCGCCAATGCCATGGCTTTTGTCATCAGTATCATGCTGCTTCAGCAAGTCAACCTTCACGGCACTCTGGTTTATTCGTTAGGCGGCTGGGAAGCGCCGATCGGAATCGAGTATCGAATTGATGAGCTGAATGCTTATTTACTGATACTGGTCACTTCAATCAGCACTATTACGTTGATGGCCGCTGGCAAAAGTTTGACCAAAGAAATTCCAGAGTCAAAGATCACTTATTTCTACATCGCATACATGCTGTGCCTTACAGGCCTACTGGGTATCGTTGCGACGGGTGATGCCTTTAATGTGTTTGTATTCCTAGAGATCTCTTCTTTGGCGTCTTACACCATGATCGCTATGGGTAATGATCGTCGTTCATTGTGGGCGTCCTATCAGTACTTGATTATGGGTACCATTGGTGCGACCTTCATTTTGATTGGTATTGGTCTGATGTACATGATGACTGGTACTTTGAACTTGTACGATCTTGCCGAGCGTCTGCCAGAAGTTGAGCATACAAAAACAGTTTTCACTGCTTTTGCCTTCTTCCTAGTTGGTGTTTGTTTAAAGCTGGCCTTGTTCCCATTGCACCTATGGTTACCAAACGCTTACGCTTATGCGCCATCCATCGCGACGGTCTTCTTGGCTGCGACGGCGACTAAAGTGGCGATTTACGTCCTGCTACGCTTTATATTCTCGGTTTACGGTTTCGAGTTCTCCTTTACGCACTTACCTTTGACCGAAATTCTCGTTAGCTTGGGACTGCTTGGTGTGATTGCTGCATCTATCGTGGCGATTTATCAAACCAATGTTAAGCGTTTGTTTGCTTACTCCAGCGTGAGTCAAATTGGTTACATGATCTTGGGTATTGGTGTCGGTACGAAAACAGGCCTTACGGCAACCATGTTGCACCTGTTTAATCATGCTCTGATGAAAAGCGCCATCTTCTTGGCTCTTGCAGGTGTGGTCTATCGAGTGGGTAGCGTAAATATCAAAGCCTTTGCAGGATTAGGCCGCCAAATGCCATGGACTATGGCTGCGATTGTAGTCGGTGGCTTAAGTTTGATTGGCGTGCCATTGACCGTCGGTTTCGTGAGTAAGTGGTACCTAGTCTTAGCATTATTAGAGAGTAATATGTGGCCGGTGGCGGTGTTGGTCTTAGTTGGTTCCTTACTGGCTATTGCTTATATCTGGCGTATTGTTGAAGTCGCTTACTTCAAACCAGCGCTACAAAATAATCAGGCTTATAAAGAGGCGCCGTTGGCAATCTTAATTCCAGCGTGGATTTTCGTGATAGCGAATATTTACTTCGGTATTGATACGAGCTTTACCGCTGGTGTTTCAGAGAAAACCGCAGAATTGTTGTTTGGGGGCGTTCGATGATAGACGCAATCATGTCTCAAGACATATTAATGCAATGGATCATTATCCTGCCACTACTGGCGATCCCAGGG
>Ga0208833_1000205_pt1 | contig 16499 bp, 11 predicted proteins | sample DeeseametaMP1788_FD_184181 | JGI IMG/M metagenome (GOLD analysis project Ga0208833, IMG submission 184181) | Marine microbial communities from the Deep Pacific Ocean - MP1788 (SPAdes) | ecosystem: Environmental > Aquatic > Marine > Oceanic | place: North Pacific Ocean | collected 2011-05-03 | reverse complement strand
ATTTCAGAAGGCCATACTCACTGAATATTGGGCGTAAGTCGGTAGCTTTAGAGCCGTAGCGACCATCAACAGGAGAAATTGCAGTTAAAGCGGAAAGTTGCATCGTTATACCTTATCCGTAAAAGCTAAATTTAATCAATTGTTTGAAGGGGCTGATCATACCTTAACTGCTTACTTTTAGCATCTTTTGTCACAACAAAAGTACTCATCCGACGCATAAAAAAAGCCAGTCGAAACTGGCTTTCTTAATAAGCTATTGTTGGTTGATAGGTTAACGCCCGATATCAAACACATCCAAGATCATGCGTGTACCTTCCATGACACGTATAATTTTGCCTTCTAGCTCAATGATTTTGCTACCCACAGGCCCTACCGGTAACCGCTCGCGTAACTCAAACGGAATATCGCGGCCGTGTCGATAAATATCGATCGGGAGTACTTCACCGCGCTGAACTTTCATTTGCCAGCCAGGAGGGAGCTCACCAGTCCTTTCATACTTTTTCTGAAGTCCCTTAGGCAAAGTGGTGCGCCCTGAGTCATAACGGTGACGGTAATAATAATCTTGAATCAACTCATGCTCATCATTGGAGAAGCGACGTTCTTGCTCTGGTTTCTTGTTTTTATGGGAATGCTTTTGCTCAGCGTGCTGAGGCTTGCCTTTGTGACCTTTCTGGTGGTCACTTTTAGCGACAGCCAATGGACTGCTTAAGCTGACTGCAACAGCAAGACTAATCAGTGTTACTCGTTGTTTTTTCATGATATTTCCCCTAATAGATCATTTTCGTTATAACACATTCTATTATAAAGGTACTGAATATCGACTGAATAAGATAAGCCTCACATTCTGTATAGGCTGTGTTATAATCAGCCGCCGATTTTCGGAGGAATGAGCGCAAAGTACATCGAACATGTACGAAAAGTAGCCAAATTGCCTAAACTGATAGCGAAAGGTAGTTAAGTGGGTTGTTAGCATTTCTTCGTAAGAGACTGAATTTACTTTAAATTGAGGAATATAGCGTGTTAGAAGCATACAGAAAACATGTAGCAGAACGTGCTGAGCAAGGTATTCCACCTTTGCCTTTGAGCGCCGAGCAAGTCAATGAGCTTGTTGAACTTTTGAAAAATCCACCAGCAGGTGAAGAAGAGTTTTTAGTAGAACTATTAACTGATCGTGTGCCTCCAGGTGTTGATGAAGCCGCTTATGTTAAAGCTGGCTTTTTAGCGGCGATTGCAAAGGGTGAGGCACAATCTCCTTTAGTAGACAAAGAACACGCTGTGAAACTTCTAGGCACAATGCTTGGTGGTTACAACATCGCAACACTAGTAGAGTTGCTTGATGATAAAGAATTGAACTTACTGGCTGGTGAAAAACTTAAAGATACTTTGTTAATGTTTGATGCTTTCCACGATGTGGCAGAAAAAGCAGATGCTGGCAACGAAGTGGCAAAAGACGTCATCAAGTCTTGGGCTGAAGGTGAATGGTTCACGAAAAAGCCAAAACTCGATGAAAAAATCACATTAACCGTATTTAAGGTCCCTGGTGAGACTAACACTGATGACTTATCACCAGCACAAGATGCATGGTCTCGTCCTGACATTCCATTGCACTCATTAGCGATGTTGAAAAACTCTCGTGAGGGTATTAATCCTGACAAAGAGGGTGAAATTGGTCCTATTAGCACTATTGAAAAGTTAGAAGAGAAAGGCAACCCAATCGTTTACGTTGGTGATGTTGTGGGTACTGGTTCTTCTCGTAAATCTGCGACAAACTCTGTGTTGTGGTTGATGGGTAACGATATTCCTCACGTTCCAAACAAGCGTGCGGGTGGTTTCTGTTTCGGCAGTAACATTGCTCCAATTTTCTATAACACCATGAAAGATGCTGGCGCTATGCCGGTAGAGCTTGATGTGTCTAAAATGGAAATGGGCGATGTTATCGATTTCTATCCATATGAAGGAAAAGTCACTAAGAATGGTGAAGTGATTGCTGAGTTTGAATACGGTAGCAAAGTGATTTTTGACGAAGTTCAAGCGGGCGGTCGTATCCCACTAATCATTGGACGTGGTTTAACTGAGCGCGCTCGTGAATATTTAGGTTTAGAAGCGACTGATTTATTCCGTAATGCAGAAGAAGTAAGCGATTCAGGCAAAGGCTATACGTTAGCGCAAAAAATGGTTGGTCGTGCTTGTGGCCTAGACGGTGTTCGCCCAGGTCAGTACTGCGTACCTAAGATGACAACGGTCGGCTCGCAAGATACTACTGGCCCTATGACACGTGACGAGCTAAAAGATTTAGCATGTTTAGGTTTCTCTGCTGACTTGGTTATGCAGTCATTCTGCCACACAGCAGCATACCCAAAGCCAGTTGACGTCGGTACTCAGCATACGCTTCCTGATTTCATCATGAATCGTGGTGGTGTTTCATTACGTCCGGGTGATGGTATTATCCACAGCTGGTTAAACCGCATGTTGCTTCCTGATACTGTCGGTACTGGTGGTGATTCACATACACGTTTCCCATTGGGGATTTCTTTCCCAGCAGGCTCGGGTCTTGTGGCATTCGCTGCTGCGACGGGTGTTATGCCTTTGGATATGCCTGAGTCAGTATTGGTTCGCTTTAAAGGTAAGCGTCAACCGGGTATTACTTTGCGTGATTTAGTGCATGCGATTCCTTATCAAGCGATAAAAGATGGCCACTTAACCGTAGAAAAAGCCGGTAAGAAGAACATTTTCTCGGGTCGCATTCTTGAAATCGAAGGCCTAGAAGACTTAACCGCTGAGCAAGCGTTTGAGCTTTCAGACGCATCTGCAGAGCGTTCTGCAGCAGGTTGTACGATTAAGCTAAGCGAAGAGTCAGTTGCTGAATACCTTGAGTCAAATATTGTCTTATTGAAGTGGATGATCTCTAACGGTTATGGTGACGAGCGTACGCTTTCTCGTCGTATCGAGAAGATGCAAGAGTGGTTGGATAACCCGAGCTTGTTATCGGCTGATGCTGATGCTGAGTATACCGAAGTTATCGAAATCGACATGGACAACTTAAAAGAACCTGTTCTTTGTGCGCCAAACGATCCAGATGATGCTCGCTTATTAAGCGAAGTTGCTGGTGACAAGATTGATGAAGTCTTCATCGGTTCTTGCATGACTAACATTGGTCACTTCCGTGCTGCAGCTAAATTGCTAGAAGATATTGAAGCCGGTACTTTGCAAACCCGCTTGTGGATCGCGCCACCAACTAAGATGGATGAGCATCAGTTGATGGAAGAAGGGCACTACAACACTTTCGGTCGTTCAGGCGCGCGCTTAGAGATGCCAGGGTGTTCATTGTGTATGGGTAACCAAGCACGTGTTGCTCCGAAGTCTACAGTGGTTTCAACTTCAACGCGTAACTTCCCGAATCGTTTAGGGCAGGGCGCTAACGTTTACTTAGCTTCTGCTGAGTTGGCGTCTGTTGCAGCGGTGATGGGTAAACTACCGACGGTAGAAGAGTACATGGAGTATGCTAATAAGATTGACTCTATGGCTGATGACATCTATGTTTATATGAATTTCCATCAGATGGATGAGTATAAGAAGCAAGCAAACAAAGTAACTATTCCGGTAAGTAACCAAGTTACTATCGGTGCTTAGTCACTACTGTTTGTAAGTTTCAAATGCAAACAAAAAAAGCCCGCTTAATTAGCGGGCTTTTTCTTTTTTATCTAGACAGTGAAGTTACTTTTTTGTGGTGCGCTTTGAATAGTTTTCAAGATGAACCACTTTAGGGTTACTGGTTACTGACTTGTGGAGGTTAGCAAAATACTTTTCCTCTAACTGCTCTAGAGAAATTGGTGGATCAAAGTAAAAGCCTTGGAAGAGACTGCAGTGTTCTTTAATTAAGTAATCTAACTGCTCTTTGGTTTCTACACCTTCTGCAATAACTTCTAAGCCCATATCAAGACTCATGCCAATTACTGTTCGGATAATGGTTTCACTATCAGGATCGCCTGGTACGTCTTTTACAAAAGAGCGATCAATTTTAAGTTTGTCGAGAGGTAGTTTTTTTAAGTAAGTTAATGACGAGTAACCCGTACCAAAATCATCAATGGATAGTTTTACACCCAGCTTTTTCAGTTCATTGAGAATATCGATGGACACTCTTGCTTCATGTAATAAGACCGTTTCTGTCACTTCTAACTCAAGTAGCTGTGGAGGAATTTTAGTTTGATCAAGAAGTTTTTTGATGTAGCTGACCAGGTCCGAATTGCGAATTTGAACAACGGATAAATTGACGGTGATAAAAGGAGAGTACCCATGTTGTTCTAGCCAGTGTTTAATTTGGTAGCAAACCTGCTTTAAGACCCACTCGCCAATTGGGATAATTAAATGATTCTCTTCTGCAATAGGTATAAACTCAGCAGGAGATATAATTCCTTCAGTCGGGTGACTCCAGCGGAGCAAAGCTTCGGCGCCAATAAACTTGTTTCCGTCTTGTGTAATTTGAGGCTGATATCTAATAATAAAGCGTGATTCAGCTAGAGCTTTGCGTAGCTCTTTTTCAAGTACATGCTTTCTAACGACTGCCTTTTCCATGGCTTTTTTGAATACTGCATAGCGATTACGGCCCATAGACTTGGCATAATACATGGCGGTATCTGCACGTTGAATAATAGCTTCTTCATTCTCTGCGTCTCTAGGGTAAATCACGATGCCGATACTTGCTGTGGAGAATAATTTGTTGCCACTAACGTTGTATTCTTGCGCTAAAGTGAAATTTATTTTTTCGGCAATTTTACAAGCGACTCGCTCTGCTTTCTTAGGGTCTCCAGATAACTGGTTGAGTTGCACAATAAACTCATCACCGCCTAATCGAGACACTGTGTCGCCTTCTCTTACAATAGTTTGCAATCGCTCTGCGACTTTTTGAAGCAAAGTGTCTCCAGCCATATGCCCCAGTGAATCATTGATGGTTTTAAAGTAATCTAGATCAATGAACAGAACCGCGCCGCTGTGTCCATAACGTTTAGTTAAGGCAAGAGATTGATGAATGCGATCATTAAGCAGTAAACGGTTGGGGAGCTCGGTTAATGAATCATGCTGAGCCATGTGTTGAATCTGACGCTCGTACTCCTTCGAGTCGGTAATATCTACTCCTACAGTCACTACTGAGGGTGTTCTGCTAAAGCGTGTGATGAAAGGTACTTTTGAAATGTTTAGTGTTACTTTACTGCCATCAACATTATATATTTCAATCTCTTTTTGTATAGCGTGTGCATCTCTCCGTAAAAGTAAGCTTTCATCTTCAAAAATATTTTTTGAATTAGGATGGTGATCTATTAAGTCTTTTTGGGAGCAGCCCTCTATTTCAGACATTGGGATACCGAAGAAATCTGCAGCATAGCGGTTCGCGAGTATCAACTTTCCATTCGTGTTAGTCGCAAAGATCATGTGTGGAACTAAGTTGATAATTTGCCGAATCTTATCGCTTTGATCTTCGAGATCTTGGGTTTGCTTTTTTACCTGTTTTTTTAGAAGGAGAGCCACCAAGGCGGCAAAAAACAATAGTCCTATCACTATCAACAAAGTATATACAAGCCAGGCAGGAAATGCTGATTCGTCTGCTATAATTCCCTTTAAGTATTTGTCTTTAAGTTGATAATAAGGGGAGCTTCCATCAAAGCGCCATAGTTTCGTATAACGATCTATAGTGGCTAGAAGATCCGCATTGGTATTTTTAGCAGTGGCAAAAAGGACTTTTCGTGGCTCAAAAACAATTGGTGTTTGTTTTATATAAGGATTATCGTGGCTGTAGCTCACTAGATTGCTAGTCACAGCTGCCGCTACTTCTTTTGATTCTATGGCCCCTAGAGCTTGCTTGTAAGTTTGGAAGTCTACAAAATCACACTCTATAATAAACAAATCGCACAAGTTTTTTAACTTGATACCATAGACTTCGTTTTTTATGACTGCAATTTTCTTGCCGGATAAAGCAATGATATTTTGTGGGACTAAGGCGTCTTTGTGAACATAAACTTGGCCCCATCCAGTGAGAATACCTTCCTCGTTGTAGTCTAAATATTGTGCACGGTCTTCTGAGTAAGCAATAAAGGGAATAAGATCGAGTTCGTGGTTGAGTGTCTTGGGTATGACTTCTGGCCAATTGAGGTTGACCCACTCTATGTTCCAGCCCTCTTTTTCCGCCATGGTTTCTAAGAGTTCAACCATGAAGCCTGCGTTAGTTCCGTCTTGCTCGACAACCATGATGGGCGGAGCGTTAAACATAGCAACCCTTAAAGAGCGTTTCGGCTCCTTATTCAAATCGCTAGCCAATGCGTCGAGCGTCAGTAGGCTACTTATAGAAAGTAACGTTATTAACGCAAGGGTTTTAAAGAATAATTTCTGCAATTTTTACCCCTCACTGCTATTAACCTTATTATTTTTTCCTATCCTTGGCAATAAGTTATTAGTGAGGGGATGGGGTTCAAGGCTTTGAGTTTAACCAGTGCTTGGCTTCTATCTCTGTGGCAAAAACACCGACTGGGTAGTGTGATTGTGCGAGTTGCGGTGACTTTTGAGTTCGGTAGATCAATAGTTGTTCTAAATAATGTCGCTCTAATACCGACATATTGCCTTTTCCTAATACAAAGGCTACGGCGCTATATAAGCGTTGGTGTTCGTTCGATTGAAGGTAATCTTTACAGTCTAGTTCAAATTCTGCAATTCCATCCAGTTGGATCAAGAGTTGTGGAAGTCGGCTATGAAAGCGATGGTACTGCTCTAGCAAAATGCTATCTTGATGTTTTAAAAGCTCAGTATTCAGAACAACATTATAGGGATAGCTTATACGGATTAAGTTATCGCTAATGTCTTCTATAGTTATAGTCAGCAGTTTCTTTTGCTTAGGGTTGAAAGGATGTGCTGATAAACGTTGCTTCTCCAATGGCAGAACCTCTCTGTGGATAACGGCGAATCGAGGCTATTATAGAGAACAACTGGTCTGAGGTTTGTTATATTGTTTAAAATGTATACAAAAAGAGCAGCCCTAAGGCTGCTCTTAATCTTATTTACATTCTCGAATCAATATTGAAAAGATAGAATGTGTTAAATCAATAGATTATCTGACGATCTTCATCTCTTTAATAAGGTTTTGAGCACCATCAATATGCTCCATAACCCATAGCATGTAAGCACTGCTAACGTGAATCGAGCGGTTTAGGTTAGGGTTATAGTCCCAGTCGCCAATGATTGACTCATAAACGCCGTCGAACAATAGCCCTACAAATTCAGCATCACCATTCATTGTTGGAGAGCCTGAATTACCACCTGTGGTGTCGACAGTACTTAGGAAATTGACTTGGACACTGTTAAGCGTCTCATCTTGATATTTCCCATACTGCTTGTCCTTGATAAGCTCTAGCTGTTTTGCAGGAGAGTTGAATGGCTCTTCACCAGTATGTTTTGCGGCTAAGCCTTCAAGAGTAGTAAAAGGCGTTGCGTAGATGCCGTCTTTAGGTGAGTAGCCCTTAACATTACCGTAAGTCACACGTAGAGTGCTGTTTGCATCAGCATACACCGCTTTATCTTGTGACTCATAGTAATCAATAATAGCTGCCATGTACTGTGGACGGAGCTTTTTAAATTTGCCTGATTGCTCTTTCTCTTCAAGCTCTTTTTGATGCTTCTCTTCAAAAGTTGCTACTGCCAACTGAATAAAAGGATCATCCGAGGCTTTGAACTCATCTACAGATTTTCCGACCCAGCTTAAGCGAGTTTCTTCATCCGTAAGACCTGTTTCAGCGAACATCTTGTCAACTTTGCCATTGAACTTTTCCGCGTTGAACTCTTCATCAATGCCCATGAACTTATCATAGCTTTGAACGCGGTCTTCTTCAGGCAATTCAGCGTATACAGCAACGAAGTGCTTATATAGAGCTTTTTCAACGTCAGCGTCCCAACGACGGTTCATGCGCTTTAAACCTTCTTTGATACGAATCAAGTCACGTTCTTGATAACCCGGCTCACGCTCTGCATCCGGCTTCTGGCTTTCAATGGCTAGACGATATAAGCGAGCAGCTGTACCTGAAAGGGTATCTCTGTTCATGCCCCATTTTTTGAGCTCTACAGCTTGGTCTTTAATGTCGTCCTTGATCAGAGCGTCAAGTTGAGACAGTGCATCACCATGCTTTTCTTTCATTGCTGGATTGTCGAGCAGCCATGCCTCTAAATCTGCTTCGAGTTTCTGTTTGCGCGCTAGCAAGTCACCTTTACCATAGCTTTCGATCATGCTGCCCCAGTTTTTCTCAGCGTTGTTTAAGCCCGCTAGTGTGCTGGCATACTTAACACGAGCGTCACTACCTTCCGGGGCATTCTCTTTAATAATATCAATGTATTTATGAAGAATAGTGCGGAAAGTAGGGTAGCTCCATTCAAACTGGTTCTCTACTTCAGCGCTGGTACGGTAGCGGTTTGTGCGACCTGGATAGCCAGTAACCATCACAAAATCTCCTTTCTCTACACCGCTAGCGTTCACTTTTAAGAAGTGCTTAGGCTCGTACGGAATATTATCCTTTGAGAAGTCTGCTGGTTTACCATCTTTGCCCACGTAAGCGCGATAAAACGCAAAGTCACCTGTATGGCGTGGCCACATCCAGTTATCTACGTCACCGCCGTATTTTCCAATGTGTGATGATGGTGCATACACCAAACGGACATCACGAATTTCCATTTGTTTAATTAAGCGATATTCTAAGCCTCCGTGGAAAGTGTACACATTACAGCGATAACCATCTTCAGCTTCACAATCTGCGACTAAGGCCTTTTCTTTTTTCTCAACGGCTTTATAGCGCTCCATACCAGACATTTCATCTGTTAAGCCATCGTTGATGGCGTCTGTTACATCAGTGACTTCCGTCGTTACATAAACTCGAGAGCCTGGCGCTGCTGCTAGTTCTTCTGAAAGCTCTTTTGCTAAAAAGCCTTTTTCCAAAAGGTTGTTCTCAGCAGTTGAGTTGAACTGAATGCTACCGTAGGCACAGTGATGGTTTGTTGCGACTAAGCCCTGAGGAGAAAGGAATGATGCCGTGCATCCACCAAGACTGATGACAGCCCCCATTGGGAATTCGGTCAACTTGCTTAAATCTTCAGGATCAATATTTAAGCCCGCATCTTCAAGTTGGTCTTCAATTAATGGCAGTTGGCTCGGTTGCCACATACCTTCATCCGCCATCAATGGCGAAGTCGCTGCAGCAACAGAAATCGCCGCAACTGATAGTAACTTCTTCATGGAGTAGTCCCCTGATGTTGTCATTTTGAATTATTGCAGCCAAACAATATAAAGGGTTAGAAGACAAATTCCAGTAGGGTTGGGTAGTAAAGTGTAAATAAGTGTTGCAGTAGGAAATCGTAGTATTGTTCCTTTTCTTGCTTGTCCAAGAAAAGGAACCAAAAGAAAGACACCCCTAGATTAAGGTTATCCTGCGGATAACTCCCTTCGCAGTAAATCAATCACTTAACGCACCGTGAAATACATCCCATCCATGGTCTGAATTTCACTATCCAAAACGTACTGTTTTGAATTGCTATGATTGCTTTTCTACTCAGCTTAATCTAATGGTTTGAAGACGTAAACCTTGAAGTTCTTTATACTGTTTTTATTGTGGTATTTAGGGATAGAGTATGAGTAAACAAGTTAGAAAGAGCAGCAAAGCTCCTAAGTGGAAAGAGTTTGAATGGTTGGTAGCTAAGATTTTTCATGATGAATACTCTGAGTTAGATGTAACTGTTCTTTATAACGCTCAACTACCTTCAAAGTTTGGCAAGGGAAAAGAAAGACAGATAGACGTGCTTGTGAAACATCAAGATATAAATACTATAATAGAGTGCAAAAATTACTCTTCTAAGATTGATATCAAAGACGTGGAGAGCTTTTTGGGGATGTTTTCCGATACAGGGGCAGATTTCGGACTAATGATATCAACCAGTGGTTTTACAAAATCAGCAGAAAGAAGATTCGAGGAGTATAGAGGTAAAGTTGAGCATAGACAGTTAGATTAGGAAAAGGCTTATGAGAAAGCTTTTTTAATTGAGTCTTATGGAGTAATAACCGATGTATGTGATTGCTGTCCAGGTTGGGAGGTTGGTAAAGAGGTACCTGGGCTTTTACTATGGGATATTCCTTATGGCTTAAATGTTAACAATAAAGTGTTTCTCATGTATGTAGCAAAGTGCCTTAAATGTAGGGGGCATACTTTTTACTGTGATTCATGTGGTGTTGTCTCCAATACAGTCGAAGGTGAGTATTGTTGTGATTTGCTTAAAGAATTCACAGATTATTATTTGAATGATTTAACGTAGCGAACGATGGTGTGACGAGGCAAAAACTTGACGAAAACGCGCAGTTTATAAGTTATAAATGAGCATTTGAGTCTGTTTTTAACAAAGTCACACCGAGTGCAGCAAGTTAAACGTTCATTTCTGGAACGTGGTCTGGAATAACTAAGTCCGCTTCTGTTTTTTCTCGAATTTCTTCTACCGAAACGCCTGGTGCACGTTCTATGAGGTGGAAAGCACCGTCTTTGATTTCCATCAAGGCTAACTCAGTAATTACCCGTTTAATACACTGTGCGCCTGTTAGCGGTAACGTACACTCTTTAAGGATCTTGGACTGTCCGTGCTTATTGGCGTGAGTCATGGTCACAATGATGTTTTCTGCGCCAGCCACTAAATCCATTGCGCCGCCCATGCCTTTGACTAATTTTCCAGGGATCATCCACGAAGCGATGTTACCTTGTTGGTCTACTTCGAAAGCGCCTAGTACTGTAAGGTCGACATGTCCGCCACGAATCATCGCAAAGCTTTCTGCTGATGAGAAGAATGCTGCGCCTGTTGCGGCTGTTACCGTTTGTTTTCCCGCGTTGATTAAGTCAGGGTCAATCGTTTCTTCAGTTGGGAACTCGCCCATACCTAATAAACCATTTTCCGACTGCATCATGACTTCGACGCCTTTTGGAACATAGTTAGCGACGAGGGTAGGGATGCCGATTCCTAAGTTTACGTAGAAACCATCTTCAAGCTCTTGCGCCACTCGCATGGCGATTTGTTCACGTGATAGTGCCATGATTGCGCTCCTTATGCTTTTACTGTGCGTTGTTCGATACGTTTCTCAAAGCTGTTACCTTTGATCACGCGTTGAACATAAATACCAGGAGTGTGGATGTAGTTAGGATCTAACTCGCCCGGCTCAACAATTTCTTCAACTTCAGCAACGGTGATTTTGCCCGCAGTTGCCATCATAGGGTTAAAGTTCATGGCTGTTTTATTGAAGATCAAGTTACCCATAGTGTCGGCTTTCCACGCTTTAACTAGCGCGAAATCCGCTGTTAGTGATGGCTCTAATACATAATCACGGCCATCGATATTACGCGTTTCTTTGCCTTCGGCAACTTTCGTACCGAAACCAGTCGCTGTGAAGAAAGCAGGGATCCCTGCGCCACCAGCACGAATTTTCTCCGCTAAAGTACCTTGTGGCGTTAAAATCACTTCCATTTCGCCTGAAAGCAATAGCTTCTCGAACAATTCGTTTTCACCAACATAAGAGCCGATCATAGTGCTGATTTGGCGCTTTTCTAACCACTTACCTAAGCCAAAACCATCAACGCCAGCGTTGTTAGAAATTGCAGTAAGTCCTTTGCAACCTAGTTTATTAACTTGCTCGATCAGACCTTCTGGAATACCACAAAGTCCGAAACCGCCAACCATGACGGTCATATTATCTTTGAAACCCTCTAAGGCTTCTTCGTAACTATTTACGACTTTATTAAAACCTGACATTTTAATTCCTCGTCATATTTTAAGAGTATTTGATTGCCTGTTTATAGTTGCTATTCGCTACTATCTTTTAGCCAGAACAGCATTCGCTACGCGCGATACAGGTTTACGTCCTAGTTGATCAGAAATATAGACCCCTGCATCAACTAGCTTATCTAAATCAATTCCAGTTTTGATGCCTAAACCATTAAGCATATATATCACGTCTTCAGTCGCCACATTACCTGTCGCGCCAGGCGCGTAAGGGCAGCCACCAAGACCCGCCACAGAGCTATCAATAGTTGAAACACCAAGCTCTAAGCAAGCATATAGATTTGCCAGCGCTTGTCCATAGGTATCATGGAAATGACAGGCTAATTTGTCCACTGGTACAACCTTAGACACGGCTTCTATCATGGCTTTGGCTTTTGCTGGCGTACCGACGCCAATGGTGTCGCCTAGCGAAATTTCATAGCAACCTAAGTCATAAAGATCTTTTGCCACTTTGGCGACTTGTTCTGGCGCGATGTCACCGTCGAAAGGACAGCCGAGGACGCATGAAACATAGCCACGGACTTTGATACCGTTTTCTTTGGCTGCTTCCATCACTGGCTTAAAGCGTTCGATGGATTTAGCAATTGAGCAGTTAATATTTTTCTGTGAGAAGCCCTCGGAAGCAGCAGCGAAAACAGCCACTTCTTCAGCGTTACCAGCTAGAGCGCCTTCAAAGCCTTTGATATTTGGCGTTAACACAGGGAAGGTTACTTCTGGGTGAGCTCCTTTCAAAGGTTTTAGCGCTTGCATCATTTCGTGGTGATCCGCCATCTGCGGCACCCATTTTGGAGAAACAAAGGCTGTTGCTTCAATATCCTTCTCACCAGCAGCGATTAAACGCTTAATCAACTCAACTTTAACCTCGGTTGATACAGGCTGCTTTTCATTTTGCAAACCATCACGAGGCCCCATCTCTACGATGCGAACCTCGTCAGGTAAGTGTTTAATGTGGTCGTCTACTAGAACCATTATATTCTCCAGTATTAACGGAATTAATCTTCGCTAGCATCAAGTCGAAGTAACTCTGCACCATCATCCACCAAGTCACCCGCACTGTATAATACTTCAGCCACAGTACCAGCCGTAGGCGCATTAATAGTGTGCTCCATTTTCATTGCTTCTAGGATGATTAGAGGTTGGCCAGCTTCAACAGAGTCGCCTTCAGCAACTTTAACTTCGATAACGGTACCCGGCATTGGTGCTGTTAAGCTACCGCCAGCATCTTCAGAATCAGCGTCCAAGCCACGTTCAACTTTTTCAAGAACTTGATAATTACCGTTGACGAAAATATGCAAACTTTTGCCATCGTCTACGACTCTCGCATTAAAGCGTTTGCCAGCAGCATCCAAGCGTAGATTGCTATCGTTCAGCTCGGCAGCATGAATTTTGATTTCTTTCGACGGTAGTTCTAACAAATAGAGGTGGTCATGAGTAACATCACGATAATGCGTGGTTACAGAGACTTCGCTAGGAATACTGTCGACATAATCAATGTACTCAAAGGCATGATGGTTGTCGGTATTTAATCTCCAACCGCTAACCGAATTCCACGGTGAATATGGATCGGCACTGTTTGCGGCTGATGCTTCAGCTGCCTGTTGACGTTGTACCAATTGGTAAACTGTTGCTGCGACCAAAGCATCTTCATCAGCGGGCGCATCCTCTAAAATTAGTTCGTCACGATAGCGCTCGATAAAGTTAGTGTCTAAGTCACAATCTTCGAAGGCTTGGTTATTCGCTAGTGCAGAAAGAAACTCAACGTTAGTCGTTAAACCAACCACTTGATATTGGGCCAAAGCACCACGTAAGCGGGCGAGGGCAGCGTTACGGTCATGATCCCATACGATTAGTTTCGCAATCATTGGGTCGTAATGTACAGAAACCGTATCCCCTTGAAGAACACCTGTATCAATACGAACGTGTTCACTTTCTTCAGGAGTGCTTAAATGAAGCAAAGAGCCTGTAGCTGGCAAGAAATCCTGACGCGGATCTTCAGCATAGATGCGAACCTCGAAAGAGTGTCCGTTAATGCTCAAGTCTTCTTGCTTGGCAGGAAGTTCTTGACCCGAAGCAACTTTAAGTTGCCACTCGACTAAATCTTGCCCCGTGATTTTTTCAGTGACCGGGTGTTCAACCTGAAGACGCGTGTTCATTTCCATGAAATAGAAAGAACCATCTTCGTCATATAAGAACTCGACCGTACCAGCACCCACGTAGCCGATTGCTTTTGCGGCGCGAATAGCAACTTCGCCCATCTTTTGGCGATTTTCCTCGCTCATACCTGGGGCAGGAGCTTCTTCGATGACCTTTTGATGACGACGCTGAACTGAGCAATCGCGTTCAAATAAATGAACTGCATTGCCGTGTTTATCAGCAAATACCTGAATCTCAACGTGACGAGGTTTGGTGATGTATTTTTCGACTAATACTTTATCGTCACCAAACGATGCCGCAGATTCTCGCTTACAAGACGCTAAGCTTGATTCAAATTCTTCTGCTTTCCAGACGATGCGCATCCCTTTACCACCGCCACCAGCTGTGGCTTTGATAATGACCGGATAGCCGATATCGTCCGCTTGAGATTTTAAGAAGTTGGGGGCTTGGTTTTCACCGTGGTAACCTTTAACCAAAGGTACTCCTGCCTCGTCCATGATCTCTTTTGCCGCTGACTTCGAACCCATGGCGACGATTGCGCCTTCAGGCGGGCCAATAAACTCAATGTCTGTGTCAGCTAAGGCTTTAGCAAAACCTGCGTTTTCTGATAGGAAACCGTAACCAGGATGAACCGCTTGCGCGCCAGTTTCTTGAGCTGCCTTGATAATAAGCTCAGGCTTCAAGTATGAATCTTTAGCAGGAGCCGGACCTAAGTAAATCGCTTCATCTGCCATAGCCACATGGCGCGCGTTTTTGTCTGCCTCGGAATAAACCGCGACAGTACGAATGCCTAGCTTTTTTGCGGTTTGAATCACACGACAGGCGATTTCACCACGGTTTGCAATTAATATTTTTGTAAACATAGATGCTTCCTTAACTGTCGCTGTGTTCAGTTGTGTTTGAAGAGCCGACTGACCAATCAGCGGGGCGCTTCTCTAAAAATGCGTTTAGACCTTCTTTACCTTGTTCGCTCGCACGAATATCAGCGATACGTTTTGCAGTCTCGTCTAAAACGTCTTGATTGATGTCTTTGCCAGCAACGGCCTTAATTAAGCTCTTTGCCGCACGAACCGCTTGTGGTCCGTTGGATAATAATCCAGCGATCATGTCGTTTGATTTACCAACTAACTCTTCTTCGGCGACGACTTCGTGTACCAAGCCAAACTCTTTAGCTTTGGGAGCTTTAAAGCGTTCTGCGGTTAAGAAATAACGTTGTGCTTGGCGTTCACCTATAGCTTTAACCACATAAGGGCTAATCACCGCTGGAATCAAACCAAGTTTTACTTCTGATAGGCAAAAACTCGCGCGCTCTGAAGCGATGACGATATCGCAACAAGCAACTAAGCCAACGCCACCGCCAAAGGCTGCACCTTGAACCACTGCAACGGTTGGTTTGCTTAAGTTGTAAATGGTGTGCATTAGCTCAGCCAGACCTTGGGAGTCTTTATAGTTCTCGTCCCAGGTATAATCCGCCATACGGCGCATCCAGTTTAAATCAGCACCAGCGGAGAAGCTTTTACCTTCAGCTTCTAAGACAACAACCTCAACGCTTGGATTAGCATCCATGCGACGAAAAGCTTGGGTTAAGTCTGCAATTAGTTGATCATCAAAGGCGTTATGAATCTCACCGCGAGTCATGGTAATACGTCCAACGCCTCGGCCTTCCGAGCCGACGTTTTTAGTATCAATTGTAATGTTAAGTGCTTCAGTCATATCGTTACTCATATCCAGTGATTCACCTTACATTCTAAAGACGCCGAATTTAGTCTCTTCAGCTTCTTTATTCATTGCAACAGATAGGCCTAAGCCTAATACCATGCGCGTGTCAGCTGGATCGATGATGCCATCGTCCCACAAGCGCGCGCTGGAGTAGTAAGGGTGCCCCTGTTTCTCGTATTGATCTTCAATCGGTTTCTTGAACGCTTTTTCTTCGTCTTCTGACCACATTTCTTCGCCACGACGCTCGAAGTTGTCGCGCTTAATTTGTGCCAGAACGTTAGCTGCTTGTTCACCACCCATGACAGAAATACGTGAGTTCGGCCACATCCACAAGAATTTAGGGCTATAAGCACGACCACACATACCGTAGTTACCGGCGCCGAAACTACCGCCCACAATCACGGTAAATTTAGGGACTTTGGCACAAGCCACAGCAGTCACCATTTTCGCTCCATGCTTAGCAATACCTTCGTTTTCGTACTTACGGCCGACCATGAAGCCTGTAATGTTTTGTAGGAAAACCAAAGGAATGCCACGTTGTGAACATAACTCAATAAAGTGCGCGCCTTTTTGGGCGGATTCTGAGAATAAAATACCGTTGTTGGCGACGATACCGACTGGGTAGCCGTGAATACGGGCGAAGCCACAAATTAGCGTCGTGCCGTACATGGCTTTGAACTCATCTAGCTCTGAGCCGTCAACGACACGAGCAATAATTTCACGAATATCGAAAGGTTTGCGAGGATCTTTGTTAATCACGCCGTATAGTTCTTCAGCAGGATACAAAG
>Ga0208833_1000204_pt1 | contig 16525 bp, 18 predicted proteins | sample DeeseametaMP1788_FD_184181 | JGI IMG/M metagenome (GOLD analysis project Ga0208833, IMG submission 184181) | Marine microbial communities from the Deep Pacific Ocean - MP1788 (SPAdes) | ecosystem: Environmental > Aquatic > Marine > Oceanic | place: North Pacific Ocean | collected 2011-05-03 | reverse complement strand
AGGCACCCAGTTTAACTATGACTTTTGGACCAAATGCCAGCCGAGACGTAGCACCTACCCTGCCTGTCGCGCGGTACTTGCCGCTAGCCAACAAAACCATGAAAAACACATGATTCGCGCCATACAGGAAGCCTATTATTTAAGGGCTATGAACCCATCTGATACCTCCACACTGGAGCAACTAGCTCGTGAACTTGAACTTAACACCGAACAATTTGCACGAGACTTGCGTTCCCCAGAGACCGAGCAATTACTTAAGCAACAAATTGAGCAATATAGAAATCTTTCAGCAAACGGCTTCCCTTCCTTAGTGCTAGCCTTTGATTCAGAGCTTATTCCTATAGCAATCGATTACCAGCGCGATGAAACCATGTTTGCTATGATAAAAGACACCCTAAAAGAAAAACTTAAGTAATGTATGGCTAAAGCAGACAACAAAACCAAACCTACACAGCAGTCGGTCACAGATTTTTTAAATCAAGTCGAGCATAAGCAAAAGCGTACTGATAGCTTCGCTATTCTGGAAATGATGAAAGCGCAAACTGGCTTAGAGCCTAAAATGTGGGGAGATAGCATTATCGGCTTTGGAGATTACCGGTATAAGTACGCCAGTGGGCGTGAGGGTGACTGGTTTTTAGTGGGCTTTTCGCCCAGGAAACAAAACCTAACGCTTTATATCATGGCAGGTATCAACCAATACCCAGAACTACTGAAAAAGCTAGGTAAGCATAAAACCAGTAAAGCCTGCTTATACATTAATAAACTAGCGGACGTTGATACATCGGTTTTAGAGGATATTATTAAGAAATCAGCGCAATATACAGCGAAGCATCAGTCTGGATGCTGATGCCTGAAAGAATTAGAAGCTAGTGTGCTTTACGCTCAAGTTCATTATCCGCAACTTGGCGCAATAAAGCATCGAACCAAATTTCTTTGACTTTTTCCGCGTCCAATCCGTATAAAGAGGCATCATTCGCAACCTGTTGGATCACTTCATCGATGTCTTTATCCGTTTCATAGCTCTTGTCAAACGTATCGTTGTTCATAATTCGCACAAATATCTGGTGTAGATTTAGAATAACTCTAATTTGCATCAAGGGCAATGCATATATGCATTAATTTACATTTTAACAACCTTGAACTCCCTCCTCTATGACTCCATAGAGTATGGTAATCAATTAAAGGTTTATTTATTGCTAACAAATACCTACAATTTAGCCCAAATTGTCATAAATATTTTAGAACTTCGGAGATAACGACCTATGAGCGATACGCGCCATATAAAGTGCTTAATTCTTGGTTCAGGCCCAGCGGGTTACAGTGCAGCAGTTTATGCAGCACGAGCAAACCTTGAGCCAGCCATCATCACCGGTATCCAACAGGGTGGGCAGTTAACCACCACCACTGACGTGGATAACTGGCCTGGCGATAACGAAGGCGTTCAGGGTCCAGATCTGATGATCCGCATGCAAAAACATGCTGAGCGTTTTGGTACTGAAATGATTTTTGATCATATCAATGAAGTGGATTTAAAGAATAAGCCATATACTTTAAAAGGCGACAGCGGTACTTATACCTGCGACGCTTTGATTATTTGTACTGGTGCATCAGCTAAATACCTTGGCCTTCCTTCTGAAGAAGCATTCATGGGTAAAGGCGTATCTGCTTGTGCAACCTGCGATGGTTTCTTCTACAAAAACCAAAAAGTTGCTGTTGTCGGTGGCGGTAACACCGCAGTCGAAGAAGCACTGTACTTGTCTAACCTAGCCAGCGAAGTTCACTTGATTCACCGTCGGGATGAGTTGCGTGCAGAAAAAATTCTACAAGACAAGCTTTTCGAGAAAGCTGAAAACGGTAATGTCGTATTACACTGGCACCGCACCTTGGAAGAAGTTGTCGGCGATGACATGGGTGTTACCGGCCTACGCATGAAAAGCACTAAAGACGATTCCATTGAAGAGCTAGAATTACAAGGCGTTTTCATCGCCATTGGTCACAAGCCAAATACCGATATTTTTGAAGGTCAGCTTGAAATGAAAGATGGCTATATTCAGGTACAAAGTGGCTTAAAAGGTAATGCAACGGCTACGTCTGTTGAAGGTGTATTCGCCGCGGGCGATGTTTCAGATAACGTCTATCGCCAAGCAGTGACCTCTGCCGGTACCGGCTGTATGGCCGCGCTAGATGCTGAAAAGTTTCTTGACCAGTAAGCTGAATCCGTAATGTAAAAAGCCCAGCAAACGCTGGGCTTTTTTATGACTTAATAAAACAAGCTATTAAGCGTATTGCTTGGCCAATTTCATCCAGCTAAGTTTTTGCTCTTCTAACTTAAGTTTGAACTGCTCATAGTTTTCGATAAGGTGCTTCTTCTCTTCTGCAATCTCATGAGCAATATCAGCTTTTTTAGCTTCAACCCAAGCTTTCTTGGCTTCATAGAACTCAGTCATATTAAGCACCAGCTTGTCATATTCATCGTGTAGCTTTTGCATAATTTCTTCAGCGTTCGGCAAGTGAGCGGTTTTCTCTTTTGCCTTCAGTAGTAACGTTTGAGCTTTCGCACGCTCAATTTTATCTTTTGGTACCACTTTCAAGTTCTTTGTGATACCAACCCAGCTAAAGGCTTTAATCCACCATTTTGATGGGTCAAAGTGCCACCAGCTAATGCCGTTGCGATAATCATACTGAAACTTGTGGTGGTAGTTGTGATAACCCTCTCCACCCGTTAATACGGCAAGGACAAAATTATCACGCGCTGAATTTTCTTCAGTATAAGGACGTGAGCCCCAAATGTGAGCTAGCGAGTTAATAAAGAACGTTAGGTGATGTGACCATACTAAACGGAACACACCCGCTACTAACATCATCTCCCAGAACATGCCGTATGCAAGTCCTAAAATCGCAGGGATCAAAACATTCAGCGCGACACTTAAAATCCAATAATACTTATGTTGAAACATTACGATAGGATCACGCTTTAAATCTGGGCAACGGTCGTATTGCTCATCATAACGCGCCTCGTTGCGGCGTTTTAAAATCCACCCAATGTGTGAGTGCCAAAAGCCTAAGCTCGCTGAGTAAGGGTCTTTCTCATCATGATCAACATGTTTATGATGTATACGATGATCCGAAGCCCAGTGCAAAGCACTATTCTGTAAAGCTAAACAGCCACCAAACGCTAAAAATCCACGTAACAAGCCTTTCGCTTCATAGGCTCGGTGTGACCATAATCTATGGTAACCCATAGAAATAGATGTACTTGAAAATAGCCAAAGTCCTGTTGCCCACAGCCATGTTGACCAGTGGAAACCATATTCGAAACCATACCAAGGTACGACGGTTACTGCGATTAGAAAACTTAAGCCAAAGAAAATGATATTCGTCCAAATTGGACGGCCTTCTTGCGTAGGTTGCTGATTCGGTTGCTGTTCAGAAACCGATTTTGATACTGACATTTACTTACCTCTTTACTACAGCGTACACTTGTACGCTAAAACTGAGCACAGTATAACGATAGATCAGAGCTTTTGCAATCCAGCGTACAGCTGTACACTTAAGCCATTGTTTTCTATACTAGGAATACTCTGCACCTATAAATACTACATGATGTCTGGCACTCGCGCACTACAGAAAGAGAAAACTCGTCAAGCTATTATTCAAGCGGCTTTTGCCCATTTATCAGCCGACCATAGCTTTTCAAGCATGAGCCTACGCGAGGTCGCACGCGAAGCAGGCATTGCTCCAACCTCTTTCTATCGTCACTTCGTCGACATGGAAGCGCTGGGCTTAACGCTGGTTGATGAATCCGGCGTAACCTTACGAAAACTGATGCGTAAAGCACGCAGTCGCATTGAACTCAACGGAAGCGTGATTCAGACATCAGTCGACACTTTCATGGAGTTTGTTGAGAAAAATCCTAACATCTTTAGGTTACTGCTTCGTGAAAGAACCGGTATTTCACCGGCTTTTCGTGAAGCCGTCGCGCGTGAGATAACACACTTTAAAGAAGAGTTAAGTGACTATCTAGCTCAAGAGTCGGGGTACACGGACGATCAAGCTTTTACGTTAGCAGAGGGGTTAGTCACTCTAGTATTTAACGCAGGCGCGGAGGCGTTGGATTTAGAGCCGGCTGAACGTAGCGCGCTTAAAGAGCGCACGACCATGCAGTTGCGCTATATCACTTATGGTGCAAAAGCCGTACACTTTGGTGGTTCACAGCAAGGAACCGTCGACGCTAGCTAAAGTACTCTTCGACTTGCTGACAGACATAATTAAGTTGTTCACTGGTAACGTCTAAGTGCATTACCCAGCGCATCGTTTCCCCAGCTATAATCCGCACGCCCTTTTGTGCTAAGTAATTCGCAAGTCCTTGTGCAGTGTCTGCTGTAGTTTTAATAAAGACCATATTAGTCTGTACCAAATCAGGCTTTACCGATAAAGCATCATATTGCTCCAAACGATCGGCCAATATTTTAGCTTTAGCATGGTCTTTAGCAAGGCGCTCCACATGGTTCTCTAACGCATAAATACCAGCAGCGGCCAGCACGCCCGCTTGACGCATACCACCACCCACCATTTTCCTCCAGCGACGCGCCCACTTAATGGTATCTTTATCGCCACATAATACTGAGCCCACTGGTGCACCTAAGCCCTTTGATAAGCATATTGAAACTGAGTCAGCGTATTGAGCCAAGTCTGTTAACTCACAGCCCAGAGCCACCGTGGCATTAAAGGCTCTAGCACCATCCAGGTGTAAGCCTACCCCTTTTGACTGAGCAAAGTCATATGCTTGTTGCATATAGTCAAGAGGGATCACTTTACCGTTATGGGTATTCTCTAAACACAACAGCTTGGTTCGTGCGAAGTGATAGTCGTCTTTTTTTATAACAGCGGCCACTTTATTCAAATCCAAAGTGCCATTAGGCTCAACTGGAACGGGTTGAGGCACTATGCTACCTAATACCGGCGCCCCGCCCGCTTCATAAAGATAGGTGTGATAATCTTGCCCTACGATGTATTCTTCACCGCGTTGACAGTGCGCTAACAAACCAACCAAATTCGACATGGTTCCAGAAGGAACAAACAAGGCATCAGCCTTTCCTGACATTTCCGCCATCAAGGCCTCCAACCGGTTTACCGTAGGATCATCATGAAACACGTCATCGCCAACCGCGGCCTTAGCCATAACTTTGCGCATTGCTTCAGTGGGTTGAGTCACAGTATCACTTCGTAAATCAATCATGATTGCCTCTTGTTGTTATAGTTAGGTTGAATTGGTTCTATTTGCTTAAAACCTTTAAAAGATGGTCTGACTATAATTGACTCTAGCGACATTTAAAAGCTGAAATCAAAAAGTGACTTTATTCAAACGTCTATGTTAGATTTCTCTAATAAAAACAATTGAGTTACAATGACAGAACATAAAAAGAAATCACCATAATATGAAATCGCCACCAACAGATACTGAACAAAAAACACCGTATGAGCTAGATGACCACCTGCCCTACCGCATTGCAGTCATCAGCAACATCTTACAATTAGGTCGAGATATAGCTATACGCAAAATTACCGACCTTGGCTCTAGGGAGCTTCGTGTTTTGCTCAATGTCGGCACCTACTCGCCGGTTTCGGCGGCTCAGATCGCTTTCCAGACAAAGCTCGATAGTTACACAGTAAGTCGTGGCGTGAAAACCCTGCTCGGCAAGAAGCTAATAGATAAGCGCTCTTTACCAAATAACAAAAAAGAAAAACTGCTCTACCTTACCGACAAGGGCCAAGAGTTATATCAGCAAGTCACCGAAAGTCTACAGCAGCGTGACGAACAGCTGGCATCGTTCTTAACACCAAAGCAGCGTCAAACATTAACGGACAACTTAAAAAAACTTGAGCTACAAGCGGTGGAGTTGCTGGCTCAGCACGCCCTCAACGAGCAAGATGCCGGCCACGAGCTTTCGGGTGATCAAAAAGAAATTATTCGCTGGTACAATAAATTGGACTAAGCTTAACGTTTAGTCCAACCTTTAACACCTCATACCCCAGCCTAAAAAGCAATCACTCAATAAATTCAGCGATGTCTTCTAATGACTTCTTGATAGTTGCGTGTACTGGTATCGTCGCACCTTCTGCGGGATAGCCCGTGACCAAAAGAATGTAGGGGCGTTCAGACTTTGGGCGATCACAAATAGTATTCAAAAACCCCATCGGTTTAGGTGTGTGCGTAAGCGTCGCAAGACCACTGGAGTGCAATGCATTAATCAAAAAACCCGTAGCAATTCCAACCGACTCCGGCACATAATAATTCTTTCGTTGCTCTCCTGCGTGAAGCCCACCTTTACGCTGAGCAAAAATAGCGATCAACCAAGGTGCTGTTTCTAAATACGGCTTATGTGAGTCAGTCCCCAAGGGCTTTAATGCATCAAGCCAAACTTCACCACCTTTTCCATCATCATAAAAAGCTCGCTCTTCCTTTTCAGCATGAACTCTCACTTCTTTTTTAGCCTCAGAGCTGCCAATGACACTAAAAAACCACGGTTGATGATTGGCACCACTAGGAGCTGTCCCAGCAGCCTTAAGGCAATTCTCAATGATTTCTCTCGGTACAGGCTTCTCGGAAAACTCTCGAACGGTATGACGACGCTTAATTTCATCATAAAACTGTTTAGAGCGAGCCTTCATCTCTTCCGGTGGGTACTCTTTATAATCGGGTAGGATAATATTGTCGTGTTCCTGCATCTTGTCTCTCTCTTATTTCTTCTAGTAAACAAATACTATCAGTTATTTGTGCATTTGCAACAATATAAAGCAGAACGGGAGTTATATCCAACCAATAAAAAAGGCGCCAAACGGCGCCCTTCTTAAAAGCTAACTGATATTAATCGATAAGCTTCAGCGCTTCGTTCAAAATATCACTAGGACGCATAGCATCAGAAGCTAGCTTGTCATCGGGTGAATAGTAACCACCGATGTCCATTGCTTGGCCTTGAACGCCATTTAGCTCTTCAACAATAGCTTGCTCTTTGCTGGTCAACTCTTCAGCAATCCGAGCGAATTGAGACTTAAGTTCAGCATCTTGATCTTGCTTAGTAAGCTCCTGCGCCCAATACATTGCTAAATAGAAGTGGCTACCACGGTTATCAAGCTCATTCACTTTACGTGATGGGGATTTACCATTAAGCAACAAAGCTTCTGTAGCTACATCAAGAGTATCCGCAAGCACTTGTGCTTTCTTGTTGCCATTTTTTTCGGCCATGTGCTCAAGCGATACGCCTAAAGCTAGGAACTCACCCAGCGAGTCCCAACGCAAATGGTTTTCTTTAACGAATTGTTGAACGTGCTTTGGTGCAGAACCACCAGCGCCCGTTTCAAACAAGCCACCGCCGTTCATTAAAGGAACTATCGAAAGCATCTTAGCACTCGTACCCAGCTCAAGAATCGGGAACAAGTCAGTTAAGTAATCACGTAGTACGTTACCCGTAACAGAGATTGTGTCTTTACCTTCTTTGACGCGCTTTAATGTAAACTCGGTCGCTTCAATTGGCGCTAGAATATGCAACTCTAAGCCATCGGTATCATGATCTTTCAAGTATGTTTCTACTTTCTTGATCAACTCTGCATCATGGGCACGATCTTTGTCTAACCAGAACACCGCAGGAGTATTCGATAAACGAGCACGGTTTACTGCGAGTTTTACCCAGTCTTGAATCGGCGCATCTTTTACCTGGCACATTCTCCAGATATCGCCTTCTTCAACCTTGTGCTCAAGCAAAGTATTACCTGAAGCATCTACCACACGAACCGAGCCATCACCGGCCATTTCAAATGTTTTGTCGTGTGAACCATACTCTTCCGCTTTTTGCGCCATTAGACCAACGTTTGGAACAGTACCCATCGTCGTTGGGTCAAAGGCGCCATGTTCTTTACAGAAGTCGATAGTTGCCTTATAAACGCCAGAATAACTGCTGTCTGGAATAACAGCTTTAGTGTCTTTCGTGCCACCATCAGGCCCCCACATTTGACCCGAATTACGGATCATTGCAGGCATTGAAGCATCAATAATCACATCACTTGGAACATGAAGGTTGGTAATTCCGTTATCAGAATCTACCATCGCTAGCTCTGGGTTTTGCTCATAAACAGCTTTAATATCCGCTTCAATCGCTTCACGCACATCCTGAGGAATCTTATCTAAGCTACTGATTAAATTACCAAAACCATTATTAACATTAACGCCCGCTTGCTCTAGCGCTGGCGCATGCTTTGCGAACACATCTTTGAAGAATACTTTAACGCCATGGCCGAAAATAATTGGGTCCGAAACCTTCATCATGGTCGCTTTCATGTGTAGCGAGAATAAGACGTCTTGCTCTTTAGCATCAGCAACTTGTTCTTCCAAGAAGCTCACTAGAGCTTTTTTGCTCATAACCGATGAATCAATCACTTCACCTGCTTGTAATGGGAAAGCGGGCTTTAGTTCAGTCACGTCACCATTTTCAGCAACAAACTCAATCTTAACGTCAGTCGCTGCGTCTAAAGTTATCGACTTCTCATTCGAGCGGAAGTCACCTGACGTCATGCTAGAGACATGTGATTTTGAGTCAGCAGACCAAGCACCCATTTTGTGTGGGTTTTTCTTAGCAAAGTTTTTAACTGCTTTAGGTGCACGACGATCAGAGTTACCTTCACGTAAAACAGGATTTACCGCACTACCTTTAATCTTGTCATAGCGAGAGCGAATATCACGCTCTATGTCCGTTGAAGGACTGTCTGGGTAATCTGGTAATGCGTAGCCTTTATCTTGCAACTCTTTTATCGTTGCTTTCAACTGCGGGATAGAGGCGCTAATGTTTGGTAACTTGATAATATTCGCGTCAGGTTTTTTAACCATTTCGCCAAGTTGTGCCAAAGCATCTGGAATACGCTGCTCTTCTTTCAAGTATTCTGGGAAATTAGCGATAACACGACCAGCGAGGGAAATATCACTAGTTTCGACACTGATGCCAGCGGCTTGAGTGAAAGCTTCAATAATTGGCAAGAATGACTTAGTCGCCAATGCTGGCGCTTCATCAGTGTGAGTATAAATAATCTTTGATGTTGTCATACAGTTTCCTAAGGTCTTTGCAATCCAAACTGATTACGGTAAGCCGTCTGTTGGCATTACCTTTTATGAATGAAGTGCGCGACATTATACGCGAAAACAAAAAGTCCTGCATGCCCAATAGATTAAACTTTAAACACAATAAGTATGAAAATGCATGCATAAGTCGTTACAATGCATACACATTTCAAAACTGTGTACTTTTCGAACAAATCATGAGCCGACTGGTTTTATTTAACAAGCCGTTTAATACCTTATGTCAATTTACAGGCGAGCCTGGGGATTCAACTCTGGCAGATTATGTTGATATCCCCAAGATCTACCCCGCTGGGCGCTTAGATAAGGACTCAGAAGGATTATTGCTATTAACTGACGATGGGCGACTGCAACATCAGATCGCTAACCCTAAAAAGAAAATGGCTAAAACCTACTGGGTACAGGTTGAAGGTTCGCCATCTGACGATGATTTAGAACCTCTCAGGCAGGGTATCGAAATACAAAAGTACCGAACAAAGCCGGCTAAGGTCCGTTTAATCGAGGCTCCAAACGTATGGCCTAGAAACCCTCCTATTCGCGAACGTAAAAATGTTGCCGATACTTGGCTGGAGTTAACGTTAAAAGAAGGCAAAAATAGACAAGTCAGGCGCATGACAGCAGCTATCGGCTTCCCTACTTTGCGCTTAATAAGAGCCCAAATCGGCCCCTGGAGTTTAGAGAGGCTCGCCCCTGGCGACTACAAAGTTATTGATGTCGACGCACCTAAAGCATCAACCTCTCAGTTCTCACATAAACCCAGCAAAAGGTTCAGTAAAAGCCGTAAATAAGCTATGATACGCGCTTAATCTCATCAGGTACCTGCTATGTTACCAATCCACGTAACCGTTGCTGCTATTATCGAATCCCATGGCAAGTTTCTCATGGTTGAAGAGCATACTTCAAATGGTGGCATTGCCTTTAATCAGCCCGCTGGGCACCTTGATCCTGATGAAAGTATTGAGCAAGCTGTGATACGTGAAGTCAAAGAAGAAACTGGGTTAGATTTTGAACCTGAAGGCTTGGTAGGGATATACACATTAAACCCTGCTGGAAATGGTAATTATTACCAGCGCTTCTGCTTTACTGGCTCGGTTAATGGAAGCCTTGAAACTGCACCACAAGACCCCGATATTATTGCTGCACACTGGATGACCTTAGAAGAAGTTGTGGGCTGCCTAAATGCACACCGCAGCGGATTAATTGTAAAGTGTTTACAAGATTACCTCAGCGGTTACCGCTATCCGCTTGATACCTTGCATTACAGTGGTGACGAAGACTTGTTACAGCAACAAAGTTTAAACTTTTTGCATGACCATCTATAGAGATATATGACTACAGACATAAAAGCACCTGAAGAAACAAAAGTTATCGTTGGTATGTCCGGCGGTGTAGACTCATCAGTTTCTGCTTACCTGTTAAAAGAGCAAGGTTATCAAGTTGAAGGCTTGTTCATGAAAAATTGGGAAGAAGATGATGATACTGAATATTGCTCAGCTGCCGAAGACTTGGCAGATGCCCAAGCGGTCTGCGATAAGATTGGTATTAAGCTTCGAACCATCAACTTTGCAGCTGAATACTGGGACAATGTTTTTGAGCACTTCTTAGCTGAATACAAAGCCGGGCGAACGCCTAACCCTGATATTATGTGTAATAAAGAAATTAAGTTTAAGGCATTTCTTGATTACGCGACGTTACTAGGCGCTGATTATATCGCTACCGGACATTATGTTCGTCGTGGCGAGAAGGATGGCAAAGCGACACTACTGCGTGGTTTAGATACCAATAAAGATCAGTCTTATTTTCTTTACGCTGTGGGGCATGAGCAAATCGCCAGAACTTTATTTCCAGTCGGAGAGTTAGAAAAGCCAGAGGTTAGACGCCTTGCTGAAGAGCAAGATTTAGTAACGGCAGAAAAGAAAGACAGCACAGGAATCTGCTTCATTGGTGAACGCAAGTTTACCGATTTTCTTCAGCAATATTTGCCAGCTCAACCCGGCAATATTGAAACACCAGAAGGTGACGTTATTGGTAAGCATAACGGCCTGATGTACCATACTTTGGGCCAGCGAAAAGGACTAGGTGTCGGAGGTCTCAAAGACGCACCTGAAATCCCGTGGTTTGCCGCAGCAAAGGATCTAGAGCGTAACGTATTAATCGCGGTCCAGGGACATGACCACCCTCTTTTAATGAGCCAATCACTGAATGCTAAGCAGTTGGACTGGGTCGCAAAAGAGCCCCCAGCGGATGAATTTCGTTGCACCGCAAAAACCCGCTACAGACAAGAAGATGTACAGTGTAACATTAGCCGCGTAAGTGATGAAGAATGGTTGGTAGAATTTGATGAACCTCAACGTGCTGTTACGCCAGGCCAGTCCATAGTATTTTATAATGACGATATCTGCCTTGGTGGCGGTATCATAGAAAGCACTCAACAATAATATGACACACTATAATTTTTCAGACTCAGTAATAGCCTTGGCTGGTATTTGTCAGGCAATTAGTTGCGTTAAAGATATTTCAAAAGATGGCCAAGCAGATCAAGTTGATGTGGAAGTGATGCTTGAAAGTTTGCTTATCACTGAACCGGATAATACCGAGTCGATTTATAATAGCCACAAGTACTTAACCACTGGCTTTAACATTTTAATCGATTTATTATCAGGGCCGAAAACAGATGCCGACTTAAGTCGTTATCTTGTGAGTATCCTGAGTCTGCAAAAACGGTTCTCTAATGATAATAATATGCAGAAAGTTATGGCCTCCAGAGTCTCTCAGGCCAAGCGAATGTATGAATACCAGGAGAAGATTGATCAGGATTTAATTGATCAACTGGCCCATATTTATAAAGACACCATTTCTACTTATCCAACAAAGGTTCAAGTGACTGGAAATAGTCAATATTTGCAACAAGCAGCGAATCAATCAAAAATTCGAGCGCTGCTTCTTTCTGCGATAAGAAGTGCTGTTCTTTGGAACCAAGTTGGTGGGAAAAAACGTCACTTCTTATTCTCTAAAGCTAAGATTATTGATACTGCCAAGGCATTTTTAGCATAGCAATTTTCTATGAGTGCTCATTAATCTAAAGAGCACTCATAATCCTCAACTTTCCAAACGTACGGTTGCCAATACTCACCGGTTCGAGTTTTGTGCCTTTTAGACTTAATCAACTTACTCCCCAAGTAATACTTCTTATTTGGTTTTACTAGAAAGTTAATGGTTTTACTTCTTGTATAAGATCGGTACTTTTTGGATAGTGAGAACCCAGTTTCTGAACTCGGTATCTTCTCAAAAATTTTCACTTGATTCATTCCAGCGGGTAACTCGTATGACAAGCCGCTGCCAATAACTCTATCACCATTAATTTTTGCAACTCGTGCTTTAAACAAATACCAAGAAGCTGGAGGGTCATAAATCGTTGTAATAACTCCACACCCCCCTTCATTGTATCTAGACTGTCCGTCCACGGTCATGCTCCAGCTAGGGTTAACAATTGGTTTTATAGTGCCTGCGAGTAAGACATTTTTCTTGCCCCTTAAAATATTTAATTTAAACCTATCACCGGGCTTTAACTTAACCGATGTCAAGCTATCACTATATTGACTATTATCATTAAGGCTAATGCCTTTAATGATATCTCCTGCTTGCAGGCCCACCTTTTCTGCATTACTGTTATCTTTAACACTCAAGACCTTATTATTACTATCAATTGACACTCCAAGCTCTGTACTAACTCTCGCTACTTTACTCAAATTAAGATCAAGTAAGCTTCCCTCTTTTGACTCCAGTTTGTATATCTCGCTGAGCATGAAATTAATACGACTTTCAAGTTTATTCAGTAATGCCGTAGATTTGCTAGATTGAAGGTTCATTGAAAGCTGCTTTGCGTTGGCATTTTGTATTGTCTTCCCTAATGTATCGTTGGATGAAGAGTAAAGTTGCCAATTTGGTATAAAACTAGACTCGATCTGCTTGGCCAGTATTAGAATATTACCATTTCTCAAAACCTTGATTTCAAGCTCATCGCCATGAGTGAACTGAGCTGCAGAAAGATTCTCATCAAATCTCTTGTCATTAACTTTGATGCCAGTTATCACATCACCAGCTACTAGCCCCATAGATTTAGCAGTACCATCTGCTGCTACGGATAAAACCGTATTCGTTGAGGGCTCAATAACAAGGCCCATTCTTACGAGCTTTCCATCGGTTTTAGATAAATAAACAGTCCAATCGTTGTGAGATTCAATGGTTGCAATACTATCCAGAGTCTCGGATATGTCCATACGAATATTATCTAACAACTTCCTGCTCTTATCTGCTTTAAGATTACTTGCTTCACTATTACCAGCAATAACCAAAGCAATCATCAAAAAAACAACTTTGAAGGCATTTTTCATATCAAATCCTAGCTAGCAGCTGTTCTGATTCATAAATCGATTTAAGGTTTTTGGCTGCATTGACTCTTTTTCTCCACAATAAATTAATTTCTAAGTTCAAACTTGTCGTATCACCCAGGTAATGTTGATTAAGTTGCTGATCAATTAGTTCAATTTCTGAACGTAGCCTCATGTACTCTGCAAATTTTTTTGCATCGAGACTATATTCGTCATAAACAGCTAATTGCTTCTCAAGTTGATTTGAAGAGGCTATTAATTGAGACAGCTCTTGCTTACCTGCAACTGGTTGGTTTGTTGAGCTGCCAATAAAGACAGATACTAGACCGACTGATAATACTACTGTTGCAGCAACTAACCAGCGTGAGAGTTTTTTTCCTACCGGGTTTCTCGTATCCTCACAGTAGTCATCTAGGTTTCGTTGAAAAATGCGATCTTGGTCAGTTGACGGTTGCTTAACCTCCAAGTTTTCAGCAGAGTCACTAATCTTTGATCGAATTAAAGAATCATCATGTTCTTTCATGCTACTCTCCCACCTGCTGACCGCTATACCGTGGGTCTTCGGCTAAAGACTTTAGGCTTTTCATCGCTCGACTGAATATGATTCGTGAATTTTGCTCACTAACCTCAATAGTTTCTGCCACTTCTGAGTGACTAAGCCCCTCAACTGCATAAAGCCAAACAACAAGGCGCTCTCTTTCGCTTAAGATACTTAAAAACTGCTCCAGATCCCAGCTAGGACTATTGAGGTTATTCACAATATCATCTTCTGAATAATCAAATTCGGATTCATCACCGATATCAACAAGCTTTTGATTGGCTCGAATAATGTCTATAACAGTATTGTAAGTAATTCTCTTTATCCAACCGTTAAAGGTTGTAATATTAGACAGATTTTTAATTGAATTAATGACTTTTAACATAACGGTCTGTAACACATCGTTAGCTTTATGTTCGTCTCTCAACATCTGGAACGCTAAGTGAAAAATTGGCGCCTTATAAAGTTCATAAATTTGCGTTAAAGCAAATTTATCCCCTTTTTTAGCTTTGTTGATGACCTTCTTTGGACAATTCTGATGAAAAGACAAAGTAATTCCACTTAACCATTTATATAAAAGACGTATCTAGTTCAAATAATGTGACAAAGGACCTATAAAACTATGCAAAAATACAATTCGTATAAAAATCACCGGAAGGAGCTCTTACCCAACCAAGGGTTTGTCGTTCTCCTACCACACTTTGAACGAGTACCTGCTCACTCTTATCCTTAATAAAACACTTTCGGTCAGAAGAAGAAAGGTTTTTAACGGTTATATAGCGTTTTCCAGAGTCCACTTTAAGAAGAACTTGGTAACTTCGTTGGTGATAATCTTTCCAGACAAAGGCGCCTCTCTCCCACTTCATGCAATGATACTTCAGTCTTCCTGACGTAGGTCCAATAAACTCAAGTTTTGTTTTATCTCTCGGGCTGGCTTGTATGGTGTTTGCTTTTGCGCCATTGATGGTATTGATACAGCGTATGGTATAGTCGCTATCGTTTCGTATTTGCCCGTGCCATTCATTACAAGAGCTTACTGTTTTATAAGAAAATCCTTCAAAAGAGTCTACCCCATATTTGGTTTCTAGCTGACAGGTTCTATCTCCGGCTAGGTCTGAGTTAGAGTCATTTATTACTGTTGAAAAAGACCCCGAACACCCGGTAGAAAGTAAAACAATCCACACGTTAAAAATCGCAAGCTTCCACATGCTAGCCCCTTTAAAACAAAGTAATGACGCTACACTCTGAACGCAGTCGTAAGATAAGTATGAATAAAAAAGCCTCTAATAACAGAGGCTTATATCAACTTAATCAACTGATTTGTTATACAGCAGCTGGCCAAAGCCATGTAAATGTTGCTGCAATAACAGCACTGTATATCACAGCATCAATCAGGTACTTTATAGTCACAAGCCAAGGATGTCCGAACCAAATGCTGTAAGGAATTGAGGCCCAACCGAAACCAAAGAAGCCAGTAACAAACAATAACTGGAAAATCTCTGCTGTTTGCGCATCTTTAGATAGAGCTAAACAACCAACGGCTGCAACAAAAAGGCTACCAATAATAAAAAATACTAATTGCTGCATAAGTAGCTTACCCATAGGAGGCAGCCCTTTCTCCATAATAGTTACAATAGCAATAGGACCCTTTTTGAAACGAGCCTGCACGGCTGGGTCATTCATTTCGTTGAAATCAGCGCAGTGTGGCAGCGTGTAAAAACCAACGGAGTCATCTGACTTTTCTATTGCTTCTGAAATGCCGTCTTCGTCTTTCAATTTCTTATAGTCTGTATTGTGATACTTTATAACCATATGGATTAATGCACTAGCAATCCAAGCAAATAACCCACTAAGTAAAATTGGTAACCATAATTCTAATAATGTAATACTCATTTACTACCCTCCTATTTATCTTCAATAAATATATCACAAAATAGCAAAAGTTATGTATTGAAGATAAAGACAGCCTTATAGACATTTAATGAATTTGTGTCCATCAACAGATCATCCTTAAACAATCGTCGTAGCGCTCACGCGCTTTTTAGGGTTACCTCAAGTACTATGATATTAGCTTTCGAGCAGGCATAAAAAAAGCCCAGTCCTTAGACTGGGCTTTTGTATAAGCGCTCACGTGCCCTTCAGGGTATGGCGATGATACCTAAAGGTATTCCTTCTGGGTATGCTAAAGCATCCCCTTCAGTCACCTAAGTCGAGCAAGATGTTAGTGACCTAGCGATATATCTATTGTTCAATAACAGTCAGCCGTCCTAAGTATATAAAAGAGCTCATCAACCACACATGCAAAGAAAAAGGGCCCACCTTTCGGTGAGCCCTTTCTTTGATTAAGCGCTTGGCGATGACCTACTCTCACATGGGGAAGCCCCACACTACCATCGGCGATGAGTCGTTTCACTTCTGAGTTCGGCAAGGGATCAGGTGGTTCCAACTCTCTATGGTCGCCAAGCAAAA
>Ga0208833_1000201_pt1 | contig 16618 bp, 11 predicted proteins | sample DeeseametaMP1788_FD_184181 | JGI IMG/M metagenome (GOLD analysis project Ga0208833, IMG submission 184181) | Marine microbial communities from the Deep Pacific Ocean - MP1788 (SPAdes) | ecosystem: Environmental > Aquatic > Marine > Oceanic | place: North Pacific Ocean | collected 2011-05-03 | reverse complement strand
TACTCTTGAAGTGTTGTTAAAGTACGCTTAGCGTTGGCTGAGCGGTGACTGCTTTGGATATCAGCTGCTGTTAATAGCACTTGTGCCACATGTTCATCGAAGAAGCGTTGCCAGTGGTTAATGACTTTAGATTGTCCAATGGCAGCTAATGCTTGCTTTTCATTGAGTGATAAGTTGTCGTGCTTAGGCTTTAGGGTATTAAAGCCAGCAGCTACAGCACCGGAGCTGATGAGCGTGACCTTTTTAGCACTGTGTTGACACTTCTTAATGAAGTTGGCGAGTGGCAGGCAATATTGAGTCGAGCAGGAGTGACCATCCGGAGCGACTAAAGCAGAGCCCACCTTAATCACGATATTATTGTACTGCGTAAAATCGATGCGATTCATTTCTGTGTCCTTGTGTCTTTTTCTCTTGTTAAAGCTTTCAGTTTTTTTCAGGCAATAAAAAAGCCCGCGAAGCGAGGCTTGCGGGCTTTAAAGCGTAATTAATGTCGTTTAAAGAATTTGGTTAAAGAAACTTACCTTAAACGTATTGCTTAGATGCGAGCGCAAACCTGCCTGCTTCCCAGTGGGGAAGGGCATGGGTTGACCGAGAAGGCCATTGATTAAATTTACGCTAACAACATCATTCATAGGTTAAATATCCTATAAGTGACGGTATTTGGCAATGAATAATTGGTTATATCGAGCTAGACTTTATGATCACTTAAGAAAAAGGCGCCGATTGGCGCCTTCTTATTCGTACGATGATTAATCCATCAATTGATCAGCAAGGTAAGTATAAACTAAGGCATTTAACTTAGCTGTCTGTTCGTTGTTAGCTGCGCCGCCATGACCACCTTCAGTGTTCTCATAGTAAAGAAGATCGTGACCTTGGCTCATCATCTTGGCAACCATTTTGCGTGCGTGACCTGGATGTACTCGGTCATCACGAGTTGATGTGGTGAAGAAGATTTTTGGATAATCAACGTCTTTATGGACATTGTGATACGGCGAGTAAGTTTTAATGTAGTTCCACTCGTCTTCATTATCAGGGTTACCATATTCACCCATCCAGCTTGCGCCAGCTAATAGTTGGTTGAAACGCTTCATGTCAAGTAATGGAACCTGACAAACTACCGCTTCATACAAGTCCGGACGCATAGTGGCAACCGTACCGACCAGCAAACCACCATTACTACCGCCCCGAATACCAAGATGCTTGTTGTCAGTGACTTTGGTTTCAATCAAATGCTCAGCGACGGTAATGAAGTCGTTAAAAGCAATATGACGGTTTTTCTTTAACGCTGCTTGGTGCCATCTTGGACCGTACTCACCACCACCACGAATATTGGCTAAGGCGTAAACGCCACCTTGTTCGAGCCAGTCGATACCGACAGTTGCTGAATAACTAGGTCGTAGCGACACTTCGAAACCACCGTAACCGTACAGTAGCGTAGGGTTTTTGCCATTTAGTTTCGTGTCTTTTGCCATGACGAGGAAGTATGGAACTTTGGTTCCGTCTTTGGCTTCAGCAAATTTTTGCTCAACTTTATAAGGTGAAGCGTCAAAGAATGCTGGTAAGCTTTTCAACACGCTAGCCGAATCTTTTTCAGCATCAAAGTAATACAAGCTACTAGGCGTTAGAAAGTTCTGGTAGTCGATGAAGAAGTTATTGTGTTCATCACTGGTGCCAGTAACCGATAAAGTACCCAACTCAGGCATGTCGATCTTTTCGTGAGACCATTTACCATCTTTAAACGTATAACGGTACAACTCACTGCTCACATCTTTCAGAGTTGTAATTAATACATGGTCTTTAGTGCTCGAAACGCTAGCGATTGATGTGCTTGCATCAGGCACAAGGACCTCAGTGAAATTTTTCTTGCCTGAAATATACTCATCCATAGCAATAGAGAGTAGTGATGCTTGCTTATAGGTCTTATCGCCCACAGTCCAGTCTGACTTAAGTTCTAGCAATAATTGACCATTGATAATTCCACTAAAGCTACTGTCCTTAGGGCGGTCCAGTTTTTGTAGCCCATCGTTAGTTTTGAGGTAAATTTCGGAGGTGTAAAAGTCTAGTCCCTGGTAGATGATTTGGTATTTGTCATCACCATCATGAGCAACCATGCCAGCTACCCAAACGTCCTTTTGTTCGCCTTCAAAAACAGTTTTAGCTTTTTCGATAGGCTGGCCACGTTCCCAAACTTTTACAATGCGAGGGTAGCCAGAGTCCGTCATACTGCCTTCACCAAAGTCAGTACCGACATATAGCGTGTCTTTATCAATCCAGCTTAAGTTACTTTTAGCTTCTGGTAGTTGGAAGCCGTCTTTGACGAAGCTTTTGGATTCGATATCAAACTCACGAACCACGGTTGCATCAGCGCCACCGCGAGATAAGTTAATTAAACAACGATCATAGGATGGGTAGAGACAGTTAGAGCCTTTGTAAACCCAGTTCTCATCTTCTTTTTCAGCAAGTTCATCCAAGTTTAAGATGATTTCCCACTCAGGATTTTCTTTTTGGTATTCTTCAAGGGTGGTACGACGCCATAAGCCGCGAGGGTTTTCGTCATCACGCCAGAAGTTGTAAAAGTAGTCACCCATCTGACCAACATAAGGGATGCGTTCGTCTGAGTTGTATACTTCCAAGTTCTTTTCATACAGTTCTTTGTACAAAGGCTTTGACATTAAGTAGCCGAGTGACTTTTCATTTTGCTCTTCGACCCAGTTCAAGGCTTTTTCGCCACCTACATCTTCTAACCAAATGTAAGGATCATCGACTTTAGATGCTTTTTGCGTAACTTTCGCCATACTTTGTGTCATAACCCCCACCGACGCGACCGAGCCAATAATCAGGCTCGTAATCAGTCTTTTGTTCATACAATGACTCCATTTTGTTAATTAACCGACTGAGAATAGCAAAGGGCAGGGTGATGCGCTAGGATTGAAATGTTTAGAAATATTACAAAAAAATTGAGTAATAAAAAAGCGCGACACTGTTAAGTGACGCGCTTTAGTAGCAATTGTCAGTTTCGTATAATCGTTACTGAGCTTTTTGCAGATCTTCCATTACAGCTGCTAGGAAGCGAGCTGCCTCACCGCCAGTACAGGCGCGGTGATCGAAGGTTAACGATAGCGGCAACATTTTTGCGTTAGTGATGCCTTTATCCGTTAGCTTCAACTCATTACGGAAACGGCCAGTACCTAGAATCGCAACTTGTGGTGGCGATACTACTGGTGTGCCGTAACGGCCTGCGATTGAACCAAAGTTCGACAGGGTAATCGTTGCGTTTTGCTGATCGTCCTGTTTTAGCGACTTGGTTTCTATCTTCTGGCGAAGCTCTTGAACACGAGATCGAACATCTGTCATGCTCATGCGGTCTGCATTGTGAACCACTGGAACGTATAAGCCGTCGCCAGAGTCTACAGCGATACCCACGTTGACGTTAGGGTGCAATAGACGCTCAAACTTGTCGCCATCGAACCATGCGTTAACTGCTGGAACAGCTTTAGCCGCTGTGACTAATGCACGAACATAACGCGCTAAAGAATCAGTACCTTTTGGCCATGCTGAGATATCCACATCTTCAACCAATGTCGTTGGAACAACGGTTGAGTGTGAGTGTGACATACCCATCGCCATCGCGCGGCGAACACCACGAACTGTTTCCGGTTTAACTTCAACGTTCAACGTTGGCAAGCCACCAGTGCTTGATGGAGTGCTCGATGTTGTTGAGCTTGTTTGTGGTTGAGCTGATTGGCTAGAAGCTGGCGCAGAGCCACCTTTAGAAGCACTCTCAACGTCATCACGCGTAATGGAGCCTTTGCGGCCTGACGCTTGGCAGTTTCCTAAATCAACACCAAGCTTACGGGCTAGTGCGCGTACTGCTGGTGAGGCTCTGTAAGCCAAAGGATTACTCGTATCAAAACCAGACTCTTGGGTCGCAGCTGGGGCTGGTTCAGACTTAGCTGTGCTAGAACTGTTTTTAGCGGCTTCACGCACATCTTTTTGCGTGATAGCGCCGTCTTTGCCAGTTCCTGTGACTTGCGTCAGGTCAACTTTTAGTTTGCGAGCTAATGCTTTGACCACTGAATTCGTGGTTTCAGCAACAACGTTGTTGCCAACTTCTACAGCACCTACAACGGTTCCGCTGTCAGCACGTTTTTCTTCACCAGCTTCTTTTTTAGGAGCTGGCTTTTTCGAACTAGAGCCAGAACCACCGAACTCAACTAATGGATCGCCGGTGTTGATAACATCACCAGCCTGACCGTACAACTTAGAAATTTTTGCGGCGAATGGCGAAGGAACTTCTACCACAGCCTTTGCTGTTTCCATTTCGACCATTGGCTGATCTACAGTCACGGTATCGCCTTCTTTAACTAACCAGCGAACGATTTCTGCGTCAGGTAAGCCTTCACCTAAGTCCGGCAGCATGAAAGTATCACCAACAACGTCTTCAGAAGACACTTCAGCTGATGCCTCAGAGCCAGAGCTTTCAGCAGCTGCTTCTTGTGCTGGTTCAGCATTACCTTCAGTAGCGTCGTCTTCTACTGCGCCGTCACCAAAGCTGACAAGCAAGTCGCCAGTATTGATTACGTCGCCTTCTTGACCGTGTAATTTAGCGATACGACCAGCAAAAGGAGAGGGTACTTCGACCACAGCCTTTGCGGTTTCCATTTCAACCATAGGTTGGTCAACAGTTACGGTATCGCCTTCTTTAACTAACCAGCGAACGATTTCCGCATCCGGTAAACCTTCGCCTAAATCGGGTAAATTGAACTGTTTCATTTGTACTCCATAATCGTACGCACTTCGTCAAGAATACGGTCGACGGTTGGCATATATTGTTTTTCTAAACGATAGTATGGCATAACAGTGTCGTAGCCTGAAACTCGACCAATTGGTGCTAATAAGTTCAAAATGCCTTTTTCAGCAATTTCTGCAGCAATTTCTGAACCAATCGAGCCAGATTTCGGTGCTTCTTGAATGATACAAGCACGACCAGTCTTCTCGACTGACTCTAAAATGGTGTCCATGTCGATAGGACTAACCGTTGCTACGTCGATAACTTCTGCTTCGATACCTTCAGCGGCTAGCTTCTCAGCTGCCTGAAGCGTCTCGTGCATCATCGCGCCCCACGAGATAAGCGTGATATCGCTACCTTCACGGTCAACGAAACAAGCTTCAAGAGGGTACTCTTCGCCGTTATCTTCTACTTCGTGTTTCACGATACGGTAAACACGTTTTGGCTCTAAGAAAATCACTGGATCTGGATCACGAATTGCTGCAAGCATTAAGCCATAAGCACGTGAAGGATTTGAAGGAATAACGACCTTCAAGCCTGGGATGTGTGAGAACAAAGCTTCTGTTGACTCAGAGTGGTGCTCAGGTGCGTGGATACCACCACCATACGGTGCTCGAATCACCATCGGCTGAGTTAAACGACCACGAGTACGGTGACGCAAGCGTGCCGCGTGACAGAAGATTTGGTCAACCGCAGGGAAGATAAAGCCCATGAACTGCATTTCAGCAATCGGCTTCATACCTTGTGCGGCCATACCTACAGCCAAACCAGCAATCATCGACTCAGCTAGAGGAGTATCGATAACACGCTCTTTACCATACTTTTTCTGTAAGCCATCGGTAGCACGGAATACACCACCGTTTTTGCCCACGTCTTCACCGAATAATACAACATCTTGATCATGCTCAAGCTCATACGCCATCGCTGCATTTACAGCTTCAATTAAAGTAATCGCCGCCATTATTTTGCACCTCTCTTGATAGCTGCTTCGCGCTGAGGCTTGGTTAATTCAGGAAGTTCTGCATAAAGATGATCGAACATCAATTCAGGCGTTGGCTTCGGAGCAGCTTCATAAGCTTTCACCGCAGCATCAACTTCTTTAGCGACTTCTTCTTTCATTGCTTCTTCGTCTTTATCAGACCAAGATTTGTTTTTCTCAAGATACTTGCGCAAACGAACCAATGGCTCGTCCTTCCAAGCTTGCTCTTTAACTTTAGGATCGTCGTAACGCGATGCATCATCTGCTGTCGTGTGATCACATAAACGGTACGTAATCGCTTCGATAACCGTAGGTCCGCCACCGTTACGCGCTTTTTCTAATGCGTAGTTCGAAACTTCACGTACAGCAACGATGTCGTTACCATCAACCTGAATACCTTCGACACCAGCTGCGATAGCTTTTTGCGCGTAAGTTTCACAAGCAGTTTGAATATCCGTTGGTACTGAAATTGCCCATTGGTTATTGTTGATGAAAAACACCACGCCAAGGTTCCAGATACCAGCGACGTTAACGCCTTCGTAGAAATCACCCTCAGACGTACCGCCTTCACCAATCTCAGTAACTACAGCACGTTTCTGCTTGCGCATCTGAATCGCTTTGGCGACACCAGAAGCGTGAATAATTTGGTTTGCGATTGGAACACAAATAGGGAAGTCTTCTTTAGCGACAGAGTAGTTCGCTCCAGCTTCATCACCACCCCAGTACAACAAGATCTCTTCCATGGTCACACCATGTTTTAAGAGACCACCTGTAGAACGGTAGTAAGGAATTAAAACGTCTTCTTTGACCATGGCATCGCCATAGCCAATGCCGATAGCTTCCTGACCCAATGAAGCAGGGTAGGTACCCATTTTACCGGTACGTTGTAATGCATAAGCTTTTGCATCGAATACACGTAGTTTGTACATGTCACGATAAAGCTCACGCATGGTGTTCATGTCTTTAGCAAACTCTGGAATATCTTTCGTTGGTTTGCCGTTGGCATCAAGATACTGATGATACTGAATCTCGAAAGAAGCAACTGTTGTAGTCGTCAAGGCTACATTCTCCTTTATTGAAGGGGGCTAAATTGATTAGATTACAAAGAGTTATCGTTTGTATCTAACCTATCCCCTAAGGTTCAATCTAATATTTAGCGACGCCGATTGTACGTATTTTTAGCGAATTTGTATAGTGAGATTTACGTTAACGTAAACTGACACTAGATTTATTTGGCCATTAGGCGATATTGATAAATAAAACTAATGCTAAGTTGGGCTGATTTCGCCACGCTATTAGCCTTAAGTGTAACGTTTTTCGATGAAATTAGTGTGACAACCGCATAGCAAGAAGTTATCGGTATACGGTAAAAATAAGGTGATCCAGAAGAAATTGGAAATACTGTATATGGAAACAATTCATGAAAAAAACATTCATCCAAGCGTTTACTGTCGCTGTAATAATCACTTTTCTGTGACTACAAATGCTTTGTCAGCTTAAGAAATTTAGGCACAAGTGCCGTTAATGTCACTAGGTAAGGTTAGGACGCGATGTGCGCCCTAGTACATTTAAATGAGATAAATTACTTGGTGGATAGCTTAAGCTCTATTTCGATCGTTTTATTTATGAAATGCTCCATCATTCTTTTCAAGTCTTTTACAGGTCTTACACCGTTAGCAAACTTTTTAAGCATATTGTTTAGCGCTTCGTCTTGAGCAATATCTTCTGGGCTTAATCCTTGATGGTGAAGTTTCATTATTCGGTTGACCCAACTTATGGCATTTTCTTTATACCGCTTTAAACCGTTAATATCGGTTATAAAGCCATGCCCCGGAACGACTGCGGTGCCTTTCTTTGCCAGCTCCAAAGCTTTATCAATGATTGCAGTTTGTCCGGCAAGCCCTCCAGTCCAGAACGAGGGATACCAGTTGTTAGTGAAGCTGTCGCCCATCATTAGCACGTTGCTGTCAGGAAAATAGATTAGGAGATCATTGGGAGAGTGTGAAGCAACATGAGTGGTGATGATACTGAGATCGTTACTACTCATCTCTCCGTAAGCAAGCTTAGCAGCACCAAGCTCGATGAGCGGCTTATTATTGCCCATGTGATCCATATGACCATGCGTATTTACCACAAGCTTTACCGGTTTCTCTGAAATCGATTCAATGGTCGCCATTAATGACTGATTGGCTTTTGCAAGCATTGTGTCAACGATGATGAGTCCGTCGTCTTCTACCTTGATTCCCACATTGGAGCCGTAGCCATCAGCAAGTAATACGTAAAAGTCGTCGCTAACTTTTTCGTAAGGAATAAGGTCAACTTCCTTGGCTTCTAAAGTAATCGAGGCAAAAAATAGTAGTGCTACAAGTGAGGTTTTGAACTTGCTCGGATTTAACATGAAATTCCCTTTTGTGGTTTCCGTAATTTATGCGATTGATTGTATCGGTGAGAATGTTAAGAGAGGGTATGCTTATGTGTCAAAGTGTGTACCCTAGGTATTTTCTCTATATTAAATTAGGTTGATGTAAAACAGAGTGGTGCGCCAGTTCTGGGATGTTGGGCGTCGTAAACTCAGCCCAATATACACTTGCTAGATGTTAGCCAATATTTCATTTGAGATATCACTTTTGTTTCTAAAGTAACAGTTCCAAGAAATCTTATTAATAGGTTTGGAGTAACTTAATGTGAAATCTTTTCCATCGTAAATATATTTTTCACCAGTTTCTTGATGATATATTTGCCAAGAGCCAAAAGCCTCATCAGAATATTCACAAAAGCATTTCTTTTTAGCGGAAGCAATAATCAAATAAAGGGCCCTGCTCGGCAGTGTTCCTAGCGAAACTTCTAAATTAAAAGCCTCGAGGTAAAGCCTTTGTAAATCTATATTTTTAGAATCAAAAGAAATTATGTTCCCAGAATTACGCTCGGCATATAGTCGATAGTGGCATGGGGATATCTCATTAACTCGAAATTCCCAGTGGTTAGCTGATGAAGTCACTGCTTTATATCCATCTCAAAATAGGCGTGACTGGGGCAGAAGGCGAGGCCTTTGACGCAGAGTTGGTCGCATTGTTTCCATTGGCAGGTGTCGGTGGTGATACCGCCGTGATTTTGGACCATGAGTTGGATTTTGAGGTTAGTGGTGTCGAGTTGTTGCCAGTCTTGTTCTGTGGCTATTTTGGCACAGACGCCGATGTCGTTTTGCTTAGCGATGTCGATATGCCACAACTGTTGGCAGATAGGGCAGCGGTTTAGAGTGGCCCATCGTTGCGGTGCCCATTCGAGCTCTTCCAGAGTATCGTTAAAAGGGTTGTTTTCGTCATTGCCCACAAAAACATTGGGTAATTCGGCGCATCGGCACATGAATAATTATTCCGTTGTGTTCTTTTTGCTTTCTTGCGCTATGTTATATCGAATTTATAGCAAGATTGCTACAATCGGACTTTTCGTTTTGTTCGAATCAAGATTCTAAAATCAAAGGGTTAAAGTAACGACATCATGAGCGATAGTAGCAGTCATCAAGACAGCGCTTCTCAAGAGCAGGCGCCACAGCAGGAAGTTCAAGTCCATTACCGTAGAGATTATAAGCCGTATCCATACGATATTGAGAGCGTGTACTTGGCGTTTGATTTAGCGCCAAATGCCACAGTTGTGGATACGACGTTAACGATTCAGCGTAAGGCTGATGTTGCTAGTAACGAGCCGTTACGTTTGGATGGCGTGGATTTGGAGTTACTATCGATTGCTATTGATGGTGAAGAGCTGGGCCAAGAGGACTATCGCTTGTTTGATGACGGCTTAGAAATTTTGAACCCTCCAGAAAGCTTTACGCTTAGCACTAAAGTTAAGATTTCACCCGAGACGAATACCAGCTTGGAAGGTCTGTATTTATCCAGCGACAAGTACTGTACTCAGTGTGAGGCTGAGGGGTTCCGTAAGATTACCTTTTACCCTGATCGTCCGGATGTGATGAGTACCTTTACCGTACGAATCGAAGCCGATGCAAAACAATTCCCGCATTTATTATCGAACGGTAACCGTATTGAACACGGTGACCTTGAAACTGGTAAGCATTTTTCGGTCTGGGAAGACCCTTTTAAGAAACCCAGCTATTTATTTGCGTTGTGTGCTGGAGACTATGATTTATTAACCAGCAATTTCACTACCATGACGGGGCGAGAGGTTCGTCTTGAGATTTATGTCGATCAGGGCAAGCTTGACCAGTGTCATCATGCAATGGAGTCGCTGAAAAAGGCCATGAAGTGGGATGAGGAGGTTTTTGGTCTAGAGTATGACCTCGATATCTACATGATTGTGGCTGTTGGTGACTTCAATATGGGCGCCATGGAGAATAAGGGCCTCAATATTTTTAACACAAAATACGTCTTAGCCAGCCAAGATACGGCGACAGACACTGACTTTATTGATGTGGAAGCGGTTATTGGCCACGAGTATTTCCATAACTGGACCGGGAATCGTGTTACTTGCCGTGATTGGTTCCAACTTAGTTTGAAAGAAGGTCTAACGGTTTTCCGTGATCAAGAGTTTACCGCTGATCAAACGGACCATGGCGTAAAGCGCATTGAAGACGTTAAGGTTATTCGCTCTCACCAGTTTGCTGAAGATGCGGGACCTATGGCACATCCGATACGTCCCGACTCGTATATTGAGATGAATAATTTCTACACGGTGACTGTCTATAACAAAGGCGCTGAAATTATTCGTATGTATCAGACGTTACTGGGTCGTGATGGTTTTAAGCGCGGTCTGGACGTGTATTTTGAGCGTCATGACGGGCAGGCTGTGACTTGCGAAGATTTTGTGCGCGCCATGGAGGATGCGAATAGCTATGATCTTAAGCAGTTCAGACGCTGGTATTCACAAGCAGGAACGCCAGAAGTGAGTGTTTCAGCTGAGTATGATGCGGATAAACGCCAGGTGACGCTGAATTTAAAGCAGTCTTGTCCTGCGACACCGAGCCAAGAGGAGAAAGAGCCGTTTCATATTCCATTGAAGGTCGGTCTGATTGATGAGCTGGGTAATGATATTGAGCTGAAGCCATTGCCGGTCAATGACACCGATGCGCGTGTAGAGGGCGATGTTGTCCATTTGAAGAGTTGGGAGCAAAGCGTGACTTTTGATGATGTGCCTGCAAAGCATATTCCATCGATTTTGCGTAGCTTCTCAGCTCCAGTGAAGCTTCATTACGACTATTCATTGAATGACTTAACGTTCCTTTTTGCTCACGACTCTGACCTATTCAATCGTTGGCAGGCTGGGCAAATGCTGTTTGGTGAAGTTGTGTTTGACTTGTGCTCGCAGCTTGAGGAGGGCGCTCGTTTATCCATCAGCGATGCGGTGGTCAGCGCGACAAAGAACTTATTGGATGACAGTCAGCTTGATGGCCAGTTTAAGTCATTGGCATTATCAATTCCGGGCGTCAGTACTTTGATTGAGCAAGTTGATTCAATCAATATCGATCATTTAATCGAGGCTCGTAACTTCTTAAAGAAACGCTTGGCACAAGAGCTAGAGCTGGACTGGTTATTACACTATCAAACCAATCACCACATTGGCGATTTTGAGCAAGACAAAGAGTCCGTCGCTAAAAGAGCTCTCGCGGGCACATGCTTGAGTTATCTCATGGCGCTTGAGAAGGACGATTGCTATCAACTAGCTTTAAAGCAGTTGGATAACGCCAATAATATGACGGATGCCAGCACGGCCTTGCAGTTAATTGTTCATTCTAATTATAGCGAGAAGATGAAGGTTGCCGAGGCATTTTATCAAAAGTGGCAAAATGAAGAGCTGGTGGTGAATAAGTGGCTGGCGATCATGGCGACAGACCCGTCCGATGAAACCATTGACAGAATTGAGTCATTACTGGATCATCCATCTTTCGAGCTTAAAAACCCGAACAAGGTTCGCTCGCTTATTGGCGCATTTACGGGAGCTAACCCAAGCCAATTCCATCGCGCAGATGGGCGTGGCTATGAATATTTATCTCGTCAAATTAAGGCGTTATATTCGGTAAACCCTCAGGTTTCAGCCCGCTTAACGGGGGCATTCAATCGTTGGCGCAAGTTTGATCAGCAACGCCAACTTAAAATGCAGCAGCAACTAAAAGACATTTTAACCATGCCAGAGCTGTCAAAAGACGTTTATGAAATTGCCAGCAAAGCATTAAAGTAGTCGCTGATAAGTATATAACCTTAGGTTCTTAGATTTATTTGAACAATTGAGAGAGAATTCAACAGAGACAATATTATGGCTATTATTCAGTGTATCGTTTGTAACAAAAGAATTTCGAGCAAAGCAGAAACCTGCAGCCACTGTGGGGCGCGCCTTAAAGGCACCACAGAAGAGCAGTTACAACGAGCGTCACACCTTCAAAAGTTAAAGAAAAACCGTCGGTTACAGTCTTTATCCTTTTTAGCCGTTATTGCCTTCGCAGCAGGCTTCTTATTGAAGTTCTTCCCACCAGCACAAAACAGTGAGCTTTGGGAACAGGTTGCATTATATCTAATGGCAGCGGGCTTCTTTGGCTATATCATCATGCGTGTTTGGATGATGTTTAATAAGCGTAAATAGCCAGAGCGCGACTGCTTTACATTATTTTTATCATTAGCTTGTCTTTTAGAGGAGTGATTCATTGGAAAAGGCAAATATAGCGATCGTCGGCGCTACAGGCGCAGTTGGCGTGACCATTCGTGAAATATTAGAGGAACGTAAGTTTCCTGTTGATAATCTTTATCTGCTTGCGAGCGAGCGCTCTGCGGGCGAACGATTAATGTTTAATGGTAAATCTGTGATGGTGCAAAACCTAGCGGATTTTGACTTTTCTCAGGTTGACGTTGCTTTGTTTTCAGCAGGCGGCTCTATTTCGCGTGAATATGCGCCCAAAGCAGTCGAAGCAGGCTGTGTCGTGGTTGATAATACGTCTGAGTACCGTTATGACGAGGATATTCCTTTAGTAGTAACTGAAGTGAACCCTGATCGAATCGCTGATTATAAAAACCGAGGCATTATTGCTAACCCTAATTGCTCAACCATGCAATTGATGGTCGCTTTAAAGCCGATCCAAGATGCCGTGGGTATTGAGCATATCAATGTCTGCACCTATCAAGCGGTCTCAGGCTCGGGACAAAAAGCGGTAGAAGAGTTAGCGAAGCAAACCGCTGAACTACTTAATGCTAGAGAAGCAACTGCGAAGGTTTATGACAAGCAGATTGCGTTTAATGTACTGCCAAATATCGATGCACTACAAGATAACGGTTATACCAAAGAAGAAATGAAGATGGTTTGGGAAACCCAAAAAATCTTTGAAGACGACAGTATCGCTGTCAGTCCTACCGCAGTTCGAGTACCGGTGTTCTTTGGCCACTCAGAAGCTGTTCACCTTAAAACCAGGGCGCCTTTAGCTGCTGTCCAAGCCAAAGAATTGCTTGAAAAAGCAGAAGGGGTAACGGTTGTAGACGATATGGAACAGTTGGAGTATGCCACGCCAGTAACTCATGCTAGCGGCAAAGACGACGTTTTTGTAAGTCGAATCCGTCAAGATGTGGGTATCGAAAATGGTCTTGCGATGTGGATCGTATCAGATAATGTTCGTAAAGGTGCCGCACTAAATACTGTCCAAATTGCAGAGATACTTGTAAAAAATCATTTATAGTAGCAAAATTAGTACCTAACGGGTGAAAACTTAAAGTACATTCTTAGATGTGATGCTAAAATGAGCACCACATCTAAGGGATATTCAAGGAATTTGGGTTACGTTTTGTGAAGTGTTTATCAAAACGAAGCACATATGACTTCCTATCTTACTGAAATATGGATGTACTGTGGTAAGTTCGCTGGTTAAAATTAAGATATAAAATTGGGAATCCAGTCGAAGTTATTCGATGATTTTTATCAATGAGGGGAAAGTTATGTTTCGTAAATTGGCTGCAACAGTTGCTGTATCGGCTGCGCTAATCAGTCCATCTTCTTGGTCATTGGGGCTTGGAGATATTGACGCGGACTCAGGGTTAAACCAACCGCTTAAGGCTGAAATTGTGTTGCTATCTTCACGCAGTGTTAGTGAAGAGGACCTACGAGCCAAACTTGCCTCTTATGAGTCTTACAACAAATTTGGGGTTCAGCGTGAGGCATATCACAACTCCCTGAGCTTTAAAATCATTACGAAAAACGATGGCTCCAAGGCCATTGTTGTTGAGAGTCGAGACCCCATCAAGGAACCGTTCGTCAACTTTCTGTTAGAGCTTAATTGGGCACAAGGGCGCTTGATGCGTGAGTATACTTTGTTACTCGACCCTCCAGTTTTTGCTAAAACGACGCCAACCCCTCAGCCAACTACGGCTCCAGTTTCTCAGCGTCGTACGACTACAAACAATACCCCTGAGACGACACAACGAACTCAACCTCAACAAAATACAACGTCTAACGAACCGTCCTCACAACCTAAACCGCCGCAGCCAAGTGTGAACGAGCAGACTCGTCAGCTGGCCTCAACAGCAGAGTTTAATGGTGATAATTGGACGGTTGAGCGCGGGCAAACTCTTTGGAGTATTGCTAAATCTGTGCGTCCAGAGGGTGTGTCAGTTCAACAAACCTTATTGGCCATTTTCCACAATAATCCTGAAGCATTTATTAATAACGATATTAATCGCATGAAAGCTGGAGCTGTTTTAACGGTTCCAGAGAGCAGCGCTATCAGCGATGTTTCACAAACTGCTGCACTGAATACCATACGTAGTGCGACGAGCAGTGATGAAGCTCCGCTGGATGTTCGTAAGAGTGTTGAAGAGACACAAGTTGATGACTCTGAAACTTCTGGTGGACGTTTAAGTATCGGTAGTGTGGATGAAGGTACGTCACAGGATTCAGGCGGCAGCACGCTTGACGATGATATGAGTAGTGACGTCGCGGAAAATGATGCTGCTGATTCAAGTTTAAGCTCGGATTCGGAAGGAGAGTCAACAGAGTTTGGTACGGATCTAGCTGAAACAGAAAACGCTACAGATGATGGCTTAGCCGTAGAAGATGAGACATTATCCGTTTTATCTGGTGCTGCAGATGCCGCCGACGAAACCGATCAGGTTGGTGCGGACGAACCAGCTACGGATATAGCTGCGGATTCAATGGACCAAGCTGATGATATGGCTACTACAAGTGGCTCTAGCGAATTAGAACAAGAAGCTCAGGATAAGGTTGAAGATAAAGCTGAGTCGAAGCCTGAACCTGCAGCATCAAATTCATTACAAAGTAACTCTGACAAACCATTCTATGAAGCCGAAAACTTCTGGCTATACGCGGGTGGTGGCTTAGTTCTTCTGTTATTGATTGGTGGTGGTTTAATTTATCGTCGTAATAGTCAGGATGCTGATGATGACGGTGGTTTGTTGGGCATGATGACTGCGGCTAATGAAGCAAAGCCTAAGAAAAATCGAGAGTCCTTCATGGGCGATAATGGTATGAAAGCGCCTGAAGAAGAGAAAGATCCGGTGAGCTCAGCAGATATTTTAATTGCGCGTGGCAAATTATCGGAAGCAGAAAATGTGCTTGAAGATGCTTTAGCGGCAGAGCCTAATAACCAAGAAGTCCGGGTTAAGTTGATGGAAGTGGTAGCCAGCCAGCAAAATACTCAAAAGTTCCACCAGTTAAAGAACGAACTTCCTGATGATTTTGATCATGATTCGTCATTGGGCTTAAAAGTGGCAAGTCTGTCTAGCTTGATTGCTCCAGATGAGTCAGAAATTCAAATGGATACAGACTCTGATGAGCTAAGCTTACCTAGCGAAGACGAAATCTTCGGTTCTGATGATGAAAAAGAGCCAGTAGACCTCGATTTGAGCACTGAGCTTGCTTCTGATGCGAGTGATATTGAAAAAGTTGGTTCTAACGATGATGAGTCTCTTGATTTGGATTTAGGTGATTTTGAAAAGCAATTTGACTCCTCTACTGAGAGTGAGACAAGCTCTGAACAAGATAACTCTATTGAGTTTACCGACGGACAGGATGACGAAGAATTAGTGACTCAAGAGGACGATAGTAGTTCTAATGATGGCGCTGATATGGATTATGCTGACGAAGCTGGAGCGGGTCTGAGCGCTGATGATGCGGCCACTAAGTTTGACTTGGCAAAAGCTTACATGGAGCTTGGCGATGATGATGCTGCCAAAGATATTTTGGAAGAAGTTAAGTCCGAAGGTAACAGTGAACAGCGTGCGGAAGCAGACAAATTGCTTTCAGAGCTGTAAAATAGTCATTTAAAAGGAAGCACCGGGTAATTCACCCGGTGTTTTTGTATCTGTATAACGTTTAAGTAGGTTTTATCAATGAAGTTTGCCTTAGGGATTGAATATGATGGTAGTCAGTTTTATGGCTGGCAGAGACAATCTCATGCAGTTTCAGTACAACAAACACTGGAAAAAGTACTTAGCAACATAGCTGATGAAACAGTACAGGTAAATTGTGCAGGGCGAACGGATACAGGGGTGCATGCTACTGGGCAGGTGGTAGATTTCAGTATTAGTAATGAGCGTCCACTTAAAGCTTGGACTATGGGCGCTAATACCCAATTACCTGATTCTGTTGCTGTACGCTGGGCTCATCAGGTCCCTGATGAGTTTCATGCCCGCTTCAGCGCCACAGCGAGGCGCTACCGTTATATTATTGCCAACACTCACGCTCGACCTGCGATTATGCATAAAGGGTTAACGTGGTGTCGTCAAACGTTAGATGTTGAGGCGATGAACCAAGCCTGTCAGTATTTTCCTGGTGAAAAGAATTTTGCATCATTCCAAGCATCAAGTTGCCAGTCCAGAACGGCATTTCGCTTTATCGAACAC
>Ga0208833_1000199_pt1 | contig 16729 bp, 18 predicted proteins | sample DeeseametaMP1788_FD_184181 | JGI IMG/M metagenome (GOLD analysis project Ga0208833, IMG submission 184181) | Marine microbial communities from the Deep Pacific Ocean - MP1788 (SPAdes) | ecosystem: Environmental > Aquatic > Marine > Oceanic | place: North Pacific Ocean | collected 2011-05-03 | reverse complement strand
GTCTAGAGGCCTAGGACACCGCCCTTTCACGGCGGTAACAGGGGTTCGACTCCCCTACGGGATACCACATAAATAAACCCAGCTTTTTAGCTGGGTTTTTTTATGTCTATAATCCCACAGCGGAGCTTTTAGACAATTCGACGACAACCATGGATGGTTGGAGTGCAAGAAACGCAGGAGCAGTTTCTTGCCTCCCCTACGAAAGCAAAACTCTGCGCCCGAAGGCAGTTTTGGCTTCCCCAATGCACTTCTAGCTTCACCAAATAAAGTCACTGGATTCTAACTTTCGTCAGGATGACGACTCTTCAACTCTTAACACGAAGCCTCATACTTCCCACACCCCATTGATCTTGCTACTATCTGTTTAATTCAGCACAACATTGATTGCCAGCTTTATATGATATTAACCAGAAAAAGGACATCATAATTAAATGATTAAAATCAAAAGCCCTGCAACAATATCTAATAATATTATGCGATGACTAATATTCTAATAGTTACCATCTTATCTCTTTTCTTATTTTCTTGTGATGATTCAGGCAATATAGAGTTAGTTGACGAAATGCAGTGGCTTAATCAAGCAGATCCTCTAGAAGATTCCGAAAGTGCTATTGCTAGGTCAGACTATAGGTTTATTGGTCTGTATGGTGTCGGTGCATATGTCCCAGTTGTTAATATTCAATGCTTGGACCCTGAAAAAGATGTTAAGTACATTAAAGGAACTTCGGATTTGCTCGAGAACTACGAACATTCAAAATTAAATGCTATAGCTCAAGTCTATGCTGAGTATTACAATATGAGAATGCTAGTCTATTTGCAGAAGTATAAAGAGTTCGAATGCGCTGTGTCAGAATGAATAATAGGTTCAAATTAATAGCTAGCGTAGCCCCGAAAGAACATCAGTGATTTCGAGGTTTTATGTTGATAGTTTGCCATTCCCTCGATTACGCTTTTACTAATCGAGGTTACGTTGAATTTAATTTTAATAAACTGTCGGTGTAAATTACTTTGAAACAAGTTTTAATTCTACTGCTTACCTTGGGTTTTACTTGCGGTGCATTTGCATCATCACCTAAAGCGTGTAAAGGCAATGAGAAGGAAATTCATAAGATGCTTTTACTTCTAGCTGAGTCAGCTGAGCCATATTATAAGACAAATGGACAGTTACCCGAGACTTGGAGTAGTGAAATGGCTAGTATCATTGATAGTGTCCGGAACTCAAATATGTTTGGTAATATAACTTCTGTTGATAGAGAACAGAAAATTAGAATCACCTGCTCAGAAAAAACTGCTGAAGGGAGGTATATCCACTATCATTATGATATTCATATGAATAGTTTAGCTATAACTCACAGTTTAGATAGGCAGGTGAAGGTGAGAAGCGCAAACAACTATAAGTAATAGTAGCTCTAAAGAACATAAGTGATTTCGAGGTTTTAAATTAGCAGATTATTACCTCCTGAGTTTTAACAATAAAAAGTGCCCATTATTAACTATGAACGATTCAGAAAAGAAGATTATAGAAAATATTAAAGAATATGACTGCCACGTGACTTCTGTTTTTGATCCTGATGGTGAAGAGACTAGCTTCACATACTCTACAGGCATTACCGAAACGTTAGGGGCTCCTGAAATTATAGTTGTGGGCTTAAATCATGAGCTCGGTCACTTTATCGTTAATGATTACCGAGATAGGTTAAAAGTTGGCGAGAGCTTCAAGGTCGGTGAGTTTTACTCTGAGTTTATAGAAGGGTTTGATGTAACCTTTGAAGAAGTATCTGAAGAAAATAAAAGCGAATACATGTGTTCTTCTGTTTGGTTTAATGGAGAAAGCTTTCGAGCACTGCAATTAGTATTCCCAACAACCAGTGGGGTCTGGCCATGGCAGGAGCAAGCATCACTTAGCTTTAAGTCATTACAGCCTTCTCTTGCTGTAAAACCTAGGTGGTAGCGTGTACCCGAAAAGCAATATAAAACTTAAGTTAGGTGATTTTTGCTGGATTGGCAGGGAAGATGGTGGTCATGTACCGTTTGTGTTTATCCAGAAGGTTGCGCGTTCAAGTAGATATTTTCATGGTGCAATTCTAAATACGCGAGCTGATGAAAAAGATATTGAGCTTTTAAAGAGTGGTCTGAAAGTATTGTCACACGCGCAATTGCATATTGAGTGCTTTAAAAAGAATAATACTCCAATCGTAGGGAATTTACTGGATAAACTGTCAAAAACTAGCCTGGATGAAACTGAGCATGAGATAAATTTCAGCACTAAGTCTTATGTCTGGGGGTATCAGACAATTTTTAAGTATGCAAACCAAGTTACTTAGCAAGGGGTGTTGCAGAAATGTTATTAGTAGGTTTCTACCTTAACCAACTCTTCATTAGCCAATCCCAACCACATATTGTATCATTCACTCATAAATTCTAATTGAGAATCATTCACAATGATCGAGTCTATTATTAATCGTGTGTCGTGTGGTCGCTTGGAAGCGCCTGCGCCTTCTAAAGAGCATTTGGAGCTGATGTTTAAGGCGGCTTTACGTGCGCCTGATCACAAAGGGTTAAAGCCTTGGGAGTACATTGTTTTTGAGGGCGAGGAAGCTTTGAGTCGGTTTGGCGAGTATTTGCTTCAAGCTTCTCTGAAGGACAATCCTGACCTTGATGAAGCCAAGCAGGAAAAGATTAAAAACAAGCCACACAGAGCGCCTATGGTGGTTGTGGCGGTGGCCAAAGCGAATAACAACCCAAAGGTTCCACATGTTGAGGAAATTCTGTCTGCGGGGGCAGGGGTGCAGAATTTGATTCTTGGTGCTTATGATTTAGGTTATGGCGCTTACTGGCGTACCGGCAGCTTGGCGTTTAATGACCATATGAAGCAGCCATTGGGATTAGACTTTGAGGACACGATTGTGGGGTTTATTTACTTAGGTACACCGTCGGTAGAGCTTAAGTCTAAACCGGTTCCTGAGGTGGATGATTTTGTGAGGTGGGGGTAGTTTGCTTGAAGTGGCTTTTTTGATGCAAGTAGAGCGTAATGTATAAAAGGGCAACAGTAACAGTTGGAATATAAAAGTACCAAGCTTGTGTTTCAATAGCGAAAATAACGGTAACTAATACGCCGAACGCAATACTAATGTGCTCCCAAAATCTTAACTCCTTTAATCGCTTTGTTTGTATTATGGCTAACCCCGAAATGCTTGAGAAAGTATAAAGACTAACGCCACTTATTATTATAAAAGCCCACATCACTAATGTCGGCAACAGAGCCTGTAAGTTACCATGATTTGAAAACAAGGCTCCTAATCCAACTGATGCAAATATCAAACCAGAAATCCAAAGCAATGATAATGGGACAAAAGTAATAAAAAAGGATACACCGTAAATTATTTTAATGTACTTCACCTTCGTTAACTCCATGAATCAACATTCCTTTAATCTGTTCTACGATCGCTTTAATAACGTCTTTATCGAATTCTTTGATTCGTGGCGTATGAATATGCCCCGTAGGTACTGTGGTGCCGAGTTTATTGCCAAGCAATACAGTGCGGTAGGAGATTTCATTGGAGAGGTAGCCGCCACCGCCACCTTCGACAGCTATGGCATCTTTCAATTCTTCTAAGCTATTGGGCTTGAATGTTTTTTTGAGAGTAGTAACTTCTCGATTATCACTAATTTGATACTTGCCCTTGGTTTTCACCATTGCTTCGTAGGGAAGTGAAAACTCGACAAACTCTGGGCCTTCTAAGTGCTTTTCACCTATTTTTCCGATAATCGGTTTAGCCGCTGAACCACCTGAGTAGATATTGTTGTTGTCAGGCGCTGAGGATGAGCGTCGACGCCCTGGAAAGTGCTCTAAATCGAAATGCTCACGCCCCATGCTGATGGTGGCTAGCATATCGATAGAGTTATCTTTAAGAAATGGCTTAACGACTTTCTCGACAATACCTTGATCAAAATCTTGATAGCGCACAGGGAACATAGCCGCTTGGATTTCGATGGTTTTGTCACCGCTTTCGATGATGGTGTTATCTAAGCGAAGTACCGCGACTCCTGATGGGTTGCTTTGTTTGATATTCCTGTCGAGTAGAAAAGGGTCAAAGCCAGTGATTAGAATTTTAATATCCGAACCTTGATTGAAGTTTAGAGTGCTATAGCCTCTAGAAACTTGATCAATAATGGTTTCCAGCTCATTAAGTTGTGACTTTTTGAGTGGTTTAGCAAACTCTTCCGTGCGCAGGGCTTCGGTCATTTTCAGGCGCGCCCAGTAGAGCGGGCGATCGTCAAATGTGGAGTCCGATGCTTGTAAATCTTTTATGGCTATTTGCCACAGCGCTTCTGCGTACTGGGTGGTAATAGCGAGTGTCTTATCAAAGCCTTTGTTGTTTCTGAGTTCACGTTTAAAGGCTTCTACCGTTTCATCATAACGGTTCACGACTTCGGGGAGTTGCTCTTCAGCTTCGGCTAAGCGTTTTTCTTCAACCGTAAGCTCGGTGCAAGCAAAGAGTGTAGGCGTTGCTAACAGTAATGTTAGCGCTAGAATTAGTGTGCGCATGTCCAAGTCCCATTTAAAGCTTTTCTAAATTAAAAGCCTTTCCATAGTTTCGATTCTTTTTCTTCGTAATCTGGATTATCGCGTTTGGCGTTAATCTCTTCGTATTTCTGTCGTTCAGCTTGTCGGGCAGGGGAGTCGGGTTTAATGGTCTCATCAAGCTCTTCAAGAAACTGAGTTATCTCGCTTTTATAGCCAGACTTAGTGACTTTTTGATTTTTATTGTCGTTACTGTCTTTACTCATGCCAGATCCTTACGGTGGATTACTTGGTTGACTATATCAGCATATAAAAAAGGCTGCAAAATTGCAGCCTTTTCAAGTTTCGTAGTCTAAATTACGCCTTAGAACTTAACGTTATTCGGTACACGTGGGAACGGAATCACGTCGCGAATGTTCGCTACCCCTGTGACATAAGATACGCAGCGGTCAAAGCCTAGGCCAAAACCTGCGTGAGGCACTGTGCCATAACGACGTAGGTCGCGGTACCACCAGTAGTGTTCGGCCGGTAAGCCCATTTCTGCGATACGCTTATCCAAAACGTCTAAACGCTCTTCACGCTGTGCACCGCCGATGATTTCACCAATGCCTGGCGCTAACACGTCCATCGCGGCAACGGTTTTCTCGTCGTCATTTAAGCGCATGTAGAACGCTTTAATGTCTTTCGGGTAGTTCATCACTACCGTAGGGCGACCTACGTGTTCTTCGGCGATGAAGCGCTCATGCTCAGACTGTAAGTCGATGCCCCATTCAACTGGATATTCGAACTTCTTGTCGGACTTTTTCAGGATCTCGATGACGTCGGTATAGTCCATACGTTCAAATTTGTTGTCGATAACGTTGCGTAAGCGGTTGATGCATTCGCTGTCGACGCGCTGCTGGAAGAACTCCATGTCGTCTTCACGTTCGTTTAATACCGCTTCGAACACGTAACGCATCATGTCTTCTGCTAGATCAGCGTTATCGTTCAAGTCGGCAAACGCAATTTCCGGCTCAACCATCCAGAATTCAGCCAAGTGGCGGCTGGTATTCGAGTTTTCCGCACGGAACGTCGGACCAAAGGTATATACCTTCGACATGGCCATACAATAAGCTTCGACGTTTAACTGGCCAGAAACCGTTAGGAACGACTCTGAGCCAAAGAAATCTTTGCTGTAATCAATGTTGCCCTTGTCATCTTTTGGCAGGTTCATCTGATCCAGTGTGCTGACACGGAACATTTCGCCAGCGCCTTCGGCATCAGAAGCCGTGATGATTGGCGTGTGAATCCAGTTAAAGCCGTTTTCGTGGAAGAAGCGGTGGACTGCTTGCGCGATTGTATTGCGCACACGAGCTACAGCACCTGAAATATTGGTACGAGGGCGTAGGTGAGCGTTATCACGTAAAAACTCCATACTGTGGCGCTTTGGCTGCATAGGGTAGGTATCAGGGTCTTCAACCCAGCCTAAAACCTCTACTTTAGTCGCTTGAATTTCGAACGACTGGCCTTTGCCTTGAGACTCGACCAAGGTGCCTGTGATTTTCACAGCGCAGCCAGCGGTTAACTTAATGACTTCAGAGCTGTAATTATCAATATTATTGTCGACCACGGCTTGGATAGGATTAAAGCAGCTGCCATCATGCACGTTGATGAATGATAATCCAGCTTTTGAGTCGCGACGAGTGCGAACCCACCCTTGGACGGTGACTTCTTCACCAATGCCTGGTTTCCCCGCTAGGGCATCGACAATAGTTACTAACATAGTGTTAAGCTCCGTTTCGGCTTATAAGGTTATTGTGTTTAGGTGTTACACGTTCAAAAAGAGGAGGTATTGTATTAGAACTTTAATTTGCCTTCCATTTTTAGACGGAAATTGACCGCTTTTTTTTCATTATCAGTGAAATTATGCCAATTTAGGACTTCATCAAAGGTTCTTCCGCAGCCACGGCAGACTTCATCACCTAAAACGGTGCTACAGGTACCGATACAAGGGGACGCGGTTGGGCTACGTTTGCCTTTGGTGGAAATTGACACGCTATTTTCTCCTGAAACTCTCTGAAAGACTCAATACAGCACTTATGTTACCGCGAGAATTTGCACATGGCTAGTGGTAAAAGCTTCAAAATAACACTATATCTAGTTATTCTCTTTAGTTATTAAGGAAGGCCGAAAATAGGCTTGTCATCGTCTAAATAGTGGGCTATCGTGCGCAAACTTACCTATTTAAACGTCTAAGAGCCTATATGTTCGAGTTAGATAGCAGCCAGATTGAAGAGTATCGAAAAGACAAACCTGAGTATTATCGCCAGTTAGCGTTACAGCTTGGCGCGTTATTGGGGGAAGACACCAATGTCGTGACAAATATGGCGCAAACTTCTGCGTTTATCTACCAGATGATCCCTGACCTGAACTGGTCTGGATTTTATGTGGCTAACCCAGACAAATCTAATCACTTAATTCTAGGACCGTATCAGGGCAAAGTTGCCTGTGTACACATTCCCTTTGGGCGAGGCGTTTGTGGTGCAGCGGCTGAAACTCAGCAGACTCAGTTAATCAAAGACGTCAATCAATTCAGTGGACACATCGCCTGTGATGCCGCTTCACAGAGTGAAGTTGTGGTGCCGTTAGTGATTGATGGCGAAGTAAAAGGTGTTCTTGATATCGACAGTCCGCTCGTCGAACGATTTGATGAAAATGATGCAAAGGGCTTTGAATCTCTAGCTCAAGTATTTATAGAGAAGAGTAACCTTTAAAAGAACGCTGAGTAATAAGCGCTTAGAAAAAAAGACGACATCTAGTCGTCTTTTTTATCGCTATCATTTTTCTTTGACTTTTTATCGTCATCATCATCGTTGGACTTGTCATCCGACTCCTTGTCAGATGACTTACTGTCTGGTTTTTCTGCTTTTGAATCATCACTTTTAGACTTTTTGTCTTCTGATTCTTTTTCCTCAGACTCTTTTCCTTCTGACTCTTTCTCCTTGGGCTCTTCCTCGCTGTTCTCTTTTGAGCCTTCCTTGTCAGACGCTTTCTCTTCTAGTTTGTCAGCGTGTTTTTCTACTAACTTCTTAGCGACTTCGTTGTCTTTGTCGAGAGCCAGAAGCTTCTTTGACTCGCTAATACACTCGTCGTACTCACGTGCTTCGCAGTGAATTTCTGCACGTAACTCTCGTGCACCAATGTATGAGCTATCGCGGTCGAGTAGGTCTTTAAGAATCACGAGGCTTTCTTGCTTATTGCCTAAATCAGACTCAAGCTTGGCCAACGCAAAAGCAGAGTGCAGGTTCTTTTCGTCAAGCTCAAAAGCTTCTGTATAAGCAGCACGAGCGAGATCGTTTTGCCCAATTTCGTGGTGTGCTTGCGCTTTTAATTCTAAGGCTTCGATGTCCTTAGAGTGGTTTTCAAGGAGCTTGTTAATGATATCAATGGCTTCTTGATAGCGTTCGAACTTGAAGCTTTCTTTAGCGTAAATAAAAGCCACGCGTCTGCTTTCTGGATAAATATTAAAAGCATGCTTAAGGCTATTAAAGCCAGCAACTTGCTCACCATTACGCAGCTGTAACTGGCCATTAACTAAGTGAGCCTCGGCGCTGTTTGGCAGCTTCTCCGCAATAGTCTCAGCAACTTTCTGAGCTTCTTGATACTCTTCAGTTAATAATAGGCCGCGCGCGTATTCCAGCTGACTCGGCCAACCAACTACTGGATGTTCAAAGATACCTTTATCCAGCTTACCAAGATAGTTTTTGTCCTGTTGAGTGACCGCAAGCTTGAGACGTAAGTATTGATAAAGTTCTTCGTTATCAAACTTTTTCTCTTTATCGATCTCTTTAGCCGTGTCCTCGGCTTTATCGTAGTCTTCGTCGCTAAGGGCTTTGATCAAGTCGATCAGTTGCTCTTCGTCATTGTTTGCCTGCTTAATACCGCTGGCAATTTTGTCGGCACGTTCAAGATTTCCAGCAGCCAGATAATTAATGCTTTGCATCAAGGCTGTTTCTACAATGTCGCTAGAGCGCTTACGTGCTTCCTTATAACCCTCTTCGGCTTTGGCAAACATCAGTTGAGAGAACAAGTAATTGGCACGTTTTAGTGCGGGCTTGTAACGATTTGGTGCCAAAGAAACAGACTTATCATAGGTTTCAAGCACTTCTTCTTGTGAGAACTTAGGGATTTCCTGCTGAGCCTCGGCCAAACTTAACCAAGTAGTACTGTTAGTCGGTTGATACTCAATAGATTTACTGAAGCGTTTAGCAGCTTCTTCGTATTTACCGAGCTTGTAATAAGCTTCACCAAGGTTTCGGTAAGACTTCGCTTTACGTCGTCCGCTGGTGGTATTAATCGCATACTTGAAAGCCTTTACTGCTTTTTCGTACTCTTTAGCATCGTTCAGCAAGAGGCCATAGTTAATGGCGCTCGCTTGATGGTGTGGGAATCGTTCGAGTTGCCCTTGGTAGGCACGAATAGCTCGTTCGGTTTTATCGTCTTTGGATAGCGCCAGTGCATAGTAAAATCCTGGACGTTCTTGATGACGCATAGAACGAGGGAGTTTGCCAATTAGCGTGTGAGTCTTTTCATAATCACCATTAGAGAAAAACTGTAGAGCGGCCTTAAACAATACTTTGTTTTTGTCGACTTCGCTAAAGCCTTTTAAGGAATCAATGCGGTGAATTCTCCACAGTACTTTCTTTGAAAAATCCATCTCCGAGAGTGCCAAAACGGTTTCTTTTACCACATCTTCAGTAATATCACCTTGACTGGTTTGATCCTCTGGACTCGGTGCAGGAATATCAAACTCGTCGTCATCACTACCCGAGTCAACGCTTTCACTTGAACTGTCGTCCACATCAATTTGAATCAAGGTACCGTCGTTAATGACTTCGCGCTCATTGCGCTCGATAATTAATAAACCAATGGTTAGAAGTAGGGCAATCGCACATAATGCCGGTGCTGACAGCCCTTTATTATATTTAGGTGTTGTCACGTGCCGTCTCCATTTCTCCAGAAAAACCTTTGTGCTGAACGTTTTGTATTTCTAGGCCAGGTCGACCATTAACTTCTAACACCATAGGTCCTAATTTCTCATCAATACAGATATCAACGCCAATGTAGCCGAGCGGGATAGCTTTTTGAGAGTTCTCAGCTATTTGCTTAATCTTATTCCAGAACGGTACTTGCACACCGACGATATCAAAGCCTGTATCGGGGTGAGTTTTTAACTCTTTGCCCTTAAAGCTGCATTTAGTCGTCATGCCAGTTTCAATGTCCACGCTAAGGCCAATCGCGCCTTGGTGAAGGTTAGCTTTACCGTCTGAAAGCTTGGTTGGAACACGTAGCATGCAACTGATAATTTTCTGGTTGCATAGAATGATACGAATATCACTCAAGCCTAAGTTAGCGATTTTAGAGATACCATGATGCTCAATCAAAAGCGGTTCGATATAAGCGGTGTCCGGCTGGCCGTCTTGGGCGAAGTTACCGGTGATAATTTCAGACACATGGTAGCGAATATCGACTAGACTCAAGCGTTTGCCAGAGGTAGTAACGAATGTGCCTTCGTCATTTTTCACTATGACCAAGATGCCGTTACCTTGTGAACCACGGTTTGGTTTCACCACAAAGCTGTTGAAATCTTTTAAATGCTCAACAAACTCATCAAGGTTCCTGAAGCTATCACACATATCCAGAGTTTGAGGTACTGGGACACCGTGCTGTAGTAGCACTTTCTTAGTTTCGATTTTATCGATAGCTAACTGCAGCAGCTTACGCTCGTTCAGGCGATAAACGTAATCACGGTTACGTTGGTTAATGCCCAGCGTATTGTTTTGCTTATTTATACCTTTAAAGCGCATGTACTCTGAAATACGTAATCCCGTCCATTGGCCGATAAAGATTTGAGCGGCCATGACCAGAAGTAATGCTTCAGGGAATAGAGCAAAGAAACTCTGCAAGGTAATAGAAGAGAAGGCCAAGTAGCAGACCGTAATCATCACGATACTACCCATGCTGGTAATAAAAAGTTCGCCCCAGTTGTTGTCTTGGGTCATATTGCTTAAGCGTTCAGCAATAAACGAGATAATCACCACGGGGAACAGCGTCATCATGCCCATTTGTAATGGCGTTTGTTCTCCAAGCACCATGAAAATACCAATAAACAAGATAGTGTTCAGAGTAATGATTGCAGCCAGTCGGGGGATCTTGAGTAACTTATGTTTATCAAAGTACATCTGGCCTAACCAAGCCGTTAGAAGCACGCCAATAAAGCCTATCAGCCCCATCCAGAATCCGGTATAAACACAAGCCGCTGAGACCAGCATCGGCATGAAAATACCAAAGGTTTTGATGCCGAAGACGTTTCTAGCGAAAGAAATTAATAAGGCTACGAACGGAAACAGTAGGAAAATACCGGCTGTTTTGTTCTCGATACCGAGCTTCGCCAGTAGCGATGCAGCATTGAAGAAAGCGCCTTCGTCATTATCAAAACGTAGTAGTGGTGCAGCAATATGCTCACGTTTGATATCAAAAATGTAGTCGAAGTTGATATTACGGGTATGGCTAAATAACGCTTGATCGTCGATATAGAGCTCTAGGTAATGGTGCGGAATTTGCGCAAAGTGATCGTTGAGTGGATCGAACGGAACCCAGTGACCTTGGACATAAGCTTCAACCCACTGGTGAGATGTTTTCTTCTTTGCGGTTTCAAGAATCACGCCGCCCACTAGTCGTGTTGGGATGCCATTCAGTCGAGCTAATGCGGCGAAAAGACGACTTTTACCATTACAACTCGCTCGCTTTAGGATCATGGTGGTAATGGCGTCTGTGGTGCCTTTAAAAGGAGCGCCTTCAATTTCATTGTAGGTATAGTCGTGAATCGCTCTTAAGGTCGACAGTAACTTTCTTTCCTTGGGCTGGATATTCATCCATAACTCTAGAATACGGGGATCATTCACCTGAATAACGTCGGTTGGTTCCAGCCAGCGTTTTAGGTGCGGCGGATAGTCCGTAGGGATGTCTAACTCAGGGTCGATATCATATTTCTGCTCACGAGACGAAATAATCGCGTTATAGCGGATCGGGGTGGTTGAAAAGCCAGTCCAAATACCTTGACGCCCGACTAGTGACTCATCGTTGGTGAACTCTAAGGTTCCCGACTGCAATGATTCGTTGACCACTTCTTGGCGATCGTTAGTCAAAGGAAGGTAGGTGCGGTTGACGATATCTTCGTTACCAGCATCAAAAGTCATGGTCAAAGAGTAGCGGTGGAGTAATTCAGCACCGAGCTGTTTGACGTGTGATGGCTGCCACCAAAAGTGCAAAGCGAGTAAGGCTAAGCCTAATACGGCGAACCATACAGAAGGTCGATTGAGTTTTTTTAACATATAGAGCCGACGTTAGTCCTAAGGGTTATAAGCAAGCAAAAGTCTGTAAATACAGCGTGATATGAACCTTCACTTATCGATAAAGTGAGGCAATTGTAAAGCATTGTCGCATTATCGGTGTGAAAAGGCTCACAAGTTACAAACCGTAAAAAAGTTAAAACTTTACTGAATTTTGCCAGAGAATCACTAGATTACAGTTATAGCTTTTCATTATAACTCAGAGTTACATTAAGTTATAATAGGCTTGGACTCGTAGCTTGTAAGGTTGATAATGAATCAGGTTCAGATAAATAAAGTTATTACGAAAGCTGAAAAATTGTGTAAGAACTCAAAAGTAAAACTGACGGCGAAAAGACGTAATATATTGTCGGTATTGTTATCTGACGACGGCAAGCCCATGTCTGCTTATGACGTAGCTGATCGATATAAAAGCTACTTCTCTAGCACTATTCAAGTGATGTCTGCCTACAGGATGTTGGACTTTTTAGTTGAAGAAAATTTAGCACACAAGCTAGAGTCGACAAATCAGTATATTGCCTGCTCGCACATTGTTTGTAACCATGAACATAAAGCGGCACAGTTCTTAATTTGTGATGAGTGCCAAAGCGTGGATGAAGTTATGTTGCAAGAGGACGTAAAGTTAGCGATCGATAAAAGTGTTGCTGGCAAAGGTTTCCATATCCAGCAGAGCCAGCTAGAGCTACATGGTCTATGTGAGCGCTGCTCCCAGCATTAAAACTATGCTTTGTTGATATTGATTACGCCTCGCTACAGATAATGTAGCGAGGCGTTTTTTATTAAAGGTGGAAGTTGACCGCTTTTATCACTTCTGGCGGAAGCTCTGGTAAAGAAGAGCGAGGAATCAGGAATGTTGTTAAATTAAACAAATCTCTGAAGAAACGATTATTCTGAGTGGTCTGCTTTAAGTAATCATAGCCTGACGATCCGCCAGTGCCAATTTTTGTACCCAGCATACGATGTACCATAGTTGTATGACGGTAACGCCAGGTCGTAAACTTCTCATCAATATCAATCAACCCTTGTAGCAAGCGGAACGGCGAGTTCAGCATCGGTTGCTCACGATAAAGGTTAATGAATAACGCGCTTAACGTGGCTTCCTGGCTAAGTCTAAAGCGTCCTTGTTGCTTGAGCTCTTCGTATTTTTCTTTATCGAATAAAGCATCAAAATTCGAGCGTGTATTTGATAAGTCATTTAATTGGAAGGTTTTCTCAGCATCGGTCAGATAGTCGGCATCTTTGATGATTTGCTCGTCATGTTGCAACATGTCTTCGACTGCATCCTTATACATCTGCCAGAATTTAAAGTCGCCAAACTCTAGAAACGGCATACGCTCAAGCCAGTGTTCAACGGCATCAAAAAGACTCGGCTGCTCTTCCAAGTTGAGAAGGTAGTTGCGGTCTTTTTCATTGAGGCGGTTATAGAATGATTTTTTATCAAAATTAATACGGAACTCAGATTTTAGGCCCAGTAGGATTTCGATTTCTTTAAATTGAATACTTTGGAATCCTGAGGCAGGAATAAGGTAGTCGCGGAAATCCAAGAAATCCAATGGTGTCATGGTTTCTAGAATATCGATTTGATCGACTAGCACTTCTTGAATGCGGTGAATTCTCTCGATGCGAAGGTTGACGGTGCTCAGTTTATCCTCATCAACATGTTCTTTTGAAAGAACAGGCAAGATAGCATGGATTTCGTGTAACACTTGCTTGAACCATAGCTCATAAGCTTGATGCACAATGATGAATAGCGTTTCATCATGGGCTTCGGCGCCATACTTCTTACTTTCTGGATGTTGAGCGTCTAAAAACTTATCCAGCTGTAAATAATCCGCGTAATAACAAGGTTTAACGTTCTTCTGCATAATCCACCAGCATATATTTTGTTTGTTTAACACTCTAAAATTGTGTTTTAAGGTGCAAGCTAAAGTGCGGCGAGGCAATGGCTAATTTTTTAAACGGAGTTTAGTGAACTAAATGAGGATTAAAAAATTAGTCATTAACAAAGCAGCGCTGACGATTGCGCCTTAAAACAAAAAAGGAGCGGCTTTACGCCACTCCTTTCCGATTATAGACATTTCAAAAAAATAATGTCAGCAAAGATTTTAACTTTTTAGTTAAAACTTTACCTCTTATTTTCGTGAGCTGATGTCGACATAATCACGTGCTTTTTCGCCAGTGTACAACTGACGAGGACGACCGATTTTACGGCTCGATTCACCCATCATTTCGTTCCACTGTGAAACCCAACCAACAGTACGTGATAATGCAAAGATTACCGTGAACATGTTAGTCGGAATGCCGATAGCGTCTAGGATAACGCCTGAGTAGAAATCGACATTAGGGTAAAGCTTTTTCTCGACGAAGTACGGGTCTTCAAGAGCAATTCTTTCAAGCTCTAAAGCAACCTTGAACGTCGGATCGTCGTGCTTACCTAATAACTCAAGTACTTCATGAGCACTCTCGCGCATGACTTTGGCACGTGGGTCAAAGTTCTTGTAAACACGGTGACCGAAGCCCATTAAGCGGAACGGGTCGTTTTTATCTTTGGCACGCTTAACGTATTCAGGGATATTTTCAACATCACCGATTTCACGCAGCATGTTCAAACATGCTTCGTTTGCGCCGCCGTGAGCAGGGCCCCATAGACATGCGATACCTGATGCGATAGCCGCAAATGGGTTAGCGCCTGATGAACCGGCTAGGCGTACAGTTGACGTCGAAGCGTTCTGTTCGTGGTCAGCGTGTAATACAAAGATACGATCCATTGCTTTCACTAATACAGGATCTGGCTTCCAGTTATCTTCAGAAGGCATGCTGAACATCATGTTTAGGAAGTTTTCGGCAAGGCTCATATCGTTGTTTGGATAAACGAACGGGTGGCCCACAGAATAACGGTAGCACATCGCTGCAATCGTCGGCACTTTAGAAATCAAACGTAGTGCACTGATATCACGGTGTTCAGGATTATTAATATCCAGAGAGTCGTGATAGAAAGCTGATAGGGCGCCAACAACCGATACCATAATAGCCATTGGGTGAGCATCACGACGGAAGCCGTTGAAAAAGCTCATCATTTGCTCGTGAACCATGGTGTGGTTGTTAATTTTCGCGACGAATTCGTCGTATTGTTCTTTACTTGGTAGTTCGCCATTAAGTAGTAAATAGGCAACTTCTTCAAAATTTGAGTTATCCGCTAACTGTTCGATCGGATAACCGCGATAAAGTAGCTGTCCTTTGGCGCCATCAATGTAAGTGATCTTTGATTCACAGGCACCAGTAGATACATAGCCCGGGTCGTAAGTGAAATAACCCGCTTTCCCTAATGCTCCAACGGCAACGACGTCTTTACCTAGACTTGGTGTTAACACGTCTAGGGTGAGTTCCTCACCATTTGGTAGGCTAAGTTTAGCTGTTTTATCCGACATATAGTCTCCTCGGGACAATAAATTGCTTACTTTTTAATCTAAAAGCTGTGTTTAAGAGTAAGAAGGGCACACATTCTACAAAATTTTGAATGAATTTCATAAATTAATTTTATGACGGTTTCTATTAATCCATCAGTTTTACCAATGAGTTGAAAATAGAAGGGGGAAATAATTGTAATCAGTGATAAGCACTTATATAATTTCGTTCTGAAATATGTATCACTGGGGAGTTCGTCAGGTAAGCAGTTTTTCTGGGTCGAACACACATTAAAGCAGTTGTAGAAATCCTGGCGAAAGCATAAACTCATGCCTTCTTCGACCAAGGCAATAATTTTGTAAGATACTTGTGATTAAAAAGAGACCAAAAAACTTAGACCTTACAACGGTAAGGTTTCCTGTGCCTGCAATATCATCAATCTTGCATCGTATTACGGGTGTTGTTCTATTCATTGCTGTACCAATCCTTTTATGGATGCTGCAAAAATCGCTTGATAGCGCTGGCTATGCCGAGCTGCAATCGATGTTCACTGAATCATTCCTATGGCAATTTATCCTTTGGGCAATCTTAACGTCGGTGGCTTATCACGTTATTGCCGGTGTCCGTCACTTATTAATGGACCTTGGAATTGGTGAGTCGCTTCAAGGCGGTCGCCGTGGTGCCTGGAGTGTTTTAGTCCTTTCAGCTATCGCAGCAGCATTATTAGGAGTTTGGGTATGGTAACTACCGTCACTAGTTTGGGCCGTTCGGGTCTACACGATTGGGTGTTGCAACGCCTTTCAGCGGTAATTATGTTGGCCTATGTGGTGTATTTAGGCTACTTCTTTGCAACAACACCAGAAATTACGTTTACTGCATGGCAAGGCTTGTTCGCTAGCACTTTCATGAAAGTGTTTTCGTTCTTAACGCTGCTATCAGTGGTTATGCACGCTTGGATCGGTTTGTGGATTGTGTCGACAGACTATATGCCGAAAGTGAGTATTCGTATCGCCTTCCAAGCGATTGTTATTGTGATTTGTCTTTCACTCCTTGTGTGGGGCATCCAGATATTGTGGAGCTTATAAAGCATGTCTATACCTACGTACACTTTTGATGCCGTAATTGTAGGGGGCGGTGGCGCTGGTATGCGTGCCTCGCTGCAACTTGCTAAAAGCGGCCAAAAAGTAGCATTGATTTCTAAAGTATTCCCAACCCGTTCACACACGGTATCGGCGCAAGGCGGTATCACAGTTGCGTTGGGTAACTCTCACCCAGACGATTGGCGCTGGCACATGTTCGATACCGTTAAAGGATCGGACTATATCGGTGATCAAGATGCGATTGAGTACATGTGTGAAAATGGTCCAGCAGCGGTCTACGAGCTGGAGCACATGGGCTTGCCAATCGG
>Ga0208833_1000194_pt1 | contig 17104 bp, 15 predicted proteins | sample DeeseametaMP1788_FD_184181 | JGI IMG/M metagenome (GOLD analysis project Ga0208833, IMG submission 184181) | Marine microbial communities from the Deep Pacific Ocean - MP1788 (SPAdes) | ecosystem: Environmental > Aquatic > Marine > Oceanic | place: North Pacific Ocean | collected 2011-05-03 | reverse complement strand
ACTAAACGAACTATCCAAACCAGGTTTCTACGAGCCTCTGTTCGCTTACACCGAAGCATTGGTAAACGGTATGCGCGACATTGCGGCACAAAAAGGAATTCCATTCACCACCAACCATGTTGGCTCGATGTTTGGCTTCTTCTTTAACGACGCCGAAACCGTGACCAGCTTCAAGCAAGTGACCAAAGGCGACATGGAGCGTTTCAAGCGTTTCTACCATGCGATGTTGGATGAGGGAGTCTATCTTTCACCATCCGCTTTTGAGGCAGGCTTTGTTTCAGCTTCTCATGGCGACAGGGAGTTGAAGAAAACGCTAGAAGCTTTTGAGCGTGCGTTAAGCAAGTAATTTTACAGTTTTTTTGATATATTGGGCCTAAGGCGCTGTACAATCCTTAACCTTTAACCGATAAGGAATTAGCCGGAACTAATGAGCCTAGGCCCATTTTTAAAATCGAAGCGTTCGATCCTACTTTGGATAGCGATAATAAGCGTTGTCCTTTCTGGCTTTTTCTATCAAAAATATCGCGAGCTGGATAAAAACTACAGCATTATTCCGGCTACCGACGAAACTCCTATTTACGCTGCTGATACCATCAACTGGCTCACCAAACGCCAACATCCCGATGGCTACTTTGTTAATAACCCTGACCTCTTTGATGAACCCTCTATTCTCAATAAAGAGAGTGTAAGGCTATCCCGCTACGCCGTTGCGACCTTGGTAAGGCTAGGCGCAACTGAGCATATTGATCGCAACGCCATCATTAATTTTGTATTACAGAATTATCAGCCCCCAAGTAATGCCATAGGAAATCTAAAAGGTTTTTCCGCGCTCCCTAATAGCGAAGTAAATATTCGCGCCACCATGGACTCCATCATTATTTTAGAGAAGTTGGATGCGCTCGGCACCATCGATACCGAAGCAGTTGCTCAGCTGATACTCGCCTATCAAAACAATGACGGTGGTTTCTGGGATCCTGGATACCCTGAGTTTGGCCAGCAATCAACAGTTAAAGCGACCTCTTTCGCTGTTCGTGCACTGCACCATATGGGCAAACTCAACCCACAAGTTGTAGACGCCGAGCGACAACAGCAAATTAATCAGTTCATACAAAACTCTTGGTCCAAAGATACGAAGACCTTTGCGCCATTCCCTGGGCACCCTGCGATTAGCAGTTATGATGCCCATCGTGCTTGGATCAGTATTCATTACTTGCCGATCAATCAGCAGGATATGGAAACGATCAAAAGTCTGATGCGCCTCGATGAGCTGGTCGTGAGTTTAAATGATACTTTTAGAACCAGTGATAAGGTTTACAGTGAAGAAGGACACTCCGAAAGAAACTCACTGAAAGCAACCTACTTAGTGGTTGCCATGCTGGATACATTGAACCAGTTAAATGCTATTTCTGTGCCGGACGTGGTGCAATTCATTAAAGGTTATCGCGATCCCAGTGGAGGATTCTCTAGCGATATATATTCTGTGCATTCTGCAGTGGACATACTCAGTCATCTTTCCTCAACGCGGATGACTCGACAGCTACTTATTTACCAAGTATTAACTTACGGTGCTATTTTAACGGCGCTGTTAGCCAGTCTAATTTTGTTCACATTGCATCGCAGAGTTGAATCTCGAAAGCGCCATGCTTTAGTCAGACGCGCTCAGACTGATCGCCTAACGGGGCTTCATAATAGAGAATATCTTGAGCAGCGCTATAACAAATTCAAAGATAATTACTCACATCTAGCCTTTGTTTTGCTCGATGTGGACCACTTTAAATTGATTAATGACAATCACGGGCATCTCGCTGGCGACGAAGTCCTTATTGAATTATCGGCTCTTTTGAGCAATAACATCCGTAAAACAGATACCTTAGCCCGCTGGGGTGGCGAAGAATTTGCCATACTCTGCCCCGCTACCGAACCAGGCCATGCTAGAGACTTTTCTGAGAAGCTTCGTTCTTTAATTGAAGCACATGCATTTACCAGTGTTAATCACTTAACCTGTAGTTTTGGTGTCGCCTGTGCTGGAAAAAATGAAACGCTTCGAGATTTATATATCAAGGCCGATAAGGCACTTTATCAATCAAAACGTGATGGCCGTAATAAAGTCACCTACCTATAACACGCTAAAGCCCATTTCAGTCCCTGCTTAAATATGCTTAAATATTCTTTTTAAGCAATGTAAAGATATTACTATGAACTTATCGCTAATCGGAAAAACAGCTTTAGTTTGCGGCTCCAGCCAAGGCATGGGCAAAGCCATCGCCAAACAACTATCAGAACAAGGCGCCAACGTAGTACTGCTCGCTAGAAACCAAGAAAAACTTGAAGCTGTTCAGAATGAGCTTGATCACTCACAAGGTCAAGATCACCACATTTTAGTCGCTGACTTCACCAACCCGGATAATGTCAAACAAGTCGTCTATGATTATTTGCAAGAGCCTGAAGCGGCTATCCATATCCTGGTCAATAACACCGGCGGTCCAGCTCCTGGTCCAGCAAACGCGGCTAATACTGCTGACTTTCTAGCTGCATTTAACCAACATCTGGTTTGTAATCATGAGTTAATGAAGCTTGCTTTACCAAGCATGAAAGAAGCTAATTTCGGACGTATCGTGAATGTTATTTCAACCTCAGTAAAGCAACCATTGGATGGCTTAGGGGTATCAAACACGGTTCGTGGTGCTGTGGCAAACTGGGCGAAAACACTGGCTAACGAACTAGGCCAATTTAACATTACCGTCAACAACGTCTTGCCTGGCGCAACTAACACCGTCAGGTTAGAAGCCATCATTCAAAACAAAGCCAAGAAAAAAGGCTTATCGATTGAAGAAATGGAGCAGGAAGAAAAATCGATTATTCCGATGAAGCGTTTTGGTACCGCGCAAGAATTTGCCAATGCTGTGGGCTTCCTAGCGTCGCCAGCCGCTGGTTATATCACAGGCGTAAACTTACCTGTCGATGGCGGCCGTACAAGCTGTTTATAAGCTGACGAGGACGCTTAGATGCAACTGTTAAGAAATTATATTGGCGGCGAATTAGTTGAGCCGATACAGGGAAACTATATTGACAACGTTGAGCCTGCAACAGGTCAGGTCTATAGCCAACTCCCAGAGTCGACCGAAGAAGATCTTGAGCGAGCGGTAGAAGCCGCGGAAAAAGCACAACCTGAATGGGCGGCTTTGTCGCTAGAAGATCGTGCCGCGATATTGACCAAGCTTGCCAATACCATCGACTACCACTCGAACGAATTGGCAAAAGCCGAAGCCGTTGATAATGGCAAACCATTCACACTGGCCAAAAATGTGGATATTTACCGTTCAGCCGCCAATATCCGTTTCTTTGCACAAGCTATTACGCAATTTTCCAGTGAAAGTCACGCCATGAGCAACGAAGCGATTAACTATACGCTCCGTGACCCGATTGGTGTTGTTGGCTGTATTTCCCCTTGGAACCTGCCTCTTTATTTATTTACCTGGAAAATTGCCCCAGCTCTCGCTGCTGGCAATACGGTTATCGCAAAACCCTCTGAAATCACGCCTATGACCGCTTATCTTTTTTCTAAGATCTGCATTGAAGCTGGATTACCAGCGGGTGTATTAAATATCTTACACGGCACTGGGCCATCCATTGGCAATCCACTGACCACTCACCCTAAGATTAAGGCGATTAGCTTTACTGGAGGCACTGCAACCGGAGCCCATATCAGTAAAGTAACCGCGGGCATGTTTAAAAAGCTCTCTTTGGAACTTGGCGGAAAAAACCCAACCCTAGTTTTTGCTGATTGTGACTTTGAGGATACGGTTGATAACGTCGTTCGTGCAGCTTTCTCAAACCAAGGACAAATCTGTTTATGCGGCTCAAGAATTTATATTGAGCGCCCGATTTACCAGAAGTTCAAAGAAGCCTTTGTTCAAAGAGTAAAAGCCCTCAAGCTTGGCGATCCTCTAAAAGACACAACGCAATTTGGCGCGCTCGTGTCAAAGCCTCATATGGATAAAGTTCTTTCCTATATCGAGCTTGCTCAAGAGGAAGGTGGACGCATTCTAACCGGCGGCAAGCAGACGAGCGTCCAAGGTCGCTGCCAAAATGGTTTCTTTGTCGAGCCAACCGTCATAGAGGGACTGGATAATAACTGCCGAACCAACCAAGAAGAAATCTTCGGCCCAGTCTGCACCATCATGCCGTTTAATAATGATCAAGAAGCTGTCTCACTCGCCAACGGTACTCAGTACGGACTCGCTTCCAGCGTCTGGACCAGCGACTTAAAACGAGCGCATCGAATTGCCAAGCAGATCGAAGCAGGCATCGTCTGGATTAATTGCTGGCTACTCCGAGATCTTCGAACGCCATTTGGCGGCGTTAAAAGTTCCGGTGTCGGTCGCGAAGGCGGCTTAGAAGCGCTGCGCTTCTTTACCGAACCGAAAAACGTATGCATTAAATATTAATTCAATGCCCATTAACATTACTCGAATATTGATAGGAAAATACCATGCCATCTTTTGATATAGTTTCTGAAGTCGATAAGCATGAAATCACAAATACCGTCGACAACGCCAATCGCGAATTGACCACACGTTTCGACTTCCGCGGCGTAGACGCTAGTTTTGAGCAAACCGGCGACAGCGTAAAAGTTACGGCTGAAGCTGACTTCCAAGTCGATCAGATGATCGATATCTTCTATCGTAGTTGTACCAAGCGTAATATTGATGTGAATGCTCTCGATATTTCTGATGATGCGACTCACTCTGGTAAGACCTTTTATAAAACTGTCACTTTTAAGCAGGGCATCGATAAAGAGACCGCTAAAAAGATCACAAAACTTATCAAGGAGTCAAAGCTTAAAGTGCAGGCATCTATTCAAGGCGAGCAGGTTCGCGTTACTGGAAAAAAACGTGATGACCTACAAACCGCCATGGGAATTGTGCGCCAAGCTGAACTAGGCCAACCTTTCCAGTTTAATAATTTCCGTGATTAATAAGCTAAGCAAGGGAGCTATCTCCCTTGCGAGCCATGCCTTTTATTTGATATAACTAGCGTCATGCAATACTTTCCACATCAAAAAACATCAGGGTTCATCTTCGCTCATCAAGGCGGGTGTAAGTGGATCCTAGATAAGTAAAAGCCCCCTTTCCTTGTGTTTGGCGTTTGCACACGCCTGAAATTCCGAGTATTTTTTATACATCGTTGTAACAACAAACCATTATTCGAACAGCACCTTTGCATCTATTCGTTGTGTGGCTGTTCTTTAAAATCAAAGACTTGAGGAATTTATGTCAGAAAAGTTCGTATCCAGTAAGGCTCCTGAACCGGTCGGTTTATACCCTCATGCTCGACGCGTTGGGAATTTGTTATTTCTATCCGGTGTCGGGCCGCGTCAGAAAGGTAGTAAAGATATCCCTGGGGTGACACTCGATCAAGATGGCAATATTACCGATTACTGCATCGAAACCCAGTGCCGTAGTGTTTTCGATAACATTCGATGGATTTTAGAAGAGTCAGGCTCAAGCTGGGATCAGCTAGTTGATGTACAAGTATTTTTAACCAACATGAAAGATGACTTTAAGACTTACAATAAAATCTATGCTGAGTACTTTGCTGATAACCAGCCCTGCCGTACCACCATCGAGATCAGCTCACTACCAACACCGATTGCGATTGAGCTTAAGTGCGTCGCGACCATTGATGAGTAAAGGAGCATAATTATGAGCGAACAACTCAGTAAGCCAGTCCCACCTTTTAATTTTCAACAGTGGATTGACGAGCATAGACATTTATTAAAGCCTCCGGTTTGTAACAAGCAAGTTTTCGAGCAAGATGATTTCATCGTGATGGTAGTCGGCGGACCGAATGGTCGTCGCGACTTTCATTATGACGAAGGTCCTGAGTTTTTCTATCAGCTCGAGGGCGAGATGGAACTCCGTACGATTCAGCATGGTAAACGTGTGGACTATCCGATCAAGGCTGGGGAAATCTTCTTATTACCGCCGCAAGTCCCTCATTCGCCAGTACGGTTTGATAACTCCATTGGTCTTGTGGTCGAACGCAAAAGACTTGAGCATGAGAAAGACGGGCTTATGTGGTTTTGCGAAAACTGTGATCACAAACTCTACGAAGAATACTTTCAGCTGACCAATGTTGAGAAAGATTTCCTACCAGTGTTTGATCGCTTTTTAGCAAGCGAAGAGAATCGCACCTGTGAAAAGTGCGGTACGGTAATGCCTAAAGAAAACAAATTGGATCTGTAATTTATGAACCAACTTAAAATTGATATACATACACACATACTTCCTGAAAACTGGCCAGACTTAAAAGAACGCTACGGTTACGGTGGTTTTGTGCAGCTCGATCACCACAAGTGTGGCTGCGCTCGCATGATGGTTGATGGCAAGTTCTTCCGTGAGATTGAAGAGAACTGCTGGTCACCGGAAGTGCGCATGAAAGAATGTGATGTTCATGGCGTCCATGTTCAGGTTCTATCAACAGTCCCCGTCATGTTCAATTACTGGGCTAAACCTGCCGATACTCATGACCTTTCACGATATTTAAATGATCACATTGCAGGCATTGTTGAAAAGTACCCCAAACGCTTTATTGGCCTGGGAACCTTACCGATGCAGGCGCCAGACCTAGCGATTCAGGAGCTAGAGCGCTGCGTTAAAGACATTGGGTTAGCAGGCGTCCAAATAGGCTCCCACATTAACGATTGGAACCTTAATGCACCAGAACTCGCTGAGTTCTTTGCCGCGGCTGAAGAGCTGGATGCAGCAATCTTTGTTCACCCATGGGACATGGTTGGAAAAGAAAAGATGCAAAAATACTGGATGCCATGGTTAGTTGGCATGCCAGCAGAAACGTCACTAGCGATTAACTCAATGATTTTTGGCGGCGTCCTAGAGCGTCACCCTAACTTGCGTGTTGCTTTCGCTCACGGCGGCGGCAGTTTCCCTGCGACGATTGGTCGGATTGAACATGCCTACAATGTCAGACCCGATTTAATGACCGTGGATAACCCGCACAACCCTCGCAAATATTTAGAACAAATCTACTTAGATACGCTGGTTCACGATAAAGGCATGCTGGATTACGTGGTAAATTTAATGGGCCCTGAAAAACTCGCCCTTGGTACCGACTACCCATTCCCTCTTGGTGAATTAGAACCTGGAAAGCTAATCGCCTCTATGGATTATGATACAAGCGTCGAAAATCGCTTATTACATGGTACCGCTCTCGAGTGGTTAAAACTTAATAAACAGGACTTCTTACCATGAATCCTTTTGTTGAGTTTGATGGCATTCAATATCAGCTGGAACTATCGCAGGCTTGTTCCATTGCAATTCCTCTAACCTTTGATCAACATCAACCGAATCACTTCGGTGCTGATAAAGCTCAATCCGTAGCATTAGAGGCTGGAGGCTTTGTGGGCGACACGAGTCGTGGAGGTAGTTGTAATGTTCAAACTATTTCGATGGTTCCACACTGTAACGGCACTCACACCGAAACGGTTCAGCACATTGTTGACCAAGACGTTCCTGTCGGTGATTCATTATCCAGCTCGTTAACCAGCTGTTTTGTTTTGTCAGTAACGCCTGTAAAAGCCAGCGACAGCGAAGAAAGCTACTATCCAAACCTAGCTGAATCTGATCTTGTCATTACCAAACACGCACTGGAGCAACAGATTTCAATCGAAGACTTAGATTTAATGGGTTCGATTGCTATCAGAACGCTACCTAATAGTGATAGCAAAACATCACAAGTTTATGGCAATGACTCGCCACCGCCCTTCTTTACCACTGAAGCGATTGAATGGTTAAGTCAATCTAATATCCATCACTTGTTAGTGGACTTTCCTTCTATCGACAAGATGTACGACGACGGTCATTTGCATAATCATCATGTGTTCTGGAATGTACCTGCGGGTAGCCATGAGTTAACGGATACCACGCTGGTTCATCGCACCATTACAGAAATGATCTTTATTAATGATGACATCACCGATGGCTTGTACTGGCTAAACCTACAAGTACCACATTTTCAACTGGATGCCGCCCCCAGCCGCCCAGTTCTTTATCCTTTAACTGACGTCTCTGATGCAGATAGCGACGAATAAGTTGGACTACACATGAGTAATTTATTTTCTTTAGAACACGCACAACAACTCGACTCGCAAGATCCTTTAAAGCATATTCGCGATGAGTTCCACATCCCAAAACAAAACAATGGTGATGAAGAAATCTATCTTTGCGGAAATTCACTAGGTTTACAGCCAAGGTTGGCCGCCGAATATGTGAATGATGAATTATCACAATGGCAAAAGCTTGGTGTTAAGGGACACTTTTCAGGGGACTATCCCTGGATGCCCTACCACGAATTTTTGAGCGAAGGCTTTGCTGATCTAGTTGGCGCAAAGATTAAAGAAGTCGTTAGCATGAATACATTAACAGCTAACCTTCACTTCATGATGGTCAGCTTTTACCGTCCCACAACTCAACGTCATAAAATTATTATTGAAGATCATGCCTTCCCTTCTGATCATTACGCGGTTGAGTCACAGATTAAGTATCACGGTTTTAACCCCGACGAAAGCATGGTTTTATTAAAGCCCCGCGACGGCGAAGAAACCTTGCGCGACGATGATATTCTCGCAGCCATTGAAGAACATGGTGATAGTACAGCATTAATTATGTTGCCTGGCGTTCAATACTACACTGGTCAGGTGCTCGACATGGAGGCTATTACTAAAGCCGGTCATGCCCAAGGCTGCAAAGTTGGTTTTGATTTAGCGCATGCCGCGGGCAATGTCCCAATGCAGCTGCATAACTGGGGAGTTGATTTCGCCGCCTGGTGCACCTATAAATACCTAAACTCGGGCCCAGGTTCTGTCGCTGGCTGCTTTGTTCATGAGCGCCACCATAGCAACAAAGACCTACCCCGTTTTGCAGGCTGGTGGGGGCACGATAAAGACTCTCGCTTTAAGATGGAAAATCATTTTGTACCGATGGAAAGCGCTGAAGCGTGGCAATTATCGAATCCTCCAATTTTATCCCTAGCAGCCATACGCGGCTCTCTAGACACCATAAAAAAAGCTGGTGGCATTCATCAATTACGCGATAAGTCGCTCAAGCTAACAAGTTACTTGCGTCAACTTCTCGAGCAAGAGCTTCCGCAAACCATTAACATCCTGACACCTCAAGAAGTCAAAGCATCAGGAGCACAGCTATCTCTAACCGTTAATTTAGACGGCGCTGATGGTAAGCAGATCTTCGATGCTATCGAAAAAGCCGGTGTCACTTGTGACTTCCGTCACCCCAATGTTATTCGTGTTGCCCCTGCCCCACAGTACAATTCTTTTGAAGATTGTTATCGCTTCGTTAGTATCCTTAAACAATCGATTGAAGGAGCGGCTTCATGAGTCAACACATCACCATGATAGGCGCTGGTTTAGTCGGCTCCTTGATGAGCATTTATTTAGGGCAGCGTGGGTACAAAGTCGATGTTTACGACAAATTACCGGACATTCGACAATCAAGTATCCCGGCTGGACGCTCTATCAATTTAGCTCTAGCCAATCGCGGTATCCGAGCATTACAACAAGTTGGGGTAATGGATAAAGTTAATCAACTTCTTATTCCAATGAAAGGCAGAATGCTCCACGACGTTACCGGAAAACTCACTCTTCAACCTTATGGGCAAAAACCTGAAGAAGTGATTTACTCAGTTTCACGCGCGGGCTTAGTAAGCTTACTGCGCGACGAAGCTGAAGCCACAAACAATGTTACGTTCCATTTCGAAACCAAGTTGGTTGATATTGATCCTGAGCATCAAACAATCAACTTAAAGAATGAGCAAACTGATAACGTTATTACTCACGAGTACGATATTTTACTTGGTACCGATGGCGCTGGCTCTAAAACACGACGTTCGTTAGAGCGTTTGGGATTAACTGGCTTTAGCTCAGATCTTCTTGAGCACTCTTACAAAGAATTGACGATACCAGCGGGCAAGGCCAATCAGTTCCAAATCGAAAAAGAGGCTTTACACATTTGGCCTCGCGGCGGCTACATGCTTATTGCACTGCCCAACCTTGATGGCTCCTTCACGGTAACTTTATTCATGCCTAATAAAGGGCCCATTAGCTTTGAAAAATTCAGCGACAAAGACGCTGTTGAGCATTTCTTCAAAGAAAAATTTAGCGATGTTTTAGAATTAATTCCTAACCTCGCTGAAGATTACTTTACCAACCCAACAGGTGTCCTTGGTACCGTACGTGCGAAAAACTGGGCTCATGGAAATATCCTACTGTTTGGTGATGCATCACACGCCATCGTACCTTTCCATGGACAAGGTATGAATTGTGGTTTTGAGGACTGCTCCGAACTATACCGCCTGTTAAACAAACACTCTGACGACTGGAGCAAAGTTATTTCAGAATTCACTTCAGTCAGGCGAGACAATGCTGATGCTATCGCTGATATGGCGTTAGAAAATTATGTTGAAATGCGCGACTCTGTTCGCGATCCACAGTTTCAACTCAAGAAATCTATCGCCTTCAAATTAGAAAAATATTACCCCACTCAGTTTATTCCTCGCTATTCCATGGTGATGTTCCATCACATTTCTTACGCTGAGGCTTATCAACGAGGAAAAGTACAGGCTGATATACTGACGCAACTGTCCTCAGGTAATGATAGTATCGACGACATTGATTGGCAGTTAGCTGCTCAACTAGTACAAGACAAATTAGAACCAATCTCTAAGGAGTTTCTACATTGAAGATCACACACGTAATTGCCATGGCTTTTAGCTTGTCATTGGCTAGTAATAACTTGTTAGCACAAAATAATGATAGTGAAGCCAGTAATAATGAACTGGCTGACCAGTGGATGAATTACCTAGCAAGCGACGATCGTCAAGGACGCTTAACGGGTAGCACTGAAAATACCGAAGTTCAGTCTTGGCTTATTGCTCGCTTTGAGGAACTTGGTCTGCAAAAAGTCCCTGGGCAAGACTCTTACTTGCAAAAGTTTACCGCTCACAACAGGGACGGAGAGCCGCTACAAGCTGCCAATGTTATCGGTTACCTTCCATGTAACTGTGAGTCAGATCGTTATTTTATAGTCGGCGCACATTATGACCATGTCGGCGTCGATCCACAGCTCGAAGGCGATCAAATTTTTAATGGTGCTGATGATGACGCTAGTGGTGTTGTAGCTTCATTAATCTTTGCGAAAACTTTAAAGCAATATGAACAGTTACCCTTCAACGTCATTATCGCAGCTTGGGATGCAGAAGAAATGGGACTACAGGGCTCCAAATATTTTGCTCAACACCCTTGGCTACCGCTGAACAAAATTGAAAGTGGCTTTATGTTCGAGTTAGTCGGCGTACCGTTAGAAGATAAATTAAATAATGCTTGGATGACGGGTGAAAAGTACTCAACACTTTACCCAACATTAAAGGCTGAATTAGAAAAGCAAGGGTGGCAACTTGATCCCGTCCTAGATCCTCGTATGGGCCTGTTTTTTCGCTCTGACAATGCACCTTTTGCAATGTTAGATGCTTCAAACGAAGATATAAAAAAAGCTTTCCAAAATAAAAAGAAAGCCGTAGTCAAAGGGATTCCAATGCATGCTATCTCAGTTTGGCGTGGTCAGCCGCATTATCATCAGCCTAACGATGATGCTTCAATTATCCACATCCCCAACCTGGTATCGCTCGCTGAGTCTCTAGGGAAAGCTTTCCACGCGCTTCCTTCTAACACAAAAATCGAGTGGTTAGAGAACGAACAGTTCCAGTTCTCACGCCCTAACTAATTACTCATATAAATGATAGTTTTGATGGTTGCTAAGTGCGTTATTAACCTTAGCAATCATCCTCTCTAACTCTTCTTTCCCATACGCTACTGACGCAACTTTTCCCCAAACCGGGGCTGGCCAAGCTGCATCATTTTTGTAGCGTACAACGTGATGAATATGTAATTGCGGAACCATATTTCCAAGAGCAGCTTGATTCATCTTATCGGCATTAAAGGCCTCACTCATAGCGTTGAGTACATAATGAGACTCTTCCATTAATAACGATTGCTGCGGCTCAGACAACTCAAAAACTTCACGCACACCATCAACTTGTGGCACCAAAATAAGCCACGGGTAATTGGCGTCGTTCATCAACAATACTCGGCATAATTCAAACTCTCCGAGCTGAATGCAGTCAGCCGCCAACACAGGATGTAACTTAAAGGCCAAAGAATGACTCCTCTTCTTCAGACTCACACGGAGCGTACTCTGTCGGAGCCGTTCCTCGAATAAACGGAATTTCAACCGATTCCTCACAATAGTCGTTGGCTAACAAACCACTGTCAGCGTCAATCAGCTTCCACTCAATATTGTCTTCGTAACCTAGTCTTAACGTTTCAGTGGGGATTCCATTGAAAATATCGGTAAACACAGGAAGCGCTGCTGATGAGCCAGTAATGTTTGCTTCCTTACTATCGTCACGACCAACCCACACGACGGCTAAATGCTCTCCAGAAAACCCTGCGAACCAAGAGTCTTTTAAGTCATTCGTGGTCCCCGTTTTTCCGGCAAACTTAGTGAAAGGGTTTTGGTTATGTAAATAACGTGCAGTTCCTTTTTCAACCACTAGCTGCATACCTGCTTTCACCAAATAGGTATTAAGTTCCGAAGCAATACGCTCAGACTCAATAGGGAAACGTTCTAACAGCTCACCCTGATTGTCCGTTACCGCAGTAATCGCGGCAGGCTTAATTTTTAATCCGCCACTCGCTAGCGACTGATACAAGCCGGCAAGCTCAACTGGTGTTAATTCCAGCACGCCTAGCGGTAGCGCATCTAAGGCTCTCACTTCGCCATCCACGCCAGCTTGTTCAATAAAATCAGCAACCGTTTCAATCCCAACCTGCTGCCCTAAACGCGCCATAGCAATATTGTATGATTTCATCAGAGCAACGAACAAAGGCACTTGCCCGTGATACTCGCGATCATAATTTCTTGGCTGCCATAAGGTGCCGTCTCGCTGTTTCAACGATAGTGGCTCATCACTAATGATCGTCGCCAGGTCATATTTATCACTTTTTTCTAGCGCCGCTAACACCACGTAAGGCTTGATCACCGACCCGATCTGTCGTTTCGCATCAATCGCGCGGTTAAAGCCGGCTTTATCTGAATAACGATCTCCAACTAAAGCCAAAATATTACCGGTCTGACTCGAGGTAATGATCACTGCAGTTTGTAGAGAATCTTCTTCAATGCCCTTTGACTTTTCGATGCGGGATAAAGTCTTTGCGACCTTTTCTTCGGTGTAACGTTGCATCACTGGATCAAGCGTCGTGAAAATTCGAAGCCCTTCTGACTTTAGCTCATCTTCTGAATAAGAATCTTGCAAACGGCGACGCACGAGATCCATAAACGCTGGTACACGCGACAGTTTTAATTCAGGTTTATTCACCACCGATAATGTTGTTTCTCGCTGCTGCTCATACTCTTGCTCGGTGAGATGCTTTTGGTCATACATCAACCGCAACACTTGGTTTCGACGCTTTAAAGCAGCTTCTTTTTTCCTGCGCGGATTGTAACCGCTAGGACTCTTAAGCATGCCGACTAACATAGCTGACTGTGCAGGCGTTAAATCACGAACTCGTTTATCGAAGAAGTACTGACTAGCTAATCCCACACCATGAATTGCGCGGCCACCATCTTGTCCAAAATAGACTTCGTTATAGTAAGCCTGCAAAATATCATCTTTTTCATAACGAACTTCGAGTATCACTGACATGATGGCTTCTTTAAATTTGCGCCATAAAGTCCTGTCGTTGGTTAAGAAGTAATTTTTCACTAGCTGCTGAGTGATAGTACTTCCACCTTGAGAGCGTCCGTCACTGGTGATGTTGTGCCACAAGGCGCGCATGATAGCTTTTGGCGATACGCCGCTGTGCTCATAGAACGCACGGTCTTCCACAGTTAACAGAGCCTGCTTGAAATGTTCTGGCACATCATCAAGGTGCACTAAGATTCGATCTTCCAGTCTGTTCGGGTGAAACTGCCCAATCAGCAATGGATCCAAGCGCGCCATCTGTAACGTTTCACCCGTTTCACGATTCTTTAGCTCAGCGATACGGCCTGATTGAATATTAAACGAAACTGGTAATGATTCTTGTTGGCCATCCCAGAACTGGAATTCACGGATATGAATAAAGAACGAACCTTTGTAGTTCTCGTAATCCCCTTGGCGGGTAGCTTTAACCACCTTTCGATAACCTAGTAGCTCAAGCTCTTGCCTTAAGCGTGTCGCTGTCATTGGTTTGCCATTTGCTAACTCTAACGACTGCGCATAGACTCTAGCCGGCAACTGCCAACGGTTTTCCTTAAATTTACTTTGAATCACCGAGTCTAGGTAAAGCGTGAAACCTGCAAGTAACACCACAAAAATAAGAGCAAGCTTCCAAAACAGTGAGCGCCATCTTTTACGACGAGCCTGTTTCGCTTTGGTATTTTTACTTATTGTTTTACTGGTTTTCTTTTTTGGCTTTTTTGACATACTATCAGTAAAGTTCGTTTCATTAGCGCCATCTTAGCAAATAAACCATCAAAGATTATATGTCATCTATTACAAATTCTGTTAAAAATAAGGCGAGACTGTTTTTTGCGATTGAGCTCACTCAAGAGCTTAAAAACCAGCTTGAGGTATTACAACAAACCAACCCGGTATTCGTGGGGCGCCCAGTCAAGCCTCATAATTTCCATATCACCTTACAGTTCTTAGGCTCAGTTGAGCGTCAACTGATTCATGACCTGTCTGATAGTATTGAAATACCTGAGATTAAGCCTTTTTCAGTGTCTATTGAGCATTATGCCTACTACCCCAAGACTGAGATTGGCTGCGTTGAAGTGGAGAAAGGAAAACAAGAGCTTAGCGCTATAAAATCACACCTTAGTCGCTGCTTAGCCAATCAAGGGCTTCACTTCGCAAAAGATAAGCACAGTTTTCGTCCTCACATCACCTTATACCGCGAATGTCAGCCGCTCGGCGATATCCAGCAAGCTCTTAATTTCGAGCTTAAAGTCGAGCGCTTCTGTCTCATGGAGTCGATACAGAATGACAAAGGGGTGTATTATGAAGTGCTTGAAGAGTGGCCGGTCTACGAGCCGAGTATCAAAGAGCAGTTTTTTGGAATTAAAGACTAGGTGGGCCTAAACCCACCTTATGTCCGATTAGCTTTTCAGCAGTTTTGCAGCGATACTTCTGAAGCCTAGACCAGTACCACCCGCGGACCATTTAGGCGTTGGGCTGTCGTTATAAGCAGAGGCTAAGTCAATATGCACCCAGCCTTGCCCATTATTCGGTACAAAGCGAGATAGGAAGCCTGCGGCATTACTCGCTCCGCCTGGACCACCACCCTTTACCGCGCGGCTATTGGCCGTGTCAGCAAAGTTTGAAGGGCAACGATGAGCATGAAAAGGCTCTAGCGGTAGCGGCCAATGACGCTCATTCTCAGTATTGGAAATACTCAAGAACTCTTCGCTGGCATCCTGATCAAGCGCGAACACAGCATTATAGTCACCGCCTACCGCAGTCATCGCAGCACCCGTTAAGGTAGCAGCATCAATGATAGTTTTGGCGCCAGACTGTCCTGCCAATAATAAACCATCAGCCATCACTACACGGCCTTCCGCGTCAGTATTCTGAATTTCTACAGTGACGCCATTCGGGTACGTTAAAATATCACCCAACTTGTATGCGTGGCCGCTGATTAAGTTTTCTGCGCAACACAAGTATAAATCTACCGGCTTATCTAAGCCACGTAAAATGGCTAGCGCTAAGCCTCCAGTTACCGTCGCAGCACCGCCCATATCGGCTTTCATGTGCAACATGCCTGCGCTTGGCTTAATGCTGTAGCCACCGCTATCAAAGGTAATACCTTTACCAACCAAGGCGGCTACAGGAGTACCGTTATCACCTTTTGGATCAAACTTGAGTTTGAGTAACGCTGGCGGACGAGTTGAACCACGTCCAACTTCCCAAGTGCCTATATGTCCCTGCTTTTCTAGGTCTTCACCAGAAACAATATCATAAGTGACATGGTCCGGCGCCAAACCTTGAACAAACTGAGCAGCTTCTTGTGCCAAGACTTCAGGTGCCAAGACTTCTGGTGTTTCGTTGACCATCGAGCGCATCCAACGACTGACTTGAATACGAGCATCAAGTTCCTGACTATCGCTTTCACTCAGTTCGGCAAAATCAATCTGTACATCCAGCTTAGGCTCGTAAGCACCCTGAAAGAAAGCCCACTGCTGCTCTAGCTGCCAGTCGCCTTTCAAAGTGAAGAATGACAAACCTTGTGTCATTAGACGACGTGCGGCAACTTGGATGAGCTCTGCATTGTCTGCATGAATGGTTGCGCGGTCATCTTTAAAGCTCAGCAAAGCACCTTCGCCCCATTGCTTGGGCGCACTATCGCTGGAAAGATAAATCTCTAAAGTCATAAGTATCCTTATTTGATTTAAGCTGGGCGAATCGTGTATTTAGAACAGGTGCCCTAGCTTCGATTGTTTAGTGGATAGATACATAGCATTATGGGGGTTTTGACCAAATTTCAAGGGCACGCGCTCAACCACATCAATACCAGCATCTTTCATCGAGCTGACTTTTCGCGGGTTATTGGTCATCAGGCGTATTTTCGAGACGCCTAAAATATCCAGTGCATCAGACGCGACCTTAAAATCACGCTCGTCCGCGCCGAAGCCCAAGTGTTCATTTGCCTGCACTGTGTCCATGCCTTGGTCTTGCAACGAATAAGCACGGATTTTATTGGTCAAACCTATACCACGACCTTCCTGGCGCAAATACAACAACACACCGCTGCCTTGTTCAGCAATTTTCTCTAACGCTGCACGAAGTTGGAAACCACAGTCGCAACGCAAACTAAATAATGCGTCACCGGTTAAACACTCGGAGTGAATTCTTGCCAATACGGCCTGTTCTTTGTCCCACTCGCCAAACGTCATGGCAATATGCTCTTTACCATCATCGGTTTCAAGCGCATGGATCACAAAATCTCCCCAAGGAGTTGGGAGCTTCGCCTGTA
>Ga0208833_1000189_pt1 | contig 17280 bp, 12 predicted proteins | sample DeeseametaMP1788_FD_184181 | JGI IMG/M metagenome (GOLD analysis project Ga0208833, IMG submission 184181) | Marine microbial communities from the Deep Pacific Ocean - MP1788 (SPAdes) | ecosystem: Environmental > Aquatic > Marine > Oceanic | place: North Pacific Ocean | collected 2011-05-03 | reverse complement strand
GCCAACAGATAAGGCACATCGAGAATCTTTGAACGTCGACCAAAATCCTTACGGATTCGTTTTTTCTCAGTGTAAGAATATGCCATTTGGGTTCCTCGGCTCGCTAACTTTAACTCGTTTTAGTTTGTCTCTTTTGAGACAAAAAAGTGACTTACGCCACGTACCGTTTTTTAACGGCAAAAAGGCCGGTGACATTGTCACCAGCCATTTTGGATCTTTTGCTGTCGTTAATTGACACCAAGCAATAACTGTTTATTACTTGATTTCAACTTCAGCGCCAGCTTCTTCCAATTGCTTCTTAACGTCTTCAGCTTCGTCTTTCTCAACGCCTTCTTTAACAGCAACAGGAGCGCCTTCAACCATGTCTTTAGCTTCTTTCAAGCCAAGACCAGTGATGCCGCGGATAGCTTTAATTACAGCTACTTTGTTACCGCCGAAGCTTTTCATTACTACGTCAAATTCAGTCTGCTCAGCTGCAGCTGCTTCGCCGCCTGCTGCAGGACCAGCTACTGCAACTGCTGCAGCTGCTGATACGCCGAATTTTTCTTCCATTGCTTCAACAAGTTCAACAACGTCCATTACGCTCATTTCAGCAATAGCGTTTAAGATATCATCTTTAGATAGAGCCATTTTCAGTCTCCTGGGTATTTAATTCAAAAATAAATAAAAAATTTAAACTACGATCTAACAGTATTCGTAGTGAAAATATTAAGCTGCTTCTTGCTTCTGATCGCGAACAGCTGCCACTGCACGAGTAACTTTGCTTGGTACTTCGTTGAAAGTACGAGCAAGTTTCGTAACAGGTGCAATCATCACGCTCATTAGCGACGCAAGCGCTTCGTCTCTTGTTGGTAATGCAGCGATAGCGTCTAAACGCTCAGGACCGTGCATTTCACCAGCAATCGACAAACCAGTTACTTCTAGTAAGTCATTCTCTTTTGCAAAGTCTTTGAAAAGACGTGCAGCCGCACCAGGTGCGTCGATAGAGAATGCATAAACTAGAGGACCAGTTAGTGCATCTTGCATACAAGCGAACTCTGTATCTTCAACAGCGCGACGAGCTAACGTGTTACGAACAACACGTACATAAACGTTGCTTTCACGTGCTTTCACGCGAAGCGCAGTCATTTGCTCTACTGTTAAACCGCGGTACTCAGCAATAACGGCTGAAAGGGCTGTCTTTGCTACTTCGTTTACCTCAGTAACAATAGCCTTTTTGCCTTCTAGTCCAAGTGCCACTAGTTCACCTCCGATTGTTTCAAACCTTGCCGAAGCTTGGTTTGAGTTACAGTTTTGATAAGGCAAGCCTTATCCTTTGAGTCACGGTGAACGATTCCACTATAAAAGTTTCATCAGGTCTCACCGTCTGCGTAGGCTTACTGTCTTTAAATCCATAAAGCCAGCTGGATTAAACCAACTCTTCGTTGTCCTTACTCTCCCTACCTCAGTAGAAACAATAAGCTGACGAATCGCCAGTACCTACGGTCTTTGACGGTTCCCTGAATTGCTTTTAAAACCCAGGAAACCCAAAGCCTTGTTATTGAAATAAACGCTTGTTTACTTCAATTATGTTTAAGCCAATCCCTGCTTAAACAGAATCGATTAGTCTTTAAGAGATATAGAAGACTTATCTAATGTCAAACCAGGACCCATTGTTGAAGATAGAGAAATCTTCTTCAAGTAAGTACCTTTTGACGAAGCTGGTTTTGCTTTTTTCAGAGCTAAAAGAAGCGACGTTAAATTCTCTTCTAATTGCTCTGCACCAAAGCTAATTTTACCAATCGCAGCATGAACGATACCGTTCTTATCTGCGCGGTATTGAACCTGACCAGCTTTAGCATTTTTAACTGCTGTTGCAACGTCTGGAGTTACCGTACCCACTTTAGGGTTTGGCATAAGACCTTTAGGGCCTAAGATTTGACCTAGTTGACCAACCACACGCATTGCGTCTGGGCTAGCGATTACTACGTCAAAATCCATGTTGCCTTTCTTAACTTCTTCAGCAAGATCTTCCATACCTACAACGTCAGCGCCTGCTTCTTTAGCAGCGTCAGCGTTAGTTGTGAATACTGCAACGCGAACGTCTTTACCAGTACCGTTAGGAAGAACTGTAGCGCCACGAACTACTTGGTCAGATTTACGAGGATCAATACCAAGGTTCACCGCTACTTCTAAGCTCTCATCGAACTTCACGCTAGAAACGTCTTTCAATAAAGTAATCGCTTCTGCTGCAGGAAGTAATGTGCGCTCACCAACTTTCTCGTTGATAGCACGAATACGTTTACTTAACTTAGCCATGGTCTTATACCTCCGCGTCAACGCCCATAGAGCGCGCTGTACCAGCAATTGTGCGAACCGCAGCATCCATATCAGCCGCTGTTAAATCAGGTTCTTTCATCTTGGCAATTTCTTCTAATTGCTCACGAGTGATTTTGCCCACTTTCTTAGTGTTAGGCGTACCACTACCAGACTTAACACCAATCGCTTTAAGGATTAGTACTGCTGCTGGAGGAGTTTTAGTAACAAACGTAAAACTACGGTCGTTATAAACTGTGATAACTACTGGAATTGGAAGGCCTTTCTCAACCTTTTCTGTTTCAGCGTTGAATGCTTTACAGAATTCCATGATGTTCACACCGTGCTGACCTAGAGCAGGACCAACTGGTGGACTTGGGTTTGCCATTCCGGCACCAACTTGTAGCTTAATATAAGCTTCGACTTTCTTAGCCATGTTTCACCTCAATATGGGTACAAACGCTATTGCTAGCTCCCCGTTTCGCAAAGACAAAAAAGCGCTCCCCAGACTTGGCTACCTTGAAGTAGACCAAACAGAGATCGCTTTATGTTTAAATTTGTCGTCTAGCCTTTTTCGACTTGACTGAATTCCAATTCTACAGGAGTTGAACGTCCAAAGATAGACACAGACACCTGCAAACGGCTTTTTTCGTAGTTTACTGACTCTACGACGCCGTTAAAGTCAGCGAATGGACCGTCTGTAACGCGAACCATTTCACCAGCTTCAAACAATACTTTCGGTTTTGGCTTATCACCACCATCTTCAAGACGGTTTAAGATAGCATCAGCTTCTTTCTTAGAGATAGGCGCTGGACGATCAGATGTACCACCAATAAAGCCCATAACGCGAGGTGTATTGCGAACCACCTGCCAAGTTTCTTCATTCATGTCCATTTCGACAAGAACGTAACCTGGGAAGAACTTGCGTTCACTTTTACGCTTTTGTCCCGCTCGCATTTCAACGACTTCTTCTGTCGGAACTAGCACTTCACCAAAGCTTTCTTGCAAACCAGCAAGCTCAATGCGCTCCTGAAGCAAGTTTTTGACTTTGTTTTCATAGCCTGAGAAGGCCTGAACTACGTACCAGCGTAATGCCATGAGACGTCTCCTAACCTAAGATTGGCTGTATTATAAAGCTATTAATCAACCAGTCCAACAACCATAAGAAAGCACCCAAAATGATAATCATGATAATGACCACGATTGTCATACGTGTCGTTTCATTGGTTTTTGGCCAAATAACTTTGCGTAATTCAGTACGAGCGCCTTTAACAAACTGCCATAGCGCTTTACCTTTAGCAGTCATCATAGCTACTGCAATGGCGATTACTACCGAAGCAATAACAATACCAGCACGAACCAAGATTGACTCTTCGACTAGGACGTTAAACGCATAGATACCACCAAACAATATGGCGAATGCAGCGATCCACTTCAAAGAATCAAGTTTTGATGGTTCTGTATTTGCTTGTGCACTCATGGAATAAACCTTTATCAACAGCCACTTAACTTACTTCCGACGTCTTCTATACCTTGAAAATGCCTTACTAGGAAAGAAGTGGCAGGCCAGGAGGGACTCGAACCCCCAACTTTCGGTTTTGGAGACCGACGCTCTACCAATTGAACTACTGGCCTTTAAACTGATTGTCTAAAATAAGGCCGTGAATTATACAATGTCTCATTCGAATTGCAATTATTTCTTGGCAATTTATGCAAAGAAACTCTTTTGCAAAGAAACTGTATAAAAAACGGTACTTTAGGTCATAAACTTCATGTCGAAATGTTTATGATCTGCTGCCTAAAATCAATTTCTAGGGCTTTCATAAAAAAGGGCCGCTTATGCGACCCTTTTCAAGCTTTTCAGCCGTTGTGTTTAAGATTACTCGTGAATCTTAGAAACAACACCCGCACCTACAGTACGGCCACCTTCACGAATCGCGAAGCGTAAACCTTCGTCCATCGCAATCGGTGCAATCAACGTAACATCCATCTTGATGTTATCGCCTGGCATAACCATTTCTACGCCTTCAGGTAACTCACAAGCACCCGTTACGTCTGTTGTACGGAAGTAGAACTGTGGACGGTAGCCTTTGAAGAATGGCGTGTGACGACCACCTTCATCTTTCGACAATACGTACACTTCTGCTTCGAAACGTGTGTGTGGGTTGATTGTACCTGTGTGAGCCAATACTTGACCACGCTCTACTTCATCACGCTTAGTACCACGTAATAAAACACCTACGTTGTCGCCAGCTTCACCTTGGTCAAGCAACTTACGGAACATCTCTACGCCCGTTACAGTCGTCTTCGTCGTATCTTTGATACCAACGATTTCAATCTCTTCACCAACTTTTACAACACCACTCTCAACACGGCCTGTTACTACCGTACCACGACCTGAAATTGAGAATACGTCTTCGATTGGTAACAAGAATGGCTTGTCTACTGCACGCTCTGGCTCTGGGATATAAGTATCTAGAGCTTCACCAAGTGCTACGATAGCTTCTTGACCTAACGCGCCTTCGTCACCTTCCAACGCTTTCAACGCTGAACCACGAACGATTGGCGTGTCGTCACCTGGGAATTCGTATTGATCTAGAAGTTCACGAACTTCCATCTCAACCAATTCTAGTAACTCTTCGTCGTCTACCATGTCGCATTTGTTCAAGAATACAACAATCTTCGGTACACCTACCTGACGTGATAACAAGATGTGCTCACGTGTTTGTGGCATTGGGCCGTCTGCTGCTGAACATACTAAGATAGCACCGTCCATCTGTGCAGCACCCGTAATCATGTTTTTCACATAATCAGCGTGGCCTGGGCAGTCTACGTGTGCGTAGTGACGTGAAGGTGTTTCATATTCAACGTGTGACGTCGCGATAGTAATACCACGCTCACGCTCTTCTGGAGCATTGTCAATATCTGCGAATGCTTGTGCAGCACCACCGTATACTTTTGCCAATACTGTACAAATCGCCGCCGTCAAAGTAGTTTTACCATGGTCTACGTGACCAATCGTTCCTACGTTTACGTGCGGCTTATTACGTTCAAATTTCTCTTTAGCCATTTTTCAATTCCTCTAATTCTCTGGAACTATAAATTTAAAATTAAGAATTCTTACTAATCACTTCTTCAGCAATGTTCGTTGGAGCTTCAGCATAGTGTGCAAACTCCATCGTAAAGCTTGCGCGACCTTGTGACAAACTACGTACATCTGTCGCGTAACCAAACATTTCAGAAAGTGGAACTTCAGCGTCAATCACCTTACCAGTTGAGTTCTCACCCATACCTTTTACAAGTCCACGACGACGGTTAAGGTCACCCATAACGTCACCCATGTACTCTTCAGGAGTTACAACTTCAACTTTCATCATTGGCTCAAGCAATGCTGGATTCGCTGTAGAAGCTGCATTTTTAACCGCTAAACTACCAGCGATTTTAAATGCCATTTCATTCGAGTCAACATCGTGGTAAGAACCATCATAAAGCGTTGCTTTAACGTCTAGTACTGGGTAACCAGCAATAATACCGTTTTCTAACTGCTCTTCGATACCTTTTTGTACAGCACCGATATATTCTTTCGGGACTACACCACCAACGATTTCGTTAACGAACTCAAAGCCTGAACCTGGTTCTTGTGGCTCAAGTTTCACCCAAACGTGACCATACTGACCGCGACCACCTGATTGACGTACGAATTTACCTTCGACTTCAACCGTGTTGCGGATTGACTCACGATAAGCTACCTGAGGCGCACCAATGTTCGCTTCAACTTTGAACTCACGCTTCATACGGTCAACAAGAATGTCCAAGTGTAACTCACCCATACCAGAAATAATGGTTTGGCCCGACTCTTCGTCAGTTTGTACACGGAACGATGGATCTTCTTGTGCCAACTTACCTAAAGCAATACCCATTTTTTCTTGGTCAGCTTTAGTTTTTGGCTCTACAGCAACCGCGATTACTGGCTCAGGGAATTCCATACGCTCTAGAATAATTTTGCTGTCTAGGGCACATAGAGTATCACCAGTTGTTACGTCTTTAAGACCAACACCAGCTGCGATGTCGCCTGCGCGAACTTCTTTAATCTCTTCACGGCTGTTTGAGTGCATCTGTACGATACGACCGATACGCTCTTTCTTATCTTTTACTGAGTTGTATACGTGATCACCTGAGTTGATAACACCAGAATAAACACGGAAGAACGTCAGTGTACCCACGAATGGGTCAGTCGCGATTTTAAATGCCAATGCAGAGAACGGAGCATTGTCATCAGCTTCACGAGTTTCGATTTCTTCGCCTTCAAGGTCAACAGTACCTTGAATCGCTTTAACTTCTACAGGAGAAGGCATGTATTCGATAGTCGCATCAAGAACCGCTTGTACACCTTTGTTCTTAAACGCAGAACCACCAAACACAGGAATGATTTCGTTAGCTAGTGTGCGCTGACGAATACCTGTTTTGATTTCTTCTTCAGAAAGCTCGCCTTCTTCAAGATATTTTTCCATCATCTCTTCAGAAGCTTCAGCAGCTGCTTCAACCATGTACTCACGCATTTCAGCACATTTATCAGCGATATCTGCAGGGATGTCTTCATAAGTGAAGGTTAAGCCGTTATCTTCTTCGTTCCAGATAATTGCTTTATTCTTAACTAAATCAACAACACCTTTGAACTCGTCTTCTGCACCAATCGTCATTTGCATTGGAACAGCAGTCGCGCCTAAACGCTCACGAAGTTGCGAAACAACCATCTCAAAATCAGCACCAGCACGGTCCATCTTATTAACGAAAACCATACGAGGAACTTCGTACTTATTCGCTTGACGCCATACTGTTTCAGTTTGAGGCTGTACGCCTGATGAACCACAAAGAACAACTACTGCACCGTCAAGTACACGTAGTGAACGTTCTACTTCAATCGTGAAGTCAACGTGTCCAGGGGTGTCGATGATGTTAATGCGGTGCTCTTCAAATTGAGCATCCATACCACGCCAGAATGTTGTAGTCGCAGCTGAAGTAATGGTAATACCACGCTCCTGCTCCTGCTCCATCCAATCCATTGTCGCGGCGCCATCGTGTACTTCACCAATCTTATGCGAAAGACCAGTGTAGAAAAGAATACGCTCAGTTGTTGTCGTTTTACCGGCATCAACGTGCGCACAGATACCAATGTTACGGTATCGTTTAATTGGGGTTTTACGTGCCACAATAAACTCCTTGGATTACCAACGGAAATGCGAGAAAGCTTTGTTAGCTTCAGCCATACGGTGAACGTCTTCACGTTTCTTAACAGCTGAACCACGACTTTCGATAGCATCAAGAATTTCACCAGCTAGACGCTCACGCATAGATTTTTCACTACGCTTACGAGCAGCATCAGTCAACCAGCGCATTGCTAGTGCAGTCTGACGAGCAGGACGAACTTCTACTGGTACTTGGTATGTTGAACCACCAACACGGCGAGACTTAACTTCCACCATTGGGCGGATGTGTTCTAAGCCTTTCTCAAACATTTCTAATGGTTCTTCGCCTGATTTTTTCTCAGAAATGATGTCTAGCGCGCCATAAACGATTTTCTCTGCAACTGACTTTTTACCGTCAAGCATTAAAACGTTGATGAACTTCGCCAACAATTCACTTCCGAACTTTGGATCAGGAAGGATCTCGCGTTTTGCGATTATACGTCTTCTTGGCATGTTAAATTTTCCTCATGCATGTGTAACTTCAGGACAATCCAGAATAAGCTGTTACGACACTTATCTGGCCTTACTCACATAGTGAAATAGCCGATCGGACGATCAGCTACTAGACTATTCTCTAATTGTAGAGCCTTAATATTTAAATTTTATTAAGGCCTCGCCTTGCCTAATAAACTTCTAGTACAAGGCAGTTTTTATTCTTGTTAAAAACCTTAGTGCAAGGCAGCTGGATTATTTTGAAGCGATTTGGCTAGAGGCCAATGAGCAGAAAAACAATCCAGATAACACAGCAATAAAGCTTTTAACTGAATAAAATTAGCCTTTAGGGCGTTTTGCACCGTACTTAGAACGACCTTGCTTACGATCTTTAACGCCAGCCAAGTCCAAAGTACCGCGAACACAGTGGTAACGTACACCTGGCAAATCCTTTACACGACCGCCACGGATAAGTACAACACTGTGCTCTTGAAGGTTGTGACCTTCACCACCGATGTATGAAGAAACTTCATAACCGTTAGTTAGACGTACACGAGCAACTTTACGTAAAGCCGAGTTTGGCTTTTTAGGCGTTGTAGTATAAACACGAGTACATACACCACGTTTCTGCGGACAAGCTTCTAATGCAGGAACGTTTGTCTTTTTAACCTGCTTAATGCGAGGTTTTCTTACAAGCTGATTAATAGTAGCCATTAATTCATTCTCTATATCTGGTTCACGCTTTATACAGCGCGCCTTTAGAAGGACGTCCTCAACAGGACATGGTACCTAGGGCGCGCTATTCTAAAGAGGTCCTAATGGGTTGTCAAGCCTGCCCAATGATCAAAAACTGAACAGGCACAAGCACTTTAAGCCTCGCTATCTTCCATTGAGCTCAACTCATCAGAAAGAGCTTGCTCAACATCATCTGCTGAAGGACCTACAACATCTTCGATCTGTAGTTCTGCAGCACGTTTGCGACGACGCTCTTCGTGGTAAGTCAAACCAGTACCTGCTGGAATCAGACGTCCCACAATCACGTTTTCTTTCAAGCCATTCAAGTCATCCATCTTACCGCTAACAGCCGCTTCGGTAAGAACACGAGTCGTTTCCTGGAATGACGCCGCCGAGATAAACGATTCAGTTGCTAATGAAGCTTTAGTAATACCCATCAATACTCTCTCGAATTTGATTGGCTCTTTACCTTCTTCAATCAACTTATCGTTTGCTTCAAGCACTCTAATGACTTCCATTTGATCACCTCTTAGGAAGCGAGAGTCACCTGGCTCAGTTACGATACACTTACGTAGCATCTGACGAATAACAACTTCAATGTGCTTATCGTTAATTCCAACACCCTGGAGACGATAAACTTCTTGAACTTCATTCACGATGTAACGCGCAAGTTCTGTGATTCCTTTAAGGCGAAGAATATCGTGTGGATTATCTGCACCGTCAGATACAACCTCACCCTTCTCAACTTTCTCACCTTCAAAGATGTTCAGCTGACGCCACTTAGGAATCAATTCTTCATAGGTATCATCGTTGTCATGAGGAGTAATCACTAGACGACGCTTACCTTTAGTTTCTTTACCAAAGCTCACAGTACCTGAGATCTCAGCAAGAATTGCTGGCTCTTTCGGTTTACGAGCTTCGAACAGGTCGGCTACTCGAGGTAGACCACCCGTAATATCTTTTGTCTTCGAGCTTTCTTGAGGAATACGAGCAATCGCATCACCAATACTTACGTCCGAACCATCTTCCAAGCTTACGATTGCGTTTGCTGGCAAGAAGTAAACAGCTGGCATATCCGTACCCGGAATACACAACTCTTTACCTTTCGCATCTAACAATTTAATCGCTGGTTTAACGTCAGAAGATTTGCTACCTGAACGCTGCTTGTTCTCGGTAATAACAATTGAGCTCAAACCTGTTAATTCATCCGTTTGACGCTCGATGTTGACGCCTTCAACCATGTCAACAAACTGAATCTTACCGTCTAGCTCAGTGATAATTGGGTGAGTGTGCGGATCCCAGTTAGCAACAATGTCGCCACCTTTCGCTTCTTCACCTTCTTTCTTCGCTAATACAGCACCGTAAGGAAGCTTATAACGCTCACGCTCACGACCAAACTCGTCAACCACATTCAATTCTGATGAACGCGAAACGATAACTTGCTTACCATCTTTACGGTCAACCGTTTTCGCATTTTTCAGACGAAGTGTACCGTCGTTTTTGATCTGGACATTGTTGTCTGCAGATGCACGAGATGCCGCACCACCAATGTGGAACGTACGCATCGTAAGCTGTGTACCCGGCTCACCAATAGACTGAGCAGCGATAACACCAACAGACTCACCATGGTTAATAATATGACCACGAGCCAAATCACGGCCGTAACACGCAGCACAAACACCGTTACGGGTTTGACACGTAATAACAGAACGTACTTTTACTTCATCAACAGAGTTCTGCTCAAGGATATCTACCCACTTCTCGTCAAGCAAAGTACCTGCTTCAGCAAGAATGTCGTCACTGCCTGGAACATAAACATGCTCAGCAACAACACGACCAAGAACTCGTTCACGTAAAGGTTCTACAACGTCACCACCTTCAATCAGCGGCGTCATGTATAGACCATTTTCAGTGCCACAGTCTTCGGTAGTAATAACCATATCTTGTGCAACATCCACCAAACGACGAGTTAAGTATCCCGAGTTTGCTGTTTTCAATGCGGTATCAGCCAAACCTTTACGCGCACCGTGCGTCGAAATAAAGTACTGAGATACGTCCAAACCTTCACGGAAGTTTGCCGTAATTGGCATTTCAATAATCGAGCCATCCGGTTTAGCCATCAGACCACGCATACCCGCTAGCTGACGAATCTGTGCGGCACTACCACGAGCGCCCGAGTCCGCCATCATAAAGATCGAGTTAAACGATGGTTGAGTAACGACTTCACCGTCACTGTTTTCAATATCGTCGGTACCAATATGGTCCATCATCGCTTTCGCAACTTTTTCGTTGGTATGCGACCAGATATCAACAACTTTGTTATAACGCTCGCCCTGAGTTACTAAACCAGAGTTAAACTGGTCTTGAATCTCAGCGACTTCAGCTTCCGCCGACTCAATGATGCCTGCTTTAACGTCTGGAATCGCCATGTCTTCGATACCTACCGAAGTACCTGAACGAGTCGCATACGAGAAGCCGGTATACATTAGTTGGTCAGCAAAAATTACTGTCGCTTTTAGGCCACGCTCACGGTAACAAGTGTTAACCATGCGCGAGATTGCTTTTTTCGTCATCGCTTGGTTCACTAAGTCGAAGCTAATGCCTTCAGGAACGATACCCCAAAGCAATGAACGACCCACTGTTGTTTCAACCAAGTCGAATGACTCTGTACGATTACCTTCTTCATCGAAATGAACCATCGGTAGGCGTACTTTAACTCTTGCGTGCAAATCGACCGCGCCGTTTGCATAAGCACGTTGTACTTCGTCAGCATCGACGAATACCATGCCTTCACCTTTCGCATTAACACGGTCACGTGTTAAGTAGTACAAGCCAAGTACCACGTCCTGAGTAGGAACGATAATTGGCTCACCATTTGCTGGCGAAAGAATGTTGTTTGTCGACATCATTAACGCGCGAGACTCTAACTGAGCTTCGATGGTTAATGGAACGTGGACCGCCATTTGGTCACCATCGAAGTCAGCGTTGTATGCTGTACAAACTAGCGGGTGAAGCTGAATCGCTTTACCTTCAATCAGTACAGGTTCGAACGCCTGAATACCTAAACGGTGAAGTGTTGGTGCACGGTTTAGTAGTACCGGATGCTCACGAATCACTTCTTCTAGGATATCCCAAACGATAGGCTCTTCACGCTCAACCATTTTCTTAGCCGCTTTAATCGTTGTCGCGAGACCACGAAGTTCAAGCTTGCTGTAAATGAATGGCTTAAATAGCTCCAATGCCATCTTCTTAGGAAGACCACACTGGTGTAATTTCAATGTTGGACCAACAACGATCACCGAACGACCTGAGTAGTCAACACGCTTACCAAGAAGGTTCTGACGGAAACGACCTTGCTTACCTTTGATCATGTCAGCCAAAGATTTCAATGGACGCTTGTTAGAGCCAGTAATCGCACGACCACGACGACCATTATCAAGCAACGCATCAACCGACTCCTGCAACATACGCTTTTCGTTGCGCACGATGATATCAGGAGCGTTTAAGTCTAATAGACGCTTCAAACGGTTGTTACGGTTAATCACGCGACGGTATAGATCGTTCAAGTCAGATGTTGCGAAACGACCACCATCCAACGGTACTAACGGACGCAAATCTGGTGGAAGAACTGGCAATACCTTCATGATCATCCATTGAGGATCGTTACCCGACTCAAGGAATGCTTCTAGTAATTTTAGACGCTTGCTTAATTTCTTAAGTTTAGTCTCAGAATTCGTTGATGGAATTTCTTCTTCACGAATACGGTGTGCTTCTTCTTTTAGATCAATATGATCAAGAAGTTCACTGACCGCTTCCGCACCCATCTTCGCTTCAAAGTCATCACCAAACTCTTCCAACGCGTCAAGATAGCCTTCTTCGCTTAATAGCTGGCCAGTCTCAAGAGTTGTCATGCCTGGGTCAGTCACAACGAATGCTTCAAAATACAACACACGCTCAATATCGCGTAACGTCATATCCATCAACATACCGATACGGCTTGGCAGTGATTTCAAGAACCAGATGTGCGCCACTGGACACGCTAGGTCAATGTGACCCATACGCTCACGACGTACTTTCGTTAAGGTAACTTCAACACCACATTTTTCACAAATGATTCCGCGGTGTTTCAAACGCTTATATTTACCACATAAACATTCGTAGTCTTTTACTGGGCCAAAAATCTTGGCACAGAACAAACCGTCACGCTCTGGTTTAAAGGTACGATAGTTAATGGTCTCTGGCTTTTTTACTTCGCCGTAAGACCAAGAGCGGATTTGATCCGGTGATGCCAATCCAATTCGGATTGCATCAAACTCTTCGGACTGACTCTGCTGCTTAACTAAATTTAATAAGTCTTTCACAATCGTTCTCCTGCTGGAGTTAAAACCTTATCCTAAAGGCTTCGGAGTGTTGCTTTTGCGCCACCCCGAAGCGATGGAGTTCTTTATATAGGCCTATGCCTTACTCGTCATGCTCAAGCTCAATGTTGATCGCTAGAGACTTAATCTCTTTGGTCAATACATTGAACGACTCTGGCATGCCTGGCTCCATCTGGTGATTACCGTCAACGATGTTTTTGTACATACGAGTACGACCGTTAACGTCATCCGATTTAACCGTAAGCATTTCCTGAAGCGTATAAGCTGCGCCATAAGCTTCAAGTGCCCAAACTTCCATCTCACCGAAACGCTGACCACCGAACTGAGCTTTACCGCCCAGAGGTTGTTGCGTCACAAGACTATACGAACCAGTAGAACGGGCGTGCATCTTGTCATCAACTAAGTGGTTCAGTTTCAGCATGTACATGTAACCCACCGTTACAGGACGCTCGAACTTGTCACCAGTACGACCATCGTATAACCATGTTTGGCCTGTCTTCGGTAACTCAGCTAAATCAAACATTGCATGAATGTCTGTTTCAGCCGCGCCATCAAATACTGGCGTTGCCATAGGCACACCGTTACGTAAGTTTCCAGCCATGTTCATCACTTCATCATCAGACATTTCTGATAAATCTACAGCTTTATCATCACGGTGGTTATAAACTTTGTTCAAGAACGTTTTAACTGTTTTAGGTGCTTTACCAGTGTCTAGTAGCTCACCGATTTTTTCACCAACGCCTTTCGCAGCCCAACCAAGGTGAGTCTCAAGAACCTGACCAATGTTCATACGTGATGGTACACCCAGCGGGTTCAACACGATGTCTACTGGTACGCCTTGATCATCATATGGCATGTCTTCCACAGGAACGATGTTTGAAATAACACCCTTGTTACCGTGACGACCAGCCATTTTATCACCTGGCTGAATACGACGTTTAACCGCTAAGTAAACTTTAACGATCTTTTGAACGCCAGGTTGTAAATCATCACCTTGAGTGATTTTTACTTTCTGGATATCGAACTTTTTGTCGTACTCTTTACGCTGTTCAGCTAAGTAGTTAGCTAGATTTTCAAGCGCTTGTTGCTTTTCTTCAACACGCAACTGAATCTCTAAATATTGCTTTGGTTCTAACTCGTCCAAATAATCAACAGTAACTTTACTGCCTTTCTTCAGCTTGTTAGGACCTTTCTCAGCGACACATCCTGTAATCAGGTTGCGAGCACGCTGATAGATGCTTTCCGCCAAAATACGGAACTCATCGTTAATGTCTTTCTTGGCGCGAGCAACTTCACTGTTTTCGATTTCTTTAGCGCGAGCATCTTTCTCAACACCGTCACGAGTAAAGACTTGAACGTCAATCACTGTACCGTGTGTTGAAGTACCTACACGCAAAGACGTATCTTTAACGTCAGAAGCTTTCTCACCGAAGATTGCTCTTAGAAGCTTCTCTTCCGGAGTCAACTGAGTTTCACCCTTAGGCGTTACTTTACCCACTAGGATATCGCCCGGCTTAACTTCTGCACCGATATAAACAATACCTGATTCGTCAAGTTTGCTTAGTGCACTCTCGCCCACGTTAGGGATATCTGAAGTAATTTCTTCAGGACCTAATTTGGTGTCACGAGAAATACAGGTTAATTCCTGAATGTGGATACTGGTGAAGCGATCTTCTTGTACCACGTTTTCAGAAATAAGGATTGAATCCTCAAAGTTGTAACCATTCCAAGGCATGAATGCGACACGCATGTTTTGACCTAACGCCAACTCACCTAAGTCAGTTGAAGGGCCGTCAGCCAATACATCGCCACGCTCAATAATATCGCCTTGTTTAACGATTGGACGCTGGTTAATACAGGTGTTCTGGTTAGAACGCGTGTACTTAGTGAAGTTGTAAATATCAACGCCTGAATCATTATCACCGACTTCATCTTCATGAACACGGATTACCACACGACTCGCGTCAACTTGGTCAACTACACCACCACGCTTAGCAGCAACAACCACACCGGAGTCAACCGCAACAGCGCGCTCCATACCCGTACCAACTAACGGCTTTTCAGCGCGTAATGTTGGAACAGCCTGACGTTGCATGTTTGAGCCCATCAATGCGCGGTTCGCATCATCGTGCTCAAGGAATGGAATCATACTTGCCGCAACCGATACGATCTGCTGTGGCGAGACGTCCATATACTCAACTTGGTCAGGCGTCGCTAACATGAACTCGCCCATGTTACGAGAAGGTACTAACTCATCACTGAATGTACCGTCTTTGTTCAAGTTGGCGTTTGCCTGTGCAATGATGAACTTGCCTTCATCAATTGCTGATAAATAGTCAACATCAGCAGTTGGCTTGCCGTCTTTTACTCGACGGTATGGCGTCTCTAAGAAGCCATATTCATTAGTACGTGCATAACACGCTAATGAGTTAATCAAACCAATGTTTGGACCCTCTGGCGTCTCAATCGGACATACACGACCATAGTGAGTTGGGTGTACGTCTCGAACCTCAAAGCCTGCACGCTCACGCGTCAAACCACCAGGACCTAATGCAGAAACACGACGCTTATGCGTAATTTCTGACAATGGGTTATTCTGGTCCATGAACTGTGACAACTGGCTTGAGCCAAAGAATTCTTTAACCGCTGCTGATACAGGCTTAGCGTTGATCAAATCTTGTGGCATTAAGTTTTCGCTTTCAGCTTGTGAAAGACGCTCTTTTACCGCACGCTCAACACGTACCAAACCAACACGGAATTGATTCTCAGCCATTTCACCAACGCAACGAATACGACGGTTACCTAAGTGGTCAATATCATCAACTGTGCCGCTACCGTTACGGATATCGATCAATGTTTTCATCACATCAATGATATCTTCGTTAGATAGGGTACCTTCACCTTCAATCTCATCACGACCAACACGGCGATTGAACTTCATACGTCCAACGCGAGATAAGTCATAACGTTCTTGATTGAAGAATAGGTTTTCAAACAAACCTTCTGCCGCTTCTTGCGTTGGTGGTTCACCTGGACGCATCATGCGGTAGATTTCTACTTTAGCTTCAAGCGCGCTCTTACTAGGGTCGATACGTAAAGTATCTGACATGTAAGGGCCATGATCCAAATCATTGGTATAAAGAGTTGGAACATCCGTTACTTTTGCTTCAGTTAAAGACTCTAACAACTCTTCAGTAATTTCTGCGTTAGCTTCAGCAATTACTTCACCAGAGTCTTTATCAATAATATCAGTAGCAAGTGCACGACCTAAGATATACTCAGTCGGAACATCTAGCTTTTTGATGCCAGCTTTTTCAAGCTGCTGGATGTGACGAGGCGTAATACGACGACCTTCTTCAACCACAACTTTACTCTTCGCTTTAATATCGAAGGTTGCAGTTTCACCACGTAAACGAGACGGCACTAGCTCAAGCTGGATGCCACCATCTTTAGTGATATAGAAGTTGTTACGCTCGAAGAACATATCCAGCATGTCTTGCGTTGAATACTCTAGCGCACGCAAGATGATTGATGCTGGTAATTTACGGCGACGGTCGATTCGCACGTATAGCATATCTTTTGGATCGAACTCGAAATCCAACCATGAACCACGGTAAGGAATAACACGAGCTTGATACAATAGCTTACCGGAGCTGTGCGTTTTACCACGATCAGAGTCGAAGAAAACACCCGGGCTACGGTGTAACTGAGAAACGATTACACGCTCTGTACCGTTGATAACGAAAGTACCGTTTTCGGTCATCAATGGTAACTCACCCATGAACACTTCTTGTTCACGAATATCTTTTACTTTCTTCGTCTTAGAATCTTTATCGTAGATTACTAATCGAATTTTTACGCGCAATGGCGCAGAATAAGTAATGCCACGGATCTGACATTCCTTAACGTTGAATACTGGCTCACCCATTGAGTAACTTACGTACTCAAGAGCTGCATTACCTGAATAGCTTTCGATAGGGAAGATTGATCTGAACGCAGAGTCCAAACCAGAATCATTATCGCCTTTTGGCTCAAGGAATTCACGGTATGAATCCAATTGAATTGCCAACAGATAAGGCACATCGAGAATCTTTGAACGTCGACCAAAATCCTTACGGATTCGTTTTTTCTCAGTGTAAGAATATGCCATTTGGGTTCCTCGGCTCGCTAACTTTAACTCGTTTTAGTTTTGT
>Ga0208833_1000186_pt1 | contig 17374 bp, 17 predicted proteins | sample DeeseametaMP1788_FD_184181 | JGI IMG/M metagenome (GOLD analysis project Ga0208833, IMG submission 184181) | Marine microbial communities from the Deep Pacific Ocean - MP1788 (SPAdes) | ecosystem: Environmental > Aquatic > Marine > Oceanic | place: North Pacific Ocean | collected 2011-05-03 | reverse complement strand
CAAAAACATTGCTTGCGCTAAGTATTGCTACTTTGACCTCTGCGTCTATCGCTGCTCCTTATGAGATTGTTGATTTGGGCGGTCTTGGAGGCGACACAAGTGTCGCGAATGATATTGACTCAGCAGGGAATGCCTTTGGCTACGCAGACGCTGAAGTGGTAGACGGGACAAGTGATTTTATTACTCACGCAGTTCAGTTCGATGAAACCCAGGGAAATATCGATTTAGGTTCTTTGCCTGAAGGAACCGAAAGCTATGCCGTTGGCGTTAATGACTCTATGGTTGCCGTCGGTTACTCCAATGAAATTACAGAGGAAGAGAATGATAATGGGCAGCTGATTAAGGTGATAAATCATCATGCTGTGTTTTTTGAAGGTGGCGTAGTAACAAAGTTTCCTGAGTTTGCTAACTATAGTTCACCCGTAGCGCTCGATATTAATAACAGCCAAATGGCTATATTAACCGGTAAATTTGACGCTGATACTACTGATGAAGCTAGTGGTGTGGATCGTGGCGCCGTTTACGATAGACAAAATGATACTTATCAGGTTGTTGAACCGTTTGCTGCCGGTACTGATAGACGCTCTTATATTACTGATATTAATAACTTAAATGATATTGTTGGTTTTGCTGATAAAGAAGTTGGCGAAACTATACAGATAGCTTCGTATATCGCCAATACATCAGATATAACTAATCGTGTTGAAATAGAAACTATTGACAACAGAGCAATTTTTGCAATGGCGATTAATGACTCTAAGGAAGTTGTCGGGAGTATGTTTATCCCAAATTCAAGAGGGCAACGAGAAGCGTTTTATATAGATATGTCTGATGCAAATCCGCAGATTGAATTTCTAGGATTCTTTGATAACGCATTCAACGACTCAAGAGCTCGTGATATTAATAATTTGGGACAAATCGTTGGTCGCGCATTAATATCTGTCCCTACGTTAGGTGAAAATGGCGCTTTCCTTTACGAGGATGGTGAAATGAAAAACCTTAATGAATTAATAGCATGTGACTCTGGCTGGACCTTAACGGAAGCTAGAGCTATTAACGACTCTGGTCAGATAGTTGGTGTCGGCACTGTCGATGGTGAGGTTCGTGCTTTTCGCTTAGACCCGACTGGTGAGCCTGTCGAAGACTGCGGCGATAGTAACCCACAGCCTAGTGACGGCGGTGGTAGTGTTCCAGCAGTATTGTTAGCCTTATTGGCGGTAGTTGGTTTAAGAAGACGCTTTTCATAAAGCTAACAACTAATCGTTCAATAAAAAAGCCTCCGTATTGGAGGCTTTTTTATTTCCGCAGTATAAGTATTACATGTTTGGATAGTTCGGACCACCAGCACCTTCAGGCGTAACCCAGGTGATATTTTGGCTTGGATCTTTAATATCACAGGTTTTGCAATGGACGCAGTTTTGAGCGTTAATCACAAATTGTGGGTTATTACCCTCGTCATCGCGAACCACTTCATACACGCCAGCAGGGCAGTAGCGTTGTGCTGGCTCGTCATATTTTTCTAGGTTGACATCAATAGGGATTGACTTGTCTTCTAGCTTTAAGTGGACAGGCTGATCTTCTTCGTGGTTTGTATTGGACACAAACACAGAAGACAGCTTATCAAATGATAACTTCCCATCTGGCTTTGGATAGTCGATCTTCTTGCATTGATCAGCTGGTTCCATCTGGGCGTAATCTGGCTTTGGATCGCTTAGCGTCCAAGGCAGCTTGCCGTTAAAGATATTCAAATCAATAAAGGCGTAGGCAGACCCTAGGAAGTTGCCCCACTTATGTTGTGCTGGACCAAAATTACGTTGTTGATGAAGTTCTCTCCAAGCCCATGAAGCCTTATAGTTTGCTTCATATTCAGTTAACTCATCATTCGCACGGTCACCGCCAAATGCAGCCATAATGGTCTCTGCTGCAATCATTCCAGACTTCATGGCGGTATGCGTACCTTTGATCTTTGCGAAATTCAAGGTTCCCGCATTATCTCCTATCAATATCCCGCCCGGAAAAGCCATCTTAGGCTGTGATTGCAAACCGCCTTTAGTTAAAGCGCGAGCACCGTAAGAAATCCGCTCTCCACCTTCTAGGTATTGCTTGATAACCTTTTGGTGTTTATAACGTTGGAACTCATGGAATGGGCTGACATGTGGGTTTGAATAGGAGAGGTCAGTGATTAGGCCAACCACAACTTGATTGTCTTCAATGTGATACAAGAAGCCGCCGCCTGCAGATCCTGATTCACTCAAAGGCCATCCTGCGGTATGAACCACCAATCCTTCTTGGTGTTGTTCGTCAGATACTTTCCAAAGCTCCTTGATGCCGATGCCATAATGTTGCGGCTCTTTACCTTGGTCAAGGTTGAACTGACTGATCAATTCTTTACCGAGGCTACCTCGGCACCCTTCAGCAAAAAGAGTGTATTTTGCATGTAGCTCCATGCCCGGCATGTAACCGTCTTTTTTCTCACCATCTTTGCCGATACCCATATCGCCAGTGGCAATACCTTTGACCGATCCGTCTTCGTTATAGAGAACCTCTGATGCAGCGAAACCAGGGAAAATCTCAACGCCTAAAGCTTCAGCTTGTTCGGCCAGCCAGCGACACAAGTTACCTAAGCTAATGATGTAGTTACCATCGTTGTGCATTGTTTTCGGCACAAAGAAATTTGGTACCTTAGTCGCTTTGTCTTCATTTTTCATGAGGTAGATGGTATCGCCAGTAACTTTTGTCTTAAGTGGCGCGCCTTTTTCTTCCCAGTCCGGAATCAGTTCGTTAAGCGCAGTAGGCTCAACGACAGCCCCCGATAAAATATGGGCCCCAACTTCAGAACCTTTCTCTACTACACACACCATCAATTCTTTATCGTTCTCGATGGCGAGTTGGCGAAGCTTAATAGCAGCAGAAAGACCAGAAGGGCCTGCACCCACTATCACAACGTCAAATTCCATAAATTCGCGTTCCACCTAGATCTCCTCTTAAAATTGATTAAAAATCATTCAAAATATGGCTAAAATCACGATCAACTATTGACCTTAAGCCAGTAAAACGTCACCATTACGCCCTATTTTACAAAAGATAGGCGCCTAGATCGTCTATATTTGGCAGAGATTATACATACGATAGGGTTTTCATGAAAATTCTAGTTGCAATAAAACGAGTAATTGACGCGAACGTAAAGGTTCGTGTAAAGCCAGACAATAGCGGTGTGGAAACTGCTAACGTAAAAATGTCTATGAATCCATTCTGTGAGATTGCTGTTGAAGAAGCGGTTCGCCTGAAAGAAAAAGGCATTGCTTCTGAGGTTGTCGCGGTATCTATTGGCAATCAACAATGCCAAGAAACATTGCGTACAGCTTTGGCACTAGGTGCTGATAAAGCAATCTTGGTAAAAACTGATGATCAGTTAGAGCCATTAGCAGTATCAAAAGTACTAAAGAAAGTTGTTGAGCAAGAGGGCCCAGAAATGGTGCTTCTTGGTAAGCAATCAATCGATGGCGATAATAACCAAACTGGCCAAATGCTGGGTGCATTACTAGGTTGGGGGCAAGGTACTTTTGCTTCAGAGGTTGAAGTTGAAGATGGTAAAACTAAGGTGACTCGTGAGATTGATGGTGGCTTACAAACTATTGAGTTAAAGCTTCCAGCAGTTGTGACGACTGACTTACGTTTAAACGAGCCTCGCTTTGCATCGCTTCCAAACATTATGAAAGCCAAGCGTAAGCCACTTGATGAAATCGCACTGGCCGACTTAGGCGTGGATACTGCTAACCGTACAGAAACCTTGAGCGTAGAAAATCCACCTGAGCGTAGCGAAGGTATTAAGGTTGAGACGGTAGCTGAGCTGGTTGATAAATTGAAGAATGAAGCGAAGGTGATCTAAATGACGACTTTAGTAATTGCAGAGCACAATAACAGCGAATTACAGGCTTCTACTTATAATACTATCGCTGCCGCAAAACAGCTGAGTGGTGAAACAGTAGTATTAGTTGCAGGCCATGACTGTCAGTCTGTGGCTGATCAAGCTTCAAAAGCAGAAGGTGTTGATAAGGTTCTATTGGCTCAGGCTGAGTTTTTAGAGCACTTACTCGCAGAAGATGTTGAAAAGGCTGTGATGGCTCAGGAGGGCGACTATTCGCACATTCTAGCGCCGGCGTCGACCTTCGGTAAGAACATGATGCCTCGCATCGCTGCTTTATTAGACGTGCAGCAGATTTCAGACATCATCGCTGTGGATTCTGACGATACTTTTAAGCGTCCTGTGTATGCAGGTAATGCTATTGCTACCGTAAAAAGTAACGACAGCAAAAAAGTAGTCACTGTTCGTGCAACAGCATTTGATGCATTAGCTACTGAAGGCGGCTCAGCTTCCATCGAAAATGTAGACTCTGGTTCACATACTGAACTGAGTAACTATGTTGGCGAAGAATTGACTGAGTCTGAGCGTCCTGACTTAGGTACTGCGAACGTTGTCGTTTCTGGTGGTCGTGGTATGGGTAATGGCGAGAACTTTGAAATGCTTGAAACATTGGCGGACAAGCTGGGTGCCGCTGTTGGCGCATCTCGCGCAGCAGTTGATGCTGGCTTTGTTCCTAATGATTACCAAGTTGGCCAAACCGGTAAAATCGTTGCCCCTGAATTGTATATTGCCGTAGGTATTTCTGGTGCGATTCAGCACTTGGCAGGCATGAAAGACTCTAAAGTTATTGTTGCTATCAACAAAGACGAAGAAGCGCCTATTTTCCAGGTAGCGGATTACGGCTTAGTTGAAGATTTATTTAAAGCGGTTCCAGAGTTAATTGACGCTCTGTAATTTCTTTAAAAAGTGAGACATAAAAAAACCGCCGTTTGGCGGTTTTTTTATGCTTGTAAAGTTTTTATTTAAGCAGCATTTGTCGATTCAAAGATTTTATCAGCACTAGCTGCCACAAAACCTTGATAAAGCTCTCCGTTCTCCATTGGGAAACGTTCTGCGAATTCATAGAAACACGAACGAATAGGGTGCTTACCGCCATTAAATTCCCAATCAACAATATTTGCCATTGTTGCACTCTGCTTTAAGCATACGTCTTCATTACCCTTGATTTCGCCGCCACTTGTATTTAACTCAAAGCCTTTGTCTTTCAGGAATTGGTTAACGGTTTCAAGGTTTTTCATATCGCGTAACTTATTCACCGAAACAGTGAAGTGGTTTGCACGAAGGCCAAAAGCCGCTAACCAAGCCGCATACTCACTTTCTTCGAGTAAACGCTCGTAAGCTTCACGAGTAATTTTACCCCATGGGCGAGAAGGCAAACTCAAACCATCTTTGCGGATGTTCCAGTTGGCTTCTGCAATAAGTCCACGGCAAAACATTTGTAGTTCAGCTGAAAACTCTTCAAGCAATAACTCGCTGACGAAGATCTTAGGAGCATCTTCATCACTCTCATGTTGAAAGTGCTTAGCGTAAAGCTTCTTTTCTTCAAAGTGATATTCACCAGCAGCATAGTAACCAAATTGCTCTAAGTGTTTACCGATATTTTCTAAATTGATCGAGCCTTCGTTAAAAGTACGAAGAGCAATGTGATCATTGATGATAGTATCGTCACCAAGGGCTTTAAATTCTTCGTGAATTGCATCTGCATCTGGTGTAATCGCTAGATAATCGTTCCACAATGCGCCAAATAGAGCTTTGTGATTTTGGGTAGACATAATTCTAAAAACCTACTTAATTAAATGTTTCATTCATGAAGGTGGTAAGAGGACAGACCAATTGTACAATCTTTGGCCTGTCACTTTCAAATATTTGGCTGTTTATATGGTGATATGTTCTGGGATTTAAAGGTCTTTTACATTTTTCATGAATTGTTTGAAGACGCCTGGAGTCGCAGCAAGGATGCTTTTAGACTTTTCTTGGTGTGGGTTACCTTTGATGTCTCCGACAAATCCGCCTGCTTCTTTAATGATTAAGATACCAGCTGCCGTGTCCCATTCGCTCAAACCAAACTCCCAGAATCCATCTAAACGACCCGCAGCGACGTATGCCAGATCCAAAGATGCAGCACCAGCACGACGCATATCGACGCAAAGTGGGAAGATAGTTTCAAAGTAGCGCAGATAATCGCCAAGATCCTGATGACCGCGGAACGGAAAACCAGTCGCTAGAAGCGCGGTATCAAGCTTTTTCTTGTCGCTCACACGGATTCGTGTGTTATTAAGTTGGGCGCCGCCGCCATTAGAGGCTGTAAAGCACTCATCTTTAATCGGATCGTAAACAACCGCAGCAAGTGTTTTGCCTTTTTGTTTTACAGCGATTGATATGGCGAAGTGCGGGATGCCTTGCAGGAAGTTGGTTGTGCCATCAATTGGGTCGATCACCCAAACAGTGTCACTGTCACCATGCTGGCCACTTTCTTCGGCAAGAATGGCATGATCAGGATAGCTGTATTTAATGGCATCAATGATGATTTCTTCAGCTTGTTTGTCGATGTTGCTGACAAAGTCGTTAGGTCCTTTGCTTTGTGCAATGATTCGTTCACGATTCGCAAACGCTTTCGCCACAAAATTTCCAGCACGTTCTGCCGCGCGCACGGCAATGTTTTTGTACGCATTCATATTGATACCACCAAAGTCAAAGAACAGTTCTGTAGAAGAACAGAGTCCATATTGGACAAATAATGAGCATATGCTCGAAACGGTGCGAATAATAGCAAATGTTATGAGTATTAAGAAGTCCTAAACACAGTTTTTTCATGCTTTTTGTCCAATTAAAGCGCTGACAGTGGCGAATTAATAGTGGGGTTATGGGAAATGCTCTGCTACTATACCTTCTTGTAAATTATCGACTTTTTCACGTGAATGACTGAACAAACGTTACCATCAAAGACTCCGGATATATTGCACAATATTAAGATAGTGCTTTGCCAGACCAGTCATCCTGGCAACATTGGCGCAGCTGCAAGAGCTATGAAAACCATGGGTTTAAAGCAGTTAGTGCTGGTTAATCCGAAACAGTTTCCTTCTGAAGAAGCCACGGCTCGGGCGTCAGGCGCTACCGATGTGTTGGACAATGCGCAAGTTGTCGCTTCGCTAGAGGAGGGGGTTGATGATTGTCGATTGGTCATAGGCACCAGTTCTCGTAACCGCGCATTACCGTGGCCTTTGGTTGAGCCTCGGGAAATTAAAAGTATCATCGAGCGTGAGCCCACAGCTTTGCCGATGGCGATTGTATTTGGTCGTGAAAGCACCGGATTACTGAACGAAGAATTACAACTTTGTCATTACCATGTGAACATTCCCGCAAATCCAGATTACATGTCGCTAAATTTGGCTGCTGCGGTTCAGGTTATATGTTATGAATGCCGGTTATTAGCCTTAGGGCTACAAAATTCGTTACATTCAGCCGATGCTATTGATGAGACTGAAGCTGAGATCAGCGGCGAGCGCAAGGCGACCGTAAAGCAGACGGAAGGGTTGTATCACCACTTTGAGAGTGTGATGACAGAGACTGGTTTTTTCGACCCCACAGAGCCAAAGCTTCTTCCCGCTAGGTTACACCGCTTGTTTGCAAAAGCGCAGCTGACGGAAGCCGAAGTGAATATTATGCGAGGGTTTTTAGCGTCAATGACCAAGCATATAAAGTATCAATCAAAAAATACCGATAAAAGCGATGAGGAATAACGATGTTTTCTCGAATCAAAGAAGACATTAAAAGCGTGTATCACCGCGATCCAGCGGCACGTAATAACTTTGAGGTTTTGACTAATTACCCTGGTCTCCATGCTATTTGGGCACATCGTGCTGCGCATAAGCTGTGGAATGCGAATTGGAAGTGGTTAGCCAGAACGTTATCAACCTTAGCGCGTTGGTTAACTGGAATCGAAATTCACCCAGCCGCAAAGATAGGGCGTCGATTCTTTATTGATCATGGCATGGGCGTCGTGATTGGTGAAACAGCAGAGATCGGCGACGACTGCACGCTGTACCATGGCGTTACCCTAGGCGGAACCAGTTGGAAGGAAGGTAAAAGGCATCCAACCTTAAAAAACGATGTGGTGATTGGTGCTGGTGCTAAGGTGCTAGGTCCTATTACTCTCGAAAAAGGTGCCCGCGTCGGCTCCAATGCCGTTGTGGTCAAAGATGTGCCTGAAGATACCACTATGATTGGTATTCCTGCACGCCAAGTCAGTCGGCAGAAAGATACCGAGCAAACGGTATTTGAAGCTTACGGCATCAGTACTCAGCAGCAAGACCCTATTTCTCAAGCCATTCGTAGCCTACATGAACATTCCCGCGCTCTTGAAAAACAGATGGAGCTAATTGCCTGCGCTCTAAAGAAGCAAGGGATAGATTGCGCTGAGCTCGATCTTCCAGACGTTGAGTGTGAAGAATTGACTCGTTTCGACCTTAAAGATCCTGATGGTGTCTACGAAGAGGGCGAGCACCAAGACACTGCCCCAGAAAGCGAGCCAGAAAAATCTAACAAAGACTCTTAGTAAGCTCCTAAGCTATTGATTTTAATTAATGAGAATCAGTTGCATTTAACTGAGTGTTTTACTCGGTATTTCTACTTATTCATCAGCAGTCCTTTATTAGTTTTACTTATGAGTGCAAGTAAATAACTATAAAATTCAATATGTTAGCTTTAGAGCGGGCTCGTTGTACTCGTTTGCCTAAAGTTGACTAAAATAGTCGGGTATGAGATCATTACAGTATCGAAGTAAAGGTACTGATATGAAATTAAGCACCAAGGGTCGATACGCTGTAACAGCAATGCTGGATTTAGCATTACACACAGGAAAAGGCCCTATAACACTGGCAGAAGTCTCTGGACGACAACATATTTCGTTGTCTTACCTAGAGCAACTGTTTGCACGACTGCGCAAGGCCAATTTGGTCGACAGCGTTCGTGGGCCAGGTGGTGGTTATGAATTAAAACGTCCAGCGACACAGATTAGCATCGCAGAGGTTGTTTTAGCGGTAAACGAACCCATTACTGCTACACGCTGTAATGGCAAAGGCGACTGTCAAGGTGGCGACGTTTGTTTATCACATCAGTTGTGGTCAGAGTTAAGTGACCAGATTTATCAGTTTTTGAGTGGGATAACGTTAGATCATGTTATCCAACGAGACTTTGTTCAGCAGGTAGCTGAGCGCCAAAATGTACGTTTTCGTGAAGAAGACGTTATAGCTTTCGGCTAAAAGAACGCTTTTAGTTAATAAAGCAATTTTGGATATTTTTGAATTGTGCTTGATATTTAGCGGAGAAGAGAATGAAACTACCCATCTATCTTGATTATGCAGCAACTACGCCGGTCGATCCGCGCGTTGCCGAGAAGATGGTTCAATACATGAGTGTTGATGGCATCTACGGTAACCCTGCGTCACGTTCCCACAAGTTTGGTTGGGAAGCGGAAGAGGCTGTTGATGAAGCAAGACAGCATGTAGCGGATTTAATCAAAGCGGACCCACGTGAAATTGTTTGGACTTCTGGTGCAACCGAGTCGGACAACTTAGCGATTAAAGGAGCTGCGCACTTTTACGGCAAAAAAGGCAAACATATCATCACGGTCAAAACCGAGCATAAAGCGGTTTTAGATACGACTCGTCAACTTGAACGTGAAGGTTACGAAGTAACTTACCTTGACGTTAAAGACGATGGTTTGATTGATTTGGATGCTTTCAAAGATGCTCTTCGCGATGACACTATCGTCGTTAGTATCATGCACGTGAACAACGAAACTGGTGTGGTTCAAGACATCGACGCTATCGGCGAGCTGTGCCGTGAGCGTAAAATTATTTTCCACGTTGATGCCGCGCAAAGCGCCGGTAAACTACCGATTGACGTGCAAAACACAAAAGTCGACTTGATGTCGATTTCAGGCCACAAAATGTATGGCCCTAAAGGTGTTGGCGTACTTTACGTTCGTCGTAAGCCGCGTGTTCGTTTAGAAGCACAAATCCATGGTGGTGGTCATGAACGCGGTATGCGTTCAGGTACTTTACCAACGCACCAAATCGTAGGTATGGGCGAGGCAGCGCGTGTTGCTCAAGAAGACATGAGCAAAGATAACGAGCGCATCATCAGTCTTCGTGAACGCCTATGGAGCGGTGTTAGTGATATGGAAGAAGTGTACCTTAACGGTCACGAAGAACAGCGTGTTGCCGGTATTGTGAACATCAGCTTTAACTTTGTTGAAGGTGAGTCATTAATCATGGCACTAAAAGATTTAGCAGTATCATCAGGCTCTGCGTGTACATCAGCAAGCTTGGAACCTTCGTATGTATTGCGTGCGTTAGGTCGAGATGACGAACTAGCTCACAGTTCAATTCGCTTCAGTATTGGTCGTTTTACCACTGAGGAAGAAATTGACTATACGATTGAAAAAGTTCGTGAAGGCATTGGCCGTTTACGTGAGCTATCGCCGTTATGGGATATGTACAAAGAAGGTATCGACCTGTCCAAAGTTGAGTGGCAGGCGCATTAATTTAAGCGGGAGAGATTATTATGGCATATAGTGAAAAAGTTATTGATCATTATGAGAACCCACGTAACGTTGGTGCGTTCGAAAAAGATGATACGACTGTAGGTACTGGTATGGTAGGCGCTCCAGCTTGTGGAGACGTTATGAAACTACAGATTAAAGTAAATGAACAAGGCATCATTGAAGATGCGAAGTTTAAAACTTATGGCTGTGGTTCTGCTATCGCATCAAGTTCGCTAGTAACCGAGTGGGTTAAAGGTAAAACCGTTGACGAAGCTCAAGCGATCAAGAACACTGACATCGCTGAAGAGTTAGCGTTGCCGCCAGTGAAGATTCACTGCTCAGTTCTTGCAGAAGATGCAATTAAAGCTGCGGTTAAAGATTTTAAAGATAGAAGTCAAAAGTAAACTATCAAGTAATAGCGAAATAGGTACAGGTTAATTTATGGCGATCACTTTATCAGACTCAGCAGCAGAGCGAGTAAAGTCATTCCTCGATAATCGTGGAAAGGGCATCGGGGTTCGACTCGGTGTAACAACGACAGGCTGTTCAGGGCTGGCTTACGTTCTAGAGTTTGTTGATGAGCTTAACGACGAAGATATCGTGTATGAAGATAAAGGCGTGAAAGTCATTATCGATCCAAAAAGTAAGCTGTACCTTGAAGGCACCCACCTCGAATTTGTGAAAGAAGGGTTGAACGAAGGTTTTGAGTTCGTGAACCCGAATGTTAAAGGTGAGTGTGGGTGTGGTGAGTCCTTCACCGTCTAGTAGCCTAGTTTATCCATGGTTTTGTTAAATTTAAATTCGTCGTCGGTCATTTATTACTTATAAATTCCCTAGCCGAATTTAAATTTGCCTCACCCTGAATAAATTATTCTCACTAGAAAACGCAACTATCTCCAAACGAATTTAATATTATGGCAGAAGCGCAGCGAAATTATTTTGAATTATTCGGCCTTGAGCCGAATTTTTTCGTCGATCAAAAAGAGCTTTCAAGTAAGTTGAAGCGACTTTTACAGTCGGCTCATCCTGATCGTCATGCGCAGGGCGGTAGTCAGCAGCAAATGTTGGCGATGCAGAAAACTACTCGATTAAACGACGCATTTGCTGTGCTAAAACACCCTGTTAAAAGAGCTCAATATCTGTTGCAGGTTGTGAAAGGCATTGATACGACTAAAGATCATACTGTTAACGATCCAGAGTTCTTGATGCAGCAGTTAGAGTTGCGTGAAGAACTGGATACTCTGGCTCAACAAAAAGATGCAGCAGGATTAATGACTTTAGCCGATAAAATTGAAGCGATGGCAGAAGAGCAAGAAGCTTCATTAGGTCAGCGCTTTGAGCAAGAGGACTGGGATCTAGAAGCGTTAAAAGTTTCTATTTACAAGCTACAGTTCTTGCATAAGACGCTGAATGACATTGAGCTTGCTGAAGATAAAATTTTAGATTAAGTAAATTATTATGGCATTACTGCAAATTTCAGAACCAGGTCAAAGTACTGAGCCGCACCAACACAAGCTTGCGGCTGGTATTGATTTAGGAACGACAAATTCACTGATTGCTACAGTGCGTAGCGGTAAAGCAGAAACGTTAGCTGACGCCAATGGTAAGCACACAGTGCCATCGGTTGTGCACTACATGAGTGACGATAATTTCGAAGTTGGCCACAAAGCGAAAGAACAACAAGCGATAGAGCCTGGCAATGTGATCAGTTCAATTAAGCGCTTGATGGGACGTGGCTTAGCTGATATGGACAAAATTAAAGAGTTTAGTGCCAATCAGTTAATCGAGTCCGAATCGGGTATGCCTGGTGTGGTGCTTGATAATCAAGTAGAAAAAAATCCTGTTGAAGTCTCAAGCGATATTTTACGTACATTGGCTGAACGCGCTGAGCAAACGCTTGGGGGCGAATTAGGCGGAGTCGTTATTACCGTCCCAGCATATTTTGATGAAGCTCAGCGCCAGGCGACAAAAGATGCCGCACAGTTAGCAGGCTTAAAAGTATTGCGCTTACTAAACGAACCTACAGCTGCAGCAGTAGCTTATGGTTTAGATACTGGAAGCGAAGGTATTCATGCCATCTACGATTTAGGTGGCGGTACTTTTGACATTTCCATTTTGCGCCTACAAAAAGGCGTATTTGAAGTACTGGCGACTGGCGGTGATAGTGCGCTTGGTGGCGATGACTTTGACCGGGCTATTGCACACTACTTAGTTGAACAAGCAAATGTTGATAGCGACGATAGACGTGCACATCAACTTGCAATGATTAAAGCTCGCGATATCAAAGAAGCTTTAACGGATACTGATACAGTAGAAGTTAACTTCCTTGATTGGAATGGACAGATGAGCCGGACACAAATTGAAGAAATTATCGCACCGATCGTCGATAAGACATTGCTTTCATGTCGCCGTACTTTGAAAGACGCCGGTATCAAAGTTGATGAAGTTGATAAAGTCGTGATGGTTGGCGGTTCTACGCGCGTACCTTTGGTGCGAGAGAAAGTTGAAAAGCATTTTAAAGTACCACCACTAACGGATATCGATCCGGATAAGGTGGTTGCTATCGGTGCCGCGATTCAGGCCAACGTGCTTATCGGTAATAAGTCTGACGATGACATGTTGTTATTGGACGTCATTCCTTTATCGCTTGGCGTAGAAACGATGGGTGGTCTTGCCGAGAAAATTATCCCAAGAAACACGCCTATCCCAATTGCAAAAGCGCAGGAATTTACCACCTTTAAAGATGGTCAAACGGCTATGGCGATTCACGTCGTTCAAGGCGAACGTGAATTAGTGGATGACTGTCGCTCACTGGCTCGATTTGAGCTTCGCGGTATCCCACCGATGGTTGCTGGTGCTGCGCGCATTAAAGTGACTTACCAGGTCGATGCCGACGGTTTATTGCAGGTCCTAGCAGAAGAGACCACGAGCGGCGTTAAAGCCGACATTACCGTTAAGCCATCTTATGGTTTAAGTGATGACCAGATTACGAATATGCTTCAAAGCTCTTTCAGCCATGCTGAAGGCGATATGGAAGCAAGAATGTTGCGTGAGCAAAAAGTAGAAGCTGCAAGAGTTATAGAAGCGGTTTCTGCTGCGTTGAACGAGAATGGTAAAGAGCTTCTTAGCGAAGAAGAGTATGCTGCGATTCAATCATCGCTCGAGCAATTAAATCAGACATCTCAGGGCGACAGTATCGAGGCCATCGAGAACGCGATTGAGATAGTAGAAAAAAATAGTAATGAATTTGCTAGCCGCCGTATGGACGCTAGTATCGCCAAGGCTCTTGTGGGCCATGAAGTTGACGAAATATAGGGTAAATAAATGCCAAAAGTAATCTTTTTACCTCACGAAGAGTTGTGCCCAGAAGGCGCAGAAGTAGAAGCTGAAAAAGGGCAGTCAGTACTGGATGTCGCTTTGGACAATAAAATCTTTATCGAGCATGCTTGTGAAATGTCGTGTGCTTGCACCACGTGCCACGTCGTAGTTCGCGAAGGCTTTGACTCGATGGAAGAGAGCGATGAGCTGGAAGATGATATGCTAGACAAAGCTTGGGGTTTAGAACCAGAGTCACGCTTAAGCTGCCAAGCGATGGTGGATGATGAGGATTTAGTGGTAGAAATCCCTAAGTACACGATTAATCAAGTCTCTGAGCGCCACTAGGCGTTTTTTGAAGGAGTAGCTTATGGGCTTAAAGTGGACAGATAGTCTAGATATCGCTATTGAGTTGTATGAGAAGTTCCCTGAACAGGATCCGACTCGTATTAACTTTATGGACCTACGCAGTAAAGTCATTGAGCTTGATGAGTTTGATGATGATCCAAACCGTAGTGGCGAAAGAATTCTTGAAGCCATTCAGGCTGCTTGGATTGAAGAAGCTGAGTAGGGCTTAGAAACGATAAAAAAGCTTAAAAATTCGCGTATAAAGGTTGTATTTTCCGTAAAAAACAGTATTATACGCGTCTCATCAGCGATGGTGAGCTTGGCTAGAAAGATAGCCAAATCAATGGGTTGCTAGCTCAGTCGGTAGAGCATCTGACTTTTAATCAGGTGGTCACAGGTTCGATTCCTGTGCAACCCACCATATTCATCCCTTAGGGGAGCATAAAGCCGCATAGCGAAAGCTAAGCGGCTTTTTTGTTTGCCATTTATAATCTCAATGACATCATAAAAAATTATTACAGATTTATGGCGTTAAAGGGTTGTCTTTTTGGTCAAAAACGGTATTATACGCGCCATCAAACGAGGCGTTGCCTTAATTGATTTGGGTTGCTAGCTCAGTCGGTAGAGCATCTGACTTTTAATCAGGTGGTCACAGGTTCGATTCCTGTGCAACCCACCATATTCATCCCCTCGGGGAGCAAGAAACCGCTAAGTACGCTTAGCGGTTTTTTTGTGTCTGTAAGATTTTGCTATAACTGCTTATCGATTCGATAGAAACGAGCCTCGACAATCAAGCCAAGAATTCCTAGAGTTGCAAGAAATACCGAGAATATTAAGAAGATATTGTTAGCTGTGCTTCTTTTGTCGGGCAAAGCTGTGACATGGTAGTTCCTATAACCGATCTCAAGCTTTTCATGTATTCTCCTTCCTTGGTATTCGGAGGTGATAAATGTATCGATATCGGCGCTCATCACGGAGCGAGGATTACCTGAGAACTTTAACTTACACTCTTGAATGCTTTTGTCTTTATTGCAATGAGCAACTTCTTCTTCAAAATTAACACCTGATGAGCTGTACTCCCACTGTTTATTGCTTGAAAGTAGTTCTAGGTGGGCAGTAAAAAAGAAGAGTACAGCGACCAGGATAAACGTCGAGCAAACGATGACAGCTGCCTTACGCTTGCCTTTGGCCACTTCGTGCTTGCTATTGGCCGCATTAGCGATGATAGGAATGTGCATCAGCTTTTGGCGGACATAATCCTTATCCAAGTCTTTAATCATATCGTCCGGCGTAATTTCATAAGCGGTACACAGCTTATCGAAAATCTCGACGGAAGGAATGCTTCTATCATTCTCTAGCTTAGATAGATAGGATTGTTCAATGCCTAACTTTTGAGCGAACTCAGGCTGAGTCCAGCCGCTGGTTGAGCGCAATGAGCGTAACTTTTCACCAAGTGTCATTATTGTGTCTCCATGTGGTTAATTGACGCTATCATTGTTTTCAAAAGCCCAAGGAATAACCAGATGAATTGATTGGAATAACTAGGAATATACAGGAATGTTTAGGAATTTGAAGGGGTTAAGCCAATTCGTTATAGCGGGGAGTGGATAAGCGACGAGGCAATCTCATTTATCGTTTGATGAAAATCTTTGGTATAGGGTTAAGGCTAATATATAAAAAGGCGCTTTTCCAAAGCGCCATTTTATATTTTTAGTTTTAGAAAATTTTAAATATTCGTCCTATCATGGCTAGAGTCATTCCCCACCAACCAATTCGGCATATAAGCGGAATCCACTTCATGCCTTTAGCTGTGGCAGACTTGCCACTAATTCTCTTATTTCCGTTAAGAATAGAAGGGCATCTAGGGTATTGAATCTGGATCAATAAATCGAGCTTCTTAACCGATTCCTTATGTTGCTGCATATAATTTAGGCCACTCTCAATTTTCTTTTTGAATAGCTCAATAATAACGTGGCCAATAATGATAACCATGATACCGGTAAATATTCCCACTAAACCTAATTCTTCTGCGCTCTTGCCAATTAGATGATTAAAGGCCGTGGTTAAAGCAAACATGAAGGTGACCAGAAGACCAAGCTTTGTCCAGTTCAGGTTATCTTCATGTGTATATAAGCTCGAAGCTATCTCCTGCCGTGTATTTAACGTATCTAATGGCACCTCTGCGTCATCGACAGCGTTAAAGCGCAAAGTAGGCTGATGCTCCTGCGCATTCAGAGGCGGGCGATACCAAATCCCTCTGGGGCGAGTTTGACCATCTTTGTCTGCTGGTGGCGTGATATTACAGAGTTTATAAAAGCCACTTCGTTCATGGAATTTTATGGATCGCTTATTAAGAGGCTCTAACACAACCGCCGCTAGGTTGCTTTTATCCGGCTGTTGTTGATGAATATAATCGTAAAGCGCAGATGCGCACCCTTTAGTATTTGGAGAGTCTTTGCGCACGCAGATCTGTTTGATCAGAATGAATGATTCAACTAAGTTACAGCGGAGTAAAGTGTTGGTTAACTCGGAAGGATCAATAGACTCGCTTTCATAAGCCAATAAGAATGCCTCTATACGCCCCTCGACCTCAGCTACATAAAAATATTCAGCATTGGCTAGGTAATCTTCATATTGCTCCAACACGAACGCAGAGACTAAGAAACCATCCTCTGCTTCACTGGCCGAAAGCTCAGCAAGTGACCATTGATTGGCGATGGTTAATACTTCGGCTAAATCATCTTTAGTTGCTGGTCTTATATTAATTGATGTCTTCATCTAAAATTTATTTCCCAACGAATTGCTTAGTTTGCGGTTTGAATGTTGCTCATTCTAGAGCATTACAGATAGAGAGTGAAGGTGAGGTTTTTGTTGGTTGCTTTAAGGTGAGAATAAATTGGGTGAATAAAAGAGAGGTTTTTCTTATTATTTTTTACAGGATAAACTGTACTCTGACCCCAATTATTCGAGATTACGCTAGCTTACTATTTTATGCATTCATTCTGAGAGTTATAACTGCTAGGGTTGTTAATCAATTCCTTAAACCTTTCATCACTTATTTCTATATCTGCATATTGCTCTATATCATAGGTTATTAATTCGCCACCTTCTCTTTTAACTTGATGTAAATGTCCGACCTTTACACAGTTTGGTAGCAGTATTTCCTTAACAAAAGGGTTTTCTTCATAATCTTTCTTGATATAAACACTTCCTTAAAATTAATGGGGTCAAATTAATGG
>Ga0208833_1000184_pt1 | contig 17508 bp, 18 predicted proteins | sample DeeseametaMP1788_FD_184181 | JGI IMG/M metagenome (GOLD analysis project Ga0208833, IMG submission 184181) | Marine microbial communities from the Deep Pacific Ocean - MP1788 (SPAdes) | ecosystem: Environmental > Aquatic > Marine > Oceanic | place: North Pacific Ocean | collected 2011-05-03 | reverse complement strand
TTAGCTTACTAAAATCTGCATCGTTACCTATTTGGGGCGAAGATAGACCGTCCGGCATTTTTTGGATTGCATTAGATAGCGGTGAAGAACGCCGAATTGCCAGTGATGAAAACCGCTCAATTGCAGCTGCTTTGGATATTGCAGCTCAGAGTCGAGGATTACCAACCTCTTTGCCATTGATGGATATAGATGACCAGTCGGCGCTCGAGGTTGCTGATGTTTGGGGGCGTTTTGAAATGCCTATAGAGGCAGCGAGTAAGCGTTATGGTAGCGATTACTGGGTTGCCGCTAGCCTATCCAAAGGTACTGATCAGTGGCAAGCCACTTGGAAAGTTAGCCTTTACGGGCAAACTCAAAGCTTCACTACCAGTGGGCTAACCGCTTATGAAGCAATTCAAGGCGCAGTGAATCGCGTCGCCGATGCTTTAGCTTCGAAGTTAGCGGTAGTGTTGTCAGAACAAGCTCAAGAGGTCTTGATTTCGATTGAAAATATTCAGGATTTTGAATCATTCGCGAAAGCACAAACATTCCTGAATTCATTAGGAATGGTTCGCTCGGCAAGCGCCGTAGAAGTGTCGAATGACCGAGTTCTTTTTAAAGTAGAATCACTTACTTCTCCACAAAACTTGATCGAAGCGATAAAATTAGGGAATAATCTGCAGCGGTCTGAACCGAGTTTTGGTGGTTACGACATGACTAATGAACAACTAAGAGGCGACTTCCACTTTGTTTGGGGACAGCCTTAATATAAAAATAAGTTAATAAAAACATGGGTTTAAATACAATTCCGAACATTATAACCGTTATGCGAGTGGTGCTTATTGTGCCGTTCGCGTACTTTATGTGGCAGCAGGAATATGTCACAGCATTGGTTATATTCCTTATTGCCGGCGTTTCAGATGGGCTAGATGGCCTATTGGCCAAACGTTTTAATTGGCAAAGTCGCTTCGGTTCAATTACAGATCCTTTGGCAGATAAAGTTTTATTGTTTGTGGCCATTCTATTGTTGGTTATGAAGGGGCAGTTGTCTTGGGCTTTACTGTGGATTTCTACTGGACGTGATATTTTTATTGTTGGTGGAGCGACCGCTTATCATTACTTAGTGGAGCCCTATGAAATGCGCCCGTCGTTGATTTCCAAGTGGAACACGGCGCTGATGATACTTTTAGTATTGCTGGTACTGGTGCATCTGGCATGGTTCGCATTACCCATCCAATTATTGGAAACATTAGAAATATCAGTCATCTTGACCTGCATAATTAGCGGTCTGCACTATACTTGGTTAGGAATTTGTCATTACCGTACTCGCGACAGTCGAAGCTCTTTAAAAGCGCAGGTACAAGGTAAAGATGGAGTATCAGGTAAGGCTGCAGGGAAGGCCGTTGAAAAAAGCTGATTCAGGAACTGATAACGATGCAGCAACTTCCTCTCGACATTGAAATTAAAGCTGATGCCACCTTTAGCAATTTTGTGACAGGCGGCGATGATAATGCTCAGTTGGTTTCGATGCTACAGCAGGTAGCAGGAGGGGAGCCTGAATTTGTTTATCTTTATGGGGAGCCAGGCACCGGAAGGACCCATCTTCTGCAAGCTTTTACACAGTGTTATTCTGAGTGCCAGCCGCAAGCTTTAGTCGCTTATATCCCGCTAGACAATATGCAGTTGGTACCTGATATGGTTGAAGGCCTAGCTGGTTTTGATGCTGTTTGTATTGATGGGCTAGAGCGTTGCTTAGGGGACAAGGCATGGGAGACTGCGCTTTTTAACCTTTATAATCAACTTAAAGAACAAAATAAAACCTTCATTATTGCTGGTAAAGAAGCTCCCCAGCAGCTTGAGGTCAAATTAGCAGATTTGAAGTCTCGCCTAAGTGCGATGTTAATTCATGCGATTCAACCGCTCTCTGATGTCGATAAGCGATTATTGATACAAAAAAAAGCCGAAGAGCGAGGTTTGGAGCTAACAGAAGAAGTGGCCACTTTTTTACTGTCTCGTCAGCAAAGAGATTTACCCTACCTATTGGGGATGCTGGAAACTCTCGATCAAGCGTCTTTGCAGGCAAAGCGTCGCTTAACGATTCCGTTCGTTAAGCAGGTTTTAGAACTTTAGCCGTTCGCTTCGTTAAATAAAAACTCTAGGCTAGTTTTTGCATGACGCAAATGTGGAATAACGATAGAGCCGCCCACTAACATAGCTACGCCCATCGCTTCATCCAACTGTTCTTTATTCCAGCCTTGTTTAACTGATTGCTCTAAGTGGTAATCTATACAGTCATTACAACGCAAAACCATCGACGCAACGAGGCCAAGAAGCTCTTTGGTTTTACTGTCAAGTTGACCTTCGCCATAGGCTGTTTTGTCGAGTCCAAAAAAACGCTTAATCAGCAAACTATCAGTATCTAAAGCTTTTTCATTTCCCGCTTCACGTTCGGCGCGAAACTGTTCAAAAGGGTGGAGACTCTTGTCCGACATATTCATTCATCCAAAACCTAAAAAAGTCATTGTACAAACTTGATTTATAAGCACAAGTAAAAGCCATGCTGGAAACTGTTTTCAATAGGTTTTCTATGGTATAAAAGGGGGTGGTTTGGGAGAGCTATGAGGAAAATTGCTCGTATGAGTGACGCAAATGAAGAACTCTATAATATTTTAGTTCAAGGCGCTGATGTTTGGAATAAGTGGCGCAAGGACAATGCAAAAGAAGAAATTATTTTAGATGGACTAGATCTACGGGGACTCGACTTGTCAGATTGTGACTTGTCTGAGGTCAGCTTTGTCGGAACGAACATTGCCTACGCAGATTTAAAGAATTCTGTATTAATTGCTAGTAACTTGACGGATGCAAACCTTTGTTACTGCAATCTTTCCAATGCGAAATTAATTGCAGCCAATCTAAAGCAAGCAAACATGAGTCATGCTAACTTGCTTCATGCTAATTTGCTGACAGCAATTTGTCATCGTACGGATTTGTCGAATGTTGACTTGCGCGATCATGATCTACGAGGTCAGGATTTGCGAGAGGCCAACCTCAGTGGTGCAGACTTGCGAGGACAAAATCTTGAAGGGTTGGATATGCATGGTGCCAAGTTAATCGGCACCAAGATGGAGCGTGTTAACCTTCGCGACACCAATCTTAATGGAGCTGATTTGTCCGATGTGGACCTGTCGAACTGTAATATTGATGGGGTTACATTTAAGAACGCTAACTTAAGTAATGTTAATTTATCCTCGCAAAATTTAGCGGGCTTTAACTTATCCAAAGTTAACTTGCAGGGTGCAGACCTACGAAGTGCGAATTTATCAAAAGCAAACCTTGATGGAGCCAGATTAAGCTCTAGTAAGCTTTGGCAAGTGCAGACAAAAGGTTGGTCTATTCGCAACATTGAGTGCTCTCACGCAAGCTGGGATCAGCGTGGCCGTGACTTCACTCATTATTCGCCACATCAGTTTGAGAAGTTATTCTCTGACAAAATTACTTTTACCCTTCGTTACCAGCGAATGCTGTCTTATCAAGATTTGGCGACCTTGCCGTTTTTGATTGAGCATCTCGAAGCGAGCTACTGGGGTTGTAAGTTGCGAATTCGTGACATTCGAAACGAACCCGGCGATACGCGAGCGGTATTAGTAGTCGAGGATACTGGGGGATTGAATCCTTCTGTGCTTGAAAGCAGCTTGCAACAGGAAGCAGATAAGCTTCAGTCCATTCAAATCAGTCTGCAGTCAGAACGAAAACTTCAGTTTGAAATTCGTGAGTCGCTTCAGGCAATTAAAGATAAATACTGGCCAAAGCTGTTGGAGTTATCGGAAATTGACAGTGACGCTAAAACTCGTCGTTTAGCTGTGCTATTTACCGACCTCAAGGGCTTTTCCAACTGGAACGAAGATGAACGAACCGATAAATTATCCTTGTTCAGGGGCTTGTTGAAGCCAGTACTCAAGAAATGGAATGCCAGCTACCCGAATATGGAAGGTGATTCGTTGAGGGCAACTTTCCAGTCAGTCGAGCAATCGCTACATTGTGCTGCGATGATGCAACGAGTATTGGCTGGAGCGGGATTCTCGTTACGAATTGGTTTAGATATCGGTGAGGTTAAGATCACGCACAATGAAATTACCGAACAACTCGATATTGAGGGCGATGCAATAAATTTTGCGGCGCGCTTAGAAGGCATGGCTGATTCTGGGCAAGTGCTTGTTTCGGAGAATGTACGTCATTATGCGATTCAGTCTGATGCCCCGTTTGACTTTAAAGAGCATCGTTTAGCTCTGAAAAAGGCTGTCGGCGATAAGCAGGCGGGCGATACAATCGTGTGTTATAGCTCAACTAGCGTTTTAAAGGAACAGTAAGCAATGAACCGATTCCCTAACTTTTTTAAGCAGAGCTCCTTAGCTTGTGGGCTTTTTGCAGCTCTAGGTTTAGCTCAAGTAGCTTCTTCGCAGTCGCAAGACATTATGATTCTACCTTTAATGGATGGCTCTGATGGAAAGTATGTATCATTAGAACCCACACACGTTACTCAACGTGAAGGTTATGACAACCAACCCAAGTTTGGTCCTAAGGGTGATGTTTTGTACTTTACACGTATGCTCGATAAGAAGTCTGGTGATGGGCAGCAATCTGATATTTTTAAATACCAACTTTCTGATGGCTCTTTTACCAATATCACCCAGACTGAAGATATTAGTGAGTATTCCGCGACTCCATTTTCGGAAGGCTTTATCTCAGTTGTCGCCGTCAACCCCGAAGGACAACAGCACCTTAGGCTAGTGAGCACGGTTAATCAAGAGCAAAAGGTTCTGCGTGAAGATATTGAGCCGGTGGGTTATTACGGCTGGTTGAGTTCAACAAAAGCCGGTGTTTTTGTCCTTGGTGACACCATGACGTTACAGATCCTTGATACGGAATCTAGTGCACCCCCATTAGTCATAGCTGACAATATTGGGCGCTGCTTCGAAACGGTTGCACCAGGCTTAGTCACCTTTACTATAGAAGAAGAGGGCGTTCATCAGCTTTATGCGCTGAACCATGAAGGTGGTTTTACTTCGGCAGAAACTAAGCTTCCGGAAGGCGTACAAGACTATGCGTGGTTTGATCAGACGCATGTCGTTGTTGGGCAAGATTCAAAGTTATTGTTGGTTAATGCTGCTAAGACAAAAGAGCTTGTTGACCTAAAGAAACTAGGAGTGTCAGGTATAACAAGGCTCGCATTAAGCCCTGATAGAAGGAAAGTTGCTATTGTTTATGAGCGAGCAGAATAATCACTCTGAACAAATAAATACGACCGACGCAATGCAAAAAAAGCCGCTAAACAGCGGCTTTTTTGTTTTGTCGTTACCGACTAAAGTCAGCAATTAAACCTTTGGACCTGCTTTGATTAATTCCTGAGCAGCTTCGTTGTCAGCAAAACGGTTGAAGTTTTTGATGAACATAGAGGCAAGCTCTTTTGCTTTAACTTCCCACTGGCTAGGATCTTTATAAGTGTCTCTAGGGTTTAGGATTCCTGTATCCACACCGTTTAGTTCGGTCGGAATGGCTAAGTTAAAGTATGGTAGGTTGGCAAATTCGCATTGTTCGATAGAGCCATCCATGATGGCATCAATAATACCGCGAGTGTCTTTAATTGAAATTCGCTTACCAGAACCGTTCCAGCCAGTGTTTACGAGGTAAACCTCTGCGCCAGAAGCTCTTACGCGCTTCTCAAGGACTTCTGCATATTGAGTCGGGTGTAAGCTTAAGAAAGCTTCACCAAAGCACGATGAGAAAGTTGGCGTCGGCTCTGTAACACCACGCTCAGTACCAGCTAACTTAGCAGTAAACCCTGAAAGGAAGTAATATTGCGTTTGCTCTGGAGTTAGCTTAGCTACAGGCGGTAATACCCCAAATGCGTCAGCGCTCAAGAAAATAACCTTGTTCGCGTGACCTGCTTTAGACACTGGTTTGACGATATTATCGATGTGATAGATCGGGTAGGAAACACGAGTGTTTTCTGTTTTGCTGTTATCATCAAAGTCGATATTGCCTTTCTTATCCACAACAACGTTTTCTAATAATGCATCACGTCGAATAGCGCGGTAGATATCTGGCTCATTGTCCTCAGATAGGTTAATTGTTTTTGCATAACAACCACCTTCAAAGTTAAAGACACCGTTATCGTCCCAGCCGTGTTCATCATCACCGATAAGCGCACGCTTAGGGTCTGTTGATAAAGTTGTTTTGCCAGTGCCAGAAAGGCCGAAGAAAATAGCAACGTCGCCGTCTTTGCCAACGTTCGCAGAGCAGTGCATGGAAGCGATACCTTTCAGCGGAAGTAGGTAGTTCATCATCGAGAACATACCTTTCTTCATTTCTCCGCCGTACCAAGTTCCGCCGATCAGCTGAATTTTCTCAGTTAAGTTGAAAGCAACGAAGTTTTCCGAGTTCAAACCGTGCTCTTCCCACTTGTCGTTAACCGCTTTTGAACCATTCATTACGACGAAGTCTGGCTCAAAATCCTTAAGCTCTTCATCGCTAGGGCGGATAAACATGTTCTTCACAAAGTGCGCCTGCCAAGCGACCTGAGTAATAAAACGAACTTTAAGGCGAGTGTCTTCGTTAGCACCACAGAAGGTATCTACGACGAATAAACGGCTTCCAGACAACTGCTCTGTAACCGTGCATTTTAAATCATCCCACACAGCAGGAGTAATCGGCTTGTTATCGTTAACACCGTTTTTAGACCACCACACTGTGTCACGAGTAATATCATCTTCAACGATATACTTATCTTTTGGAGAACGGCCTGTGAAAATTCCTGTATCGACCGTTACGGCCCCCATATTAGTGACAGTACCGCGCTCATAGCCGCTAATGTCATCTCGGGTTTCTTCTTCGTAAAGTGTGTCGTAGGAAGGGTTGTAAACGATTTCGTGGACTGAATGGATGCCATATTGGCTCAAGTCAACATCGCGCGACATGTGGTACTCCTCATTTGCAAAGCTGGGCTTTGCGCTGCAATAGTTTAATAACAATTTGCTATTTGAAAATTGCACGTAATTATGCCAAAAAAATTGGGTACTGGCGAGGTTAAATGAAACTTATTTGCAATATTTCGATGGTTTTTTTGATCGGCTTGATGCTGTGACTGAAATATACCGCTGCAAGATAATTTTTCTAATAGTTGCAGCCCTAGGTTCTTAGCGAAATGAGGGCTGTATTGTATTGAAGATCTAAAACGAAGTTAGCCGTTTCTCGAAAGAGACTAGCTATTTCTGGAAAGTGACAGCTTGGCAAGTTCGACTAAAGCTGTTTTAAACTTGCTATCAGGTAGCGGCGTTAATGCGTCGATTGCTCTTTTCACGGCTTTTTCCGCCGCTTGGTAAGTGTATTCGATAGCATTTGTTGACTTTACAATGCTTAGAACTTGTTCCAGGTCGTCCAGACCGCCTTGCTCAATGGCTTTGCGGATTAGTGCTTGGTCTGAATCGTTAGACTGAGTTAAAGCATAGATTAACGGGAGAGTCGGTTTACCTTCAGCAAGGTCATCACCCACATTTTTTCCCATGTCTTCAGCGTTGGCCGCGTAATCAAGGGCGTCATCAATGAGCTGGAAAGCAATGCCTAGCTGTAAGCCATATTGGCGTAATCCTTTTTCAACTTGGTCTGAGGCACCATAGAGCACAGCGCCTAACTGGGTTGCTGCCGCGAAAAGAATTGCAGTTTTGCGTTCAATAACTTGATAATAGGAGTCTTCACTAACTTTCGGGTCGTTGATGTTCATCAGCTGCAAGACTTCACCAGCGGCCACTTCGTTAGTGGTGTCGGCCAAAATGTTCAATACTTTCATATTGTCTACTTCAACCATCATCTGGAACGAGCGGCTATAGAGGAAATCCCCAACTAAGACTGATGCTTGATTGCCAAAGAGTTCGTTAGCCGTTTCTCGACCACGACGCATGCTGGAGTCGTCCACAACATCATCATGTAGCAGAGTAGAAGTATGGATCAGCTCAATGACAGCGGCTAGCTTTGCGTGATCGTTACCTTCGTAACCCAATGATTTTGCAGCTAAAAGAACGAGCATGGGGCGCAGTCTTTTGCCGCCTGCCGCAACAATATAATGTCCCACTTGATCAACCAAAACCACATCAGACTTGAGGCGGTCTAAAATCATTTGGTTTGTGGCCTCGAAGTCTGCTTCTACCAAGGCGCGGATATCGTCCAGAGTCATTGTCTACCTTATAATTTATCGACAATTGCCGTTCAAAGTGACCGTAAAAAAGTGTTAAGATCATGCATCTTAAGACTTGGGTCACGCAAAAACTGCCAACTGCTTTAAAATAATTGCTTGGCAATCCTAGTTAGGGGAGGCCTTCGGGTCAAGCTTTTCTGGCGATATTTTTCAGCTAACAACGGCTCGTCTATAGCTCTTGAAGCATCAGACTTTTGGGCAGAAAGACGTAAATATAGGATAAAATGGTTGTTTCCTCCTTTTTTGCCCTTAAAGCCTTGCTTTGTAGGCATATTTCGCTTAAAATTCGCGCCCTCAAATATGAAAGCCATTGAGCAATACATATTAACCTTCTTGTTGAGATATATAAGAGGGTCTAAAACCGGAGAATCAATATGTACGCAGTAATTAAAAGTGGTGGTAAGCAACACCGCGTAAAAGAAGGCCAGGTAGTGCGTCTTGAGAAGATCGAGGCAGAAACTGGTGCAACAATCGATTTTGAAGACGTTTTAATGGTCGCTGACGGCGATAACGTAACTTTAGGTACACCAGTTGTTTCTGGTGCTGTGGTATCAGCTGAAGTTGTTAACCACGGTCGTGCTAAGAAAGTAAACATCATTAAGTTCAAGCGTCGTAAGCATCACATGAAGCGTCAAGGTCACCGTCAGTGGTTCACAGAAGTGAAAATCAACGGTATTGCTCTTGATGGCGCTAAGAAGCCTGCTAAGAAAGCAGAAGCTAAAAAAGCTCCAGCGAAGAAAGCTGCAGCAAAAACAGACGGTGATGATTTAACTCAATTATCAGGCGTAGGTCCAGTAATCGTTAAGAAATTGAACGAAGCTGGAATCACTACATTTAAACAAATCGCTGAGTGGACTGCGAAAGACGTAGAGCACTTTGACGAAGAATTAAGCTTTAAAGGTCGTATCGAGCGTGAAAACTGGATTGACCAAGCTAAAGAATTGATGAAAGGAGAGTAAACGATGGCTCATAAGAAAGCTGGTGGTAGTACTCGTAACGGCCGCGATTCCGAAAGTAAACGCCTTGGTGTTAAACGCTTTGGTGGTGAAGAAGTAAGCGCGGGTAGCATCATTGTTCGTCAACGTGGTACTAAGTTCCACGCTGGTAACGGTGTTGGTCTTGGCCGTGACCATACAATTTTTGCAAAAGTTGATGGTAAAGTTAAGTTTGAAGTTAAAGGTAAAGACAAACGTCGTTTTGTTTCTATCGAAGCTTAATCAAGCTTGAGTTTAAGAAAAAGCCTCAGCCTTTGCTGGGGCTTTTTTGTATTGTATAGCTGATGCTCAGATGTTCAGTTAGGATATTTGGCGAATATTAGTCCTTCTATGGCACAATAGAACTATGAAATTTGTAGATGAAGTAGCAATAAAAGTAAAAGCAGGCGATGGCGGTAACGGCATCGTGAGCTTCCGTCGTGAGAAATATGTTGCCCGAGGTGGGCCTGACGGTGGTGATGGTGGCGATGGCGGTAACGTCTATATTGTTGCTGATGAAGAGATGAACACTTTAGTCGATTACCGTTATGTTCGCTTTTATCAGGCGACCCGTGGTGAAAATGGCCAAGGGCGTAATATGACTGGCTCTAAAGGCGAGGACCTCGTCTTGAAAGCCCCTATCGGCACACAAATTACGGATAAAGAGACTGGTGAGATCGTTGGGGATTTAACTAAGCCGGGTGAAAAGCTTCTAGTAGCAAAAGGTGGTTTTCACGGTTTAGGCAATACTCGCTTTAAAAGTTCGATCAACCGAGCTCCCCGTAAAGCAACACACGGTACTCCAGGTGAAATGCGTGAATTGCGCATGGAGCTAAAAGTATTGGCGGATGTTGGGCTATTAGGTTTACCTAACGCCGGTAAATCAACTTTTATTCGTGCGGTCTCTTCGGCTAAGCCAAAAGTTGCAGGCTATCCTTTTACGACCTTGATTCCTAACCTTGGTGTTGTTCGAATTGATACTGAATCAAGCTTTGTTGTGGCTGATATTCCTGGTGTTATTGAAGGGGCAGCAGAAGGCGCTGGTCTTGGTATTCGTTTCTTACGCCATTTAGCGCGTACGCGAATCTTGCTACATATTGTTGATTTGATGCCTTATGATGAATCTGATCCTGTCGAAAACTTTAATGGCATCATGAATGAGCTGTATAAGTACAGCGAGAGTAAGGATATTTCACTTAAAGACAAGCCGGTTTGGTTGATTTTCAACAAAACTGACTTGATGAGTGAAGAAGAGACACAAGAAAAGATGAATGATGTTCTGGAGCGCCTTGATTGGGACGGGCCAGTATTTAAGATGTCTGCGATTAAGAAAGAAGGTACTCGCGAGATTTGTAACTCGATTATGGATTACCTTATTGAGCATCCTCAAATCCGTAAGTTTACGGCTGAGAAAACTCAGGAAGACTTCCACTGGCCTGAACCTGGCTCGATGGATGAGGCTGAGGATGATCCATTCGAAGGTTTGGAGCCAGAGTGGGTTGAGGATTTTGAAGATGACGGCGTGGAAGTTGTCTATGTCGACCCTAACCAAGAGCCTGATGACAAGAAGTAATTCTCGGTCAACACTGAATTGAAAGAGCCGCTGAAAAGTGGCTTTTTTGTCTATAGCCACGATAAAATCAGTAACCTCAGTGCCATTTAAGGTAATAAAGCATAACCATCCTGTTGTAACGTGATCAACATTGTCATGGCTGATAACGCCAAGCTGACTTCTGGCATCAACTCTTTTTTATCAATGTCACTAAAAGACGTAGACTGTCCGCATAGATAGAACTTTACACCCTTTTTATTCAGAGCTTTTATCAACTCACTGTTAGGGTTATCTACACCGTGACGGTCTTTATAGGCTTTATCGCTTAAGGTGTCTTTGGTCGAAGCACCATGCAGTACGACAGCGATCTCCATATTCTCTACAGCAACACCGTTGGCGGCATGCATATTCATGTAACGTGCAACACTTTCGATATAACGATTATGGTTGGCTTTGTTGCTATCTGTGTTTTTGACATCAAATACAACTTTGAAATTTTGAGTTTTTACGACTTCAACATCACGGTTCTCAATTTTAAAGTAAGGGCCGTAATTGTCTATTACTGGGCCATAAAGCGGTTTGCCTTTAGCTAATGAAGATAAGCTTGAGAGTAAAATAATGGTAGTGAGTATTAGTGTGCGCATAATGAACTCCGCATTGGTTTGTACAAAGCTTAGCAGATTATAGGCATAAAAAAAGCCACTCAGTGAGTGGCTTAGTTTGTATCAATGCGGCTCCGTTTAACGGCCTTCGCGGCGTAGCGCTGAGGCGGTAAATTGACGGTAGTTCATTCTTTCAGAGAAGTCATACATGTCTTCTTGGTTATCGAGGCCGAAAGCGATATAGCGCTTAGCACGTAAGTCATGAATAACATCTAAAGTTGACCATAACACTGGAACTTCGTAGTAGTTTAAAGCATGCGCTTCTGCTACGCGCCATAGTTCACCTTTTTCATCGTAGTGGTCAACCAATAGTGCTTGCCAGCTATCTTCGTCTAAGTAGAAGGTACGACGGCTGTACACATTTTCTTTATTTTCCTTCAAAGTCGCTTCAACCACCCAAACGCGGTGTAATTCGTAGCGAGCATAGTCTTGATTGATATGGCCTGGTTTAACAATGTCTTCGTAGCTTAGTTTATCGCTGTGTAACTGGTAAGCATTATAAGGCACGAACATTTCCTTCTTGCCCTTAAGTGTCCAGTTATAGCGATCTGGCGAGCCGCTGAACATATCAAAGTTGTCGATCGTTGATAAACCATCTGAGGCTAGTGCTGGTGCGTCGTAAGCCACTGTTGGTGTACGCATGGCACGACGACGACCTGGGTCATAACGCCAAGCGCGACGTGGATCAACCACTTGGTTTGACGTTTCATGCACTAAAAGAACTTCACCAGCCATGCTTGAAGGCGATGTGATTCGTTGCTTATATAGGAACAAGAAGTTTTCTTTTTCAGGATGTTCTTGTGCGTAATACTGCAAAGATTCTTGTTCGAACTTCACCGGGTTAAAGCTACCATCCACTTGTGGGCTTACTTGTACGTACTCACGCTTGATGGCTTCGCCACGGTAACGGGTAAGGTGGTTCCAGATAGCTTCTAGGCCGTTTGCTGGAATAGGGAATGGCACGCCAACAGCCGCGTTACTGAGACCGGCGCCATCTTGTGTTAATTCTGCTGAAGTTGCGTTCTTAACACTAAAATCATAGATTTTTTGAGGAAAGGAAGCACTACGGTGAGTCGGGTAGACTTTCAACTTATAATCAGGATATTGCTTCAACATCGCAATTTGTCCTTCAGATAACTTCCCAGCGTAATTCTGGTAGTTCTTGCCTGTGATAGTAAGAATAGGTTCTTCTTCAGCATAAGGGTCAACGTGATGTTCGCCAGGCTTATAGTCTTGTGGAATTTGCTGAATACCACCGCTCCATGCAGGAATACTTCCATCGCTGTTGCCTGCGCGCTCGGCACCCATAGGCGTCAGCTCAACATGCAGCTTTGCTGCTTCTTTCGGGCTTACTTTGGCAGATAGAGGTGCGCTAAAAACACCTGCAAGAATGATTGGTATGATGATACTTTTGTTCATAATCACGGTTCCAATAACATACACTAGAGTTAAGATTGAGCGCATTTTACACATCGGTTGCTTCCTGTCAACTGGTACAACCAGAGTTTACAATTTAATCAATAGTAGAACTTATAGTTAGAAATATGATACTTTAGCTTTGTTAATGTTTAACTTATGTTAATCAAAGTGTAAATTATAACTAGTAAGACAGAAAGTACGAAATAATGATTAATTATCAACAAGATGCAGCCCAAAAGCTCTACCAAATTCTTAATGACTTCCATAACAAAACTAAAAAGTTCGAGAAAGCGACCGGGTTAACTTTAGAACGTCTAGAAATTCTCAAGCAGTTAGTAAATTTAGGCCCTAAAACCATTAATCAACTAGCAGAACAAGAAGCGGTTAGTGCGCCTGCTATTACGCGGACGATTAAGGGACTCGAAAAGCAAGGGTATGTCATTAAGTCTCGTTCTAAAACAGATCAACGCGTTGTGTTTGTCGCGCCAACGCGAAAAAGTCTACAAGTGATTGAAGCATTAAGATTGCAGCAACAGAAATATATTGATGAGCTACTGCAGGGTGTCGATGAGGACGATATTGATGTATTGGCGAAAGCTTTAGAGGCGATTCTTTAGAAGAGTAGTAATTACTGGTAATTCAATAAGTTAGAACTTATATATCAAGCACAGAAAAGCCGCTACTTTTCAGCAGCGGCTTCAAGAATCTGTGCTACTTCAAGCTCTAATTAAAGCGCTTGAACTCGAGCGTTTAAACGGCTCTTATGACGTGCAGCTTTGTTCTTGTGGATAAGGCCCTTATTAGCGGCTTTATCAATCACAGATACAGCACGTTCGAACGCAGCTTCTGCGTCTTTTTTGTTGCCTGCATCAATGGCATAAATAACTTTCTTAATATAGCTACGCATCATTGAGCGGCGACTAGCGTTGTGCTGGCGACGAGCTTCAGCTTGACGAGCACGTTTTTTGGCAGATTTAATGTTAGCCAAGGTGAACTCCTAACAACTGGTTAATAAACAATAATCACAAATTTAAGGTCGCGAAATATACCTGTTTTAAGGTTACGTATCAAGTGAAAACAGCGAAAAACCGAAGAATTCTGTCAATTTTAGGGCTTTTCTACCATATCTATGGTGACGAACCTGATTTTGGCTTAAACTTGCGACCCATCAGAGCAATATTCTAACACTATTTAGGGTACACTTTTAGCATTATGGCCAGTCTTTTACGCTCAAGTACGATAGTCAGCTTTTGGACCATGATTTCCCGCTTTATGGGATTAGCTAGAGATGTTGTATTGGCAAACTTACTCGGCGCTAGTGGTCAGGCGGATGTCTTCCTCGTTGCTCAAAAAATTCCTAATTTCCTAAGGCGTTTATTTGGTGAGGGCGCATTCGCCACAGCATTTGTACCAGTTTTTTCAGAATATTACTCCAACCGAACTAAAGCTGAGACGGTTTCGCTCCTTAGTAAAGTCTCGGGAACCTTGGGCGGTTTTCTAGCGATTATTACCATAATAGGTGTGCTAGGTTCTCAAGGTGTTATTGCGCTATTCGGTGCCGGCTTTATTGGTGATCCTGAAAAGTTTCAACTGGGTAGTGATTTATTAAAAATCACCTTTCCTTATATATTCTTTATATCGCTGGTAGCGATGTATAGTTCGGTATTGAATACGTTGGACAAATTTGCCGTACCAGCTTTTGCGCCAATCTTATTAAATCTATCAATTATTGCTGCTGCAATTATTTGGGCGCCACACATGGAGCAGCCTACTGTAGCGTTGGCTTGGGCGATATTTATTGCTGGTGCTTTGCAGCTCTTTTTACACTTTCCTTTCTTATGGAAAGCTGGTTATTTACCAAAACCTCAATGGGCTTGGAAGGATTCAGCGGTCCAGCGCATTATCAAGTTAATGGTTCCTGTCATTATCGGTGCATCAGCCAGCCAGATTAATTTATTGATCGATACGCAAATTGCTTCGTTTCTGGAAGAGGGCAGTATTTCTTGGCTTTATTATTCCGATCGTATGATGGAGTTTCCATTAGGCATTTTCGGTATCGCTATTGCCACAGTGTTATTGCCGACCTTGTCTAAGTTCTTCTCGAAAAAAGATATGGAGCACTTCTCAGGAACCTTAGATTGGGGCTTGCGCATGGTGCTTATGATCGGCATCCCAGCAGGGATAGGCCTATTTTGGTTAGCTGAGCCTATTATGATAGCCGTATTCCAGCACGGTGCTTTTACAGCCGAAGATTCATTCAAAGCAGGGCAGAGCTTGCAGGCGTACTCGATAGGCTTGATTGGATTTATGATGGTTAAAGTCTTTTTAACCGGCTATTACTCGCGCCAAGACACAAAGACCCCCGTTAAGATTGCGTTGTTCGCCATCGTAAGTAACATCGTTCTAAACTTGGCGTTGTTCAAGCCATTTGGGCACGTTGGCTTAGCCATAGCCACCAGCGCTTCAGCTTTTATCAACGCGATCTTCCTATATCGTTACTTGCACAAAGAACAGCATTTACAGTTGTCGCGCAAAAGCAAGTTATGGATTTTAAAGTTGATTGTCGCCAGTGGCTTATTGTTACTCGGTCTTTGGTATACCGACTTCAGTATTGAGCAATGGCAATCATGGACGCGCTTTGAAGCTATCGGCATGATCACCATAATTATAGCTGCGACTATTGCCGCTTACGTTACTTTATTGGTGATACTAGGCTTGCGCCCAAGGGATTTTAAGATTCAGCGCTAAAATTTAGCGCATAATTCAACCCTTAGTCTGCTAGTTTTAAAATCGCTTTATAACGCGGTTTTTGGTGTCTCTCCAAATAATAAACCAGTTCTTTGGTATCTGGTTTAAACTCCATCATCCAGACGTTACTTTCGGCATCAGGGATGAGGTTGGCAGTGAAGTCGTCGGCGTGAAAAAACTGCTTGGTTCCGGTCACTGCTTCATCTTTATAACTGCCAGAGTAGCCACCGTAATTGGTTATGCGATCGGGCGTGCCATCTTCGTGTCTATGGTCGTGTTTAAATAACAAGCCTTGGTAAGTAGGACGTATAACCCAAGTTCTTGAATGATCTTCTCCCACACTAAACGGGATACGAACGACTCGGTCACTGCATTCATCGACTGTTGCCACGAGCTTTTTATTAGCGAAGTCGTGGTTTGGGTCTTCCGGGTAGACTGTTTTACCGATAAATGTTTTTCCGCACAGGGCCTGCATCGTGGTGAAAAAGTCTGCTTCAGGCTTTGACATCATCTCGTCGAGATTGGGCGCTGGCGCGCAGCTACTGCAAGCACAAGCGGTAATCAAAGTGGCCAGAATAAAGCTGGATATTAATTTTATTGTTGATTTCATGACAAAGCCTTTGGTTCAAACGAGCTCTTATACTCCTCGATTTTAAAGGGCTAATCAAGTTGCTAAGTCATTATTATCATTACATTTAGTCTTTCTATAAGCTTAATCAATGATTTATGGTTAATTCTTAGCCCATAGTCCGCTATAATTGCCGCCTTTGGCATAAGCCCAACGGAATTACTGACGACGATGCGTTTACTGCGTGGCCTATACAATTGTCCTAAAGCACTGTTTAATCAGGGCTGTGTGGCAACTATTGGTAACTTTGATGGTGTGCACATCGGTCATCAAACCATCATTCAGCGACTTACCGAAAAGGCTGCCCATTTTGACTTGCCTAGTGTGGTGATACTGTTCGAGCCACACCCTCAAGAATATTTCCGTCCCGATGCTGCGCCGGCAAGACTTTTTAAGCTGACTGATAAAATACAAGCTCTCAAAGCTTTGGGCGTTGATTACGTTCTGTGCTTTCGCTTTAACCAAGAGTTTGCTGAGTTACGAGCAGAAGACTTTATTCAGCGCGTACTGATTGAGCATTTAAATGTTCAACACCTGTTTATCGGTGACGACTTCCGCTTTGGCTATCAACGCCAAGGTGACTTCGAGATGCTAAAAGAGCGTGGCGAGGGCTTTTTTACGGTTGAAGCGAACCAGTCTGTGACGCTTGAGATTGATGGAGAACAGCAGCGCATTAGTAGTAGCTTGGTGCGTGAAGCTGTCGCTAATAACCGTTTCGATCGGGCTGAGCGCTACCTCAATAGAGCATATCAATTAAGTGGCAAGGTTGCTCATGGAGATAAGCAGGGCCGCGAAATAGGGTTTGCCACTGCGAATATTCCTTTGAAACGACTGAAAAGTCCGTTAAAGGGGGTGTATGCGGTTTGGGTGTATGGTATAAGTGCTAGTTCGCCCCAATATAAGTCTTCTCAACAGTCTCCGAAACGCTTCCAAGCCGTTGCAAATGTTGGACAAAAGCCGACATTGAAGCAAAGCCCAGAGCGTTTGGAAGTGCATGTTTTGGACTTTAAAGGCGACTTGTATGGGCAACAGATTCATATTGAGCCGATAGCGAAGCTGCGAGGTGAGCAAAAATTCTCATCAGTAGAAGAGCTAAAAGCGCAAATTGCTGATGATATCGAAGCAGCAAGAGAAATTTTTGATAGATTGTAGTTTTTAATAAAGTAGCTAACAGAACATAACCTTCAGAATTAACTAAACAGAGTAATCATTTCGATGAGTGACTATAAAGACACACTAAACTTACCGAAAACTAAGTTTGAGATGCGTGGTAACTTGCCTAATCGTGAGCCAAAAAT